>Ga0181612_178291_pt1 | contig 10477 bp, 6 predicted proteins | sample HoacroProtozoa21_FD_119630 | JGI IMG/M metagenome (GOLD analysis project Ga0181612, IMG submission 119630) | Hoatzin crop microbial communities from Cojedes, Venezuel. Combined Assembly of Gp0051906, Gp0051904, Gp0051908
AAGTAAAGATTGTTTCAGTTAGCTGGGAAATTAAGGGTTGTCTTTGGTTCAATAAAGGAAGCAGACTACTCAAAGCTGCTAAATTCTGTTTTTTTAAAAAACTAGCAAGCTTGGAAGTGTGGTGAGAACAAGCTCTCTCACTGCCTTAACTTGAGCCTTGAGAGAGAAGTGGAGGAGCTCCAGACAAGGCCATTGCAGAAGTTAGGCCTGCATATTTGTAGAGAAAATTATCATTCATATGGAAAAGAGAGGGCATGGGTCAGTGTTAATTTGAACACTTTGATGTGCTGTGCTCACCATTTAGTTACTTAAAGGTGTCTGGCTGATTTTTTTCTTTTATTGACACTCTGGCTGAAGGAGCTGAGTTTTCATGTGTGCTTTCCGAGTGGTGGAAAGGGGGGGGTATATGCAACTCTTAACTGCTAAATACTTGACAAACTTTTTTAATTTGGTGCTGATTAACAACTGATTGTGAATTTGTTGTGCCTAGAATGTGAGTTCTAAGTCATGATCATAATATCCATGAATTTGCTACAGAGAGAATGAGGTTGAAGAAGTTAAGGAAGAAGGTCCTAAGGAAATGACCCTGGACGAGTGGAAAGCTATTCAAAGTAAGGATCGTGCAAAAGTTGAGTTCAACATCCGTAAACCAAATGAGGGTGCTGATGGGCAATGGAAAAAAGGATTTGTTCTTCACAAGTCAAAGAGTGAGGAGGTAAAGTGATTTTCAATATTTGCTAGTATCTAGATTGTATGGGCTTTTCTATTGATGCGCACTTCTTGGAGTGGAAGCTCCGTTCCTGGAGACGCTGACCTGTGGCTAAAAGTTCATAAAGTGGGAACAACATTTCTCTGAATAAAGCTGAAGTTGTGCAGCAGTGTGAGTAGCTGTTCTTACCGTGGTCAGTTTGAGCAGCTGATCGGTACCCTGAGGTTGGTGTGATCTGGAGATCAGACTGCAGTACTGCTGCATCTGGGCAGGGACTTGGTGAGGGCTCTCTCTGGGTGAGCACTGTTTCTAAAGTTCGTCAATATCAAATTAATTCATTTGCTTTTTTTTAAAGAAAGGTTATGTTGTCTGGCATCTCAGTCTTAGGCAGTAAGCAGATCTATGATGCTTGCTGAACACAATGTAAGATTGAAGACATACTGGTCATGCCTCAGACACCTTAGTACCTCAGCTGTGTATCTGAAGTTTGTGATGTAGGGATCATCTCATTTTGTAATGCTATATGGACAAGTGTCCTTGAAGCTTTTGAGAAACCAGGTGAAATACATTTGTATGCTTCAGTGATATTCAACATAGTTGCTGTAGAATTATTTTAAAATTGTAGTTTCTGAAGCATAGTCATTTCAGACACAAAACTTTAATTACTCAGTTCCAAGGTAGGTAGGATGGCAAGGAGAGACGTACTCTTTCGCTTCCGAAGGGGAAGGAGGTGCTGAGAGCTCTGTTTTCTAATGCAGGGCTGCGTTAGTCTTGGTTTGTAATGCTCAGTAATATCTGAAGCGGCCCTTGGTCGGTGGCCTGCAGCTTTGTGTGCCAGGTGGTTCTGACTCCCTTTGAAGTAACTAAATAGTATGTAATGTGCTGTGTGGTCTTCTGATACGTCTTTCTGCCTTTCACACCTTGTCAGTTTTTTCTTGTAAGCTGGGGGCATAATACTGGTGGGAAGGCACTATTCAGTTCTTTCCAATGAAAACTCCATTTCTAATCTCATTCAATCCAGGATGAGTTTGACCTTGTGATTTCTATTTTCTTTTCTTGCTGTGTAAGGTAGTGCAGTCCTTTAAATGATTGTGTGTCTTTTTTTACCTTAAGCTGCTCCGTGTCTGAAGCGTTCATTAAGTACTGCTTTCTCTGGCTTGTGTAGAAAAGGGAAATTGAGCTAATGTTGCTGCGTATTAAAAGAGTGTATTTAAACAGAAGCATTTATGTACTTTGCCAAGATTTACTGAACCTGTAGTCCTACAAGTTCCCCCAGCCCCAGTCTCTCTGGAGTGGATTAATTTGACATTGAGTCAACTGAAGACAGTTTTTTTTAACGTGCCTGCATATGTGATAGTGGTACTGTAGAGTAATTTAGAAGCTAGAAAGGTGCATACTGTATTTTCCATTTGAAAAATGAATCACTACTTAACTCAAAAACCCCCAAACAAAACCAATGAGAATAACTAATCACTTTCATAGAAGAACTGATGTAATTAGTAGGTGGTTCTGTTTGAGAGGTGTATTCGGCTAACTTCTCCTCAAAGAAATGAGTCAGATGTGTTTAACACTGTCACAGAAGAAGGTGACAGCTCCTTGCTGTGTGGGGATGGAGGTGAGGTATGGACAGAACTGCCTGTAACTGTAGGTGCTTTGGTTGCGTCTCCAGCAGATGTTCCTGCCCATCTCACTCGTCGTTCACTGATCCTGTGGGGAGCAGCACTGGGTTTTTTGCGAAGTAATGTAGCAGAATAGCTCGGTGGTACAGGTGTTAGGAAAGCCTTCACTGCGGCTCCTTTGTGAGCAGGTTTAGAAGGTGGAATATTTAGAAGTCGTGAACGAAACCTACTGATCACTTGCTGTTCTCTTTCTTTTTGTCTTCTTGGACGTGCCTAGAATCATGAAATTAGGGTTGATGCAAGGTTTCTGTGATTCTTCTTGACAAGAAGGGAGTTGATGTGTGGAAGGGACTGGGTTTCTAGGTAAATTCTGAGTTTCAGCCCCAGATCTTCTGTATTCTTACGGCTGAAAAATCACAATGTGCCCTAGCAGATTTTCTCAGGAATGTGGATTGAAGCATTGCAATGACCACCCTCATTCCTGTAGTGTGAGAGCTACTGGGAGAATGCCCTAGGAGTCTGGGGGAAAAGGGAGTATGAGGATCTAGTACTGTTCATCTGCCTTAGTCTTGTGAAAGAGCTGTCCTCCTCCTACTTGTGCCCTTCACTGAGGGGTCAAGCGCTCGACTCTACCTGAGGTCTTTCCTCTTTTTTCACCTTTGCTGTGCAATTACCAGAAAGCGATGCTTTGTGTGAAACGAACTCTTACCGCTGTCTCAGATTCTTGCTGCTTTAATAGGAAATCCATGTGTATTGGCAGCTCTGGTCTAATGAGACTCTTTCCAGGGGGTTGGTTCCTTCTCTGCAGCTGGTTTAGTGGCTCGAGTCTTTTAAGTTCTGCTGGTGCAGCTGAACAAAAAATGGGAAGGAATTACTTTGTGGAGAGATCTTAGAATTTGTTGAAGAAGTTGGATGGAAGTCTCCTGGAAAGGCTGATACACTAGTAGATGAGTTCCTACTCTATGTATCTGCTGTGTCGTGCCTCTTTCCTTGCCTTCAAACTTTTCTTGCTAATCTAATCGCTTCCTTAGAGGAGGTTGCAATGGGAGACTGAGAAATGTTGTGGAAAATAGTAGTTCATCTTCTCAAAATTTGGAGGAAGGACTCTTGAATTGAGGCTGTGCAGATATATTTTCTCATTAACAGTAATCTTGAACATCCCACCCTTGTCTGTCTGCCTCTGTGTGCCTGATGGCTCGAGGTGCTAGGGATCAGCCTGCATGTGTGGTCTCTACTAAGTTCCCAGCAGCCTTTTTGATATCGATCTGAGATTTCTTTTATCTCCATGCCTGTGGTATAGTCCATCTTCTAGTCTTTCTGGACGCTTGCACAGCTGTTGATCTCATCCCTTCGCTGCTTCATGTGCTCAGTGACATCTGTACCCAGCAAGCTCATGTGACCTTATTACCTGTTATTTCTGTATGTAGTTGAGTCTCATTTCTTCCTTTTGTTTTCTCCCTTTGTTCCTTTTGTCACTTTGGCGTGGACATGCAACTTTCATCAGACAAAGGCGATGACAGAAATGCAGGGGAGTCTGCTGGAGTCAAATGAGGTACTGATCCTTTATATCTAACTGGTGATACCTGTGTTTTGATTTGAGCCCCTTCTGAAGTGAAGGCCTGGATATTAAGAAGTCGCAAAAAACAAGAATACAAGTAGATCCAATATGGAGCTCTTCTGTCCATGCCTGTTGTCTAACTGCACACCTTTTAGGACCGTTCATAGTCCTGATTGAGCTGAATTCAAACCTTATCATAAATACTTCGATCATGAGTCTTTTTGGTTTTTGTTGCTGCTGTTTTTCCGTATCTCGCTGTCTGCTTTGGCCACCTTTCTGTTAGTAGCTTCTTCTTAATTTTTGACAGCCTTCCCCAAGACCCATAAGTGCAGCAAAGCCTTTGAGACGCTATCAGTTATTAGATCAGAGTGTTACTGAGAGTTGCCAATACATACAAATGAAATGCTTCCAAAGATGATTCAGAAGAAGTAATTTGTATGGTATGTCTTTGTTGTCACCTGAGTGATGGAAGAGTATGAGGAGAACGTGCCAAGTCTTTTACTGGTGCTTTAAATTAGCTTCAGTTATTCAGGATAAAGAGATCATCGGGTTACGTACAGAATCTGCGATTTGTTTGGTTTAGTGGTTAAACCAAAGTGAAGTCGTGAAAATAACGATGGTTTTTGTAGACTGTAGTGTTTCTTTTTTAAGCAGTAGCAGCGTAGGGTAGGAAATGCACAGAATTACTGTACAAAGCCAGTGATCCTACCTGGCAGAAAAGAGAATGCCATACAGCTACCAGTAAGTTGAAAATACCGTCTCGGTACCCTGCAGCGATCAAAACGGTAGATAAAACCTTAAGTAGTAGGAAAAGAATCAAAACCATAGCAAAAGGTATTGTGTACTGTTCTACAAATTGTTGGTGTGCTTACGTTTGAGTAGTACCATCTCGGGCTGAGATGTGGAATGACTTTTCTCTGAAAAATAACTGCCTGGGCTTACTCCCTAAGTTTGGAAAAGAGATCTCTGAGGGAAGGGTGTACAATTCAAATCTGTAAAATCTCGGGACTGGGATGGGGGCCAGCTGTTACATGGAATACATCCTGGTGGACTATGTCTGAAGTAAAGCAGCGTGGAGAGGTATTTCTCGTTGTGCCTAACTAAATTACGGTGCCCTCCACTGCAGGACGTTGTGGAGGCTGAATCTACAGCTGGGTGCAGAATGGGGTGGTGAGATGGGTGGGGGAGAAGGCTCTTTATGGCTTTGTACGTTGTGGGGCTTGCGATTGACTCAGGGAATCGCTGAAAGCAGCTTTCAGCCTGAGGACTGCGGACCTCTCTGTATCCATTGGCTGCCTTGTGAAGGATCCACAACGGTGATTAAAGGGTACAGTGCTTCATGGGATAGTGTGGTGCCTTTGAAAGTCGGTGTATTGTGTAATTACACCGCAAGAAAAGGCAGTCATAGTCAGTAGGCTAAGCTTGCACGTGGCACTTCAGTTTTCTTGGTTTTTCCTCTGGAAAATTACTGTGCCAGATCTCTGGTGGTTATAGGAAAAGAGTGGTGGATTGTCACGTTTTCACACGTGATAGTTGGGCTTGTAAGAGGCAGAGGGCTGGACTAATAAACCCTTGGTCTGACCCAGCGTGGTCAGTTTTACAGCTTGTGTATCATCATAGGTGCCAAAACCTGACTTACTACACGGCAAAGCTATTTGTGTAAAACAGGAAAAATAATTAATTTAAAAACACTTGGGTTTTTTGTGTTCAGTGTGTAATAATTCGAAATACTCATGTGCTGAATAATTTGAAATACTCAAATGTGCTGAATAACAGCATTCATGGTGTTAGACGTAACTCTTTGGCGCAGACCTGGCTCCTCAAGGCTCCAGTTTCTCACTGGGAGCCAGCCAGCTGCAAGACACTGTTGTATCATGGCAAAGTCCTATTTTTCAGTGTCATTGGTGAGACTGGTTCTCTGTTGCAGCGTTAATGTTTTAGCTACTTCAGTTGCCTTGTCTTTGAACTGTTTATGCCTCGTTTGCTGTTTGTTGTGGCTAATACGAACCGATAAGGGATTCTTACCATCTCCCTTGTTTTAAATATTTACACAGGGCTAAGCAAATGAGAAAGTGTAAAGTATTCATTGAGCAAAATAAAGATGGGTTACCAAGTAAGTATTTAAAAAGAATGAAATGATTTGATAGAACACGAAGATTTCTCGGGATACGCAGGGAAAAGGAGAGAAACGCTAGAATGCCGTACTGGCTTGGTGGTAGTCAGCGTGATCTCGGATAAGCCTAAACGTGCTCCGCTGAAGGAACGCCAGAGCTTCCCCGAATTACCTTGGAAATGCAAAATGCCTTCGTTTGCTCAAGCACTTACTTGATCACCTGTATGTGGTTTTGTCCTCTGCACAAGTGGTACACCTTGATTCCTAACAATTCCTGCACTATCTTTTAACTTGAATCAATCAAGGTAATCAATCAGTCGTCAATTTGGGAGTGCCTTTGGAGGTGAACACGTATGCTGTGGTGGTAAGAGCGCAGCTAGGGCTGAGGAAGCTTCTTGGGTGATTTTTCTTACTGACGGAGAAACGCTCCTTTCAGGCTCACGCTGAGGACTCGGTAATGGATCATCACTTCCGCAAGCCAGCAAACGATATTACATCCCAGCTGGAGGTCAACTTTGGAGACCTGGGCCGCCCCGGACGTGGTGGCAGAGGGGGACGGGGTGGCCGAGGGCGTGGTGGCAGGGCCAGCCGTGGAGGCAGAACTGACAAGGTAAGTAGCCACAGCTTTCGTCTGCGAAGGAGTTTCGTTTCAGTTGTTATTAGGGCCTTCCTAGAGATAGTTTTAGGTGTCCTCCTCATTTCTGAGGGAGTTGCTCTGTCAACAAACGCTGCGTTTTAACACCAAGCACTGTGTCTGTTCTTACAAGGTTACTTTCAACTAGGTTACTGCTAGGACACAAGGATGAATGTTTTAGCAGTGTTCTAATGAAACACAAAAAAAGAGAGGGTGGGGAGTAAGTTGGATTAAAAATAAAAGCGTTCATCTTTGAAGGTTTTTTCCTAAACCCCAAAAATGACTCTTTGGTATGGACAGGTCCGAGTGTACTGTGAGATGCTTCTGTTTGTGCCAGAGCAGAACCACCAGTGCTAGAGCAGTTACACCGTCCCGACTGCGTCCGACGGTGTCTGCACTGTGACCTCTTGGGGGTGAAAGACTGATGTTACAGCCGCGTGGTATATCTTGAATTTGAGGAATTTAGAGTTTTCGTGTGGAAACGGGACTTTTACTATGGTGTTTTTTTGTTTGTTTTTCCTAATCTGCAGTAATATTTGTTGCCTCCTCTAGTGCTAAAGCCCTAAGGAAATACTCAGGACCAAGTACTGAATGGGGCTGGGGAGAGAACGTGTAAAATTGAAGTACCGTAGTGTAGCTACAGTAAAGATTTGGTTTAATATGGATCATTTATTCAGCTTAAATGCATCTAATCAAATTGTTACTCACTAGAAAATGAGTTCAGCCTCTGTGGTGTGGCTTTCTTCACACAGACCACCAGGCTTGCTCTTTTTTGTCTCATGTAGGATGCTGACTCTGTTATCTCTCTTGCACTGGATCACCTGAAGTTTTAGGCTTGTTAGTTGGAAAACTCTCCTGCTAGCAATATAAGAAAATTTTAAGGGATTGATATTAAATGGTGGTGGTGTTTGCGCTGAGTTGTTTCACGAGTGCGGCATCTTGCTTTTTCAAGAACGCTGTCATAAAGTAGTTAAACTTTGAGATCTGCAGCTCATTTTATGTTTTGTTTATTCCCTTCCAGTTGGTTAAGGAGTTTGACGTGATCCACACGCCCAACCAGGTTGGTGATCTCTGCTGGCTCTTAGGTTACCTGTGAACGGTCGGGGCCCTCCTGTTGCAGGGACTGTGACTGCCCTCCTGCCGGGGAGGGGCTTCTCTGGCTTGCTCTTGGCTGTGGTGTGCTGAGCGACCAGAGATACTACGGCGACAGTAACAGCAGGGTCTGAACCCTGTTTAACTCGGGTTTGTGGGCTGGGTCCTGCTGCAGTGTCTTAGCCTTGCCTGCAGAGTTTGACACAACTTTTACTGGAATGGTTGAAATACATCTCTTCATCTTGAGAAGTGAATGTAGTTACAGGAAATTCCACTGTGCTGGCTCTTCCTGCTCTTCTCTTCCACGTCCCTCATGGAAGCATTCTAAAATACTTCATTTCTGCATCTCACTGTGGCAGTGTTTTTCAGGAGTGGTACAGAGCCTTTTAAAAACACTCGGTTAGGGAAGTACCGAGGAGATTCTTGGTTAAAGCATATGAATTTCTAGGGTTAGGTTGACACACAAGTCCTTTTTATCAGCAGCTAGTTTGACTGGGAGAAGTTAAACATCTGAAACTTAATTTGTGCTACAAAAAGTCTTTTCTGCAACACTTCAGCGATGTCCCTCAGTAAGAATTGATGGCTGCGTGCTAGCAGAATAGCATAAGCCCACGCGTAGGGATCTCTTTAAGAATGGAAAAAGGGATGTGCCTATAATGTGCGATAATCACGTCCCAGCATGGGCTTATGTCTCTTCAGCTTTGATTCAGAAAGCAATATGGGAGAGTTTCTAGTCCTTGGAATTAAAAAAAAAAAAAAAAGTTGTTTAACATCGGGGGGAAAAAAGTTGCTGTTGTATTTTTTCCAGTAGTAGCCTGCTTACTCCCCTGTGCTGTGTACCTCTGACACCTGGTATTTCCCTATTGAATAGGGTGCAGCGTAAAGTGGTTTTTTAGAAAGAAACAATTCCCTCCGCCGTTCGCGTGGGGAGCAGGGCGTCCCCCTGCCCCGTGCCAGCAGCACTGGGACGGAGGCGTCGCCTTGTCCCCGTGCCCCAATTGCCGGGCGTGGGCGAGGAGTCGGGGACGCGGTGGGCCTGGGTGCTGCTGGCAGTAATAACTCTCTGGTGTTTCTCTTTCAGTCGAATGCTTCTGCTCCTGATGTTGACGACCCAGAGGCTTTCCCAGCTCTGTCCTAAACTGGATGTCATAAGCCAACCCTGCCCTCGTCGGGCCTTCCTCTCCGAGGCTTGCATGCTTAAGGATCCCAAACAACTAAGAAATTTTAAAAAAAAAAAGGAGACTGTCATTCATACCATTCACACCTAAAGACTGAATTTTATCTGTTTTGAAAATGAACTTCTCTCGCTACACAGAAGCAACAATATGGTAGTCAGTTTTGTATTTAGAAATGTAATGGTAGCAGGGATGTTTTCATAATTTTTTCAGAGATTATGCATTCTTCATGGATACTTTTTTGTATTGCTGCTTGAAAATATGCGTTTCCAAACTTGAAATATAGGTGTGAACAGTGTGTACCAGTTAAAAGCTTTCACTTCATTTGTCGTTTTTTTTTTTTTGATTCAGGATTTTAGACGTTTTCCCCAAACTACAACCCGGGTTTTAATTATTGCACACTATTTCCGTTTCCTTAATTCCCGTTTAGCAGATTTTTATCAGCCCATGGTCTTTTGGAATATGTGAAATTTTTAATTTGGCAGACTGCTAGTGCTGTATGGAATACTAACTCCTGGAGTTACTTTAGTTCTAATGCTTAATTTCAGACTTGGAAAAACAGTCATTTTTCATCTGCGTTTGGTGGTTTGTTTACGCAAAATCTTTATATGAAATTGATACCGGATACTTGAAAAAGATTCAGAGCACATTGGTTTATAGCTAAATACGTGTGTATTGATCCAGCGATGATGTGTGGATAATTGGTCTAAACACTTTTTTAAAATTAATGTATTGCCCCTTTCGCTCGCCCTTTTTACCTTTATTCCCTCCTCCCCCCTTCAACAGAACACGATGCTTTGTTGGCAGAAGGAAAAAGAGATTTTTACATTACCGATGGTTTTCCTCTGAGAGGGTGCCCTGCAGGCTGGAGTGACCTTTGCTGTTGTGGGAGGTGGGGAAGGTGGGAGCCGTCGCTCCGGCCGGGGCCTGTCGAGACGGGTCCGTCGGTGCGGGCCGTCTCGGCAGCGCTGGGTGCGGCGGGCGGGAGGTCCGCGCGCAGCGCGACGGGAAGGTGCGGAACGAAACCCCGGCGCTTCACCGCTCCGTCAGAGTTCTGTTCGGGATTTGTGCAGTGTTCAAGGTCTGATTGCTCGTTGAGAAATGAATGTTTTTCAGAGCACGGCTCCAAGAAACCCTGTCTACCCCCGCAGAAATCTGCCGTAGGTTGAATTTAATCCCTGTGAACAGGGTTACCACTTCGGTACACAGAGTTGAGAGAATGAGTGTTAAAGAGGGTTTCGTAGGGTTTGTATCTGCAGCGTTTGTTAGGAGACTAGAAACAGGTTTCTCATTTTATTTAACGTTTCACGCTTTGGACAGCTTGTAACGTATTTGTAGTTTCTTAACTAGGTAGATAGAAAACTAAAGGTAACGCCCTATTTTTTTAAAAGCTGTACAGGACAGGCAAAAAAGTATTGGAGACGTTTGAATATGAAATATCAAACTCCTTAACTGTGGTGTTTAGCTGGCTTGCTTTGAGCTATTTTCTACAGACGTTTTTGTTGTAAACCACTGTTAATATCATTGCATCAGACTTCCAGTGCGCTCACCGTTGGAAGTTCCAGGTTGGCAGGAGG
>Ga0181612_123481_pt1 | contig 10476 bp, 7 predicted proteins | sample HoacroProtozoa21_FD_119630 | JGI IMG/M metagenome (GOLD analysis project Ga0181612, IMG submission 119630) | Hoatzin crop microbial communities from Cojedes, Venezuel. Combined Assembly of Gp0051906, Gp0051904, Gp0051908
AAAGTCGTCGATGGTGCAGTTTGCAGCTACCGCCTTAGGTTTGAAGTTGTTGACAATATTTTCTTGCTTGATGCGTTCTAATCGAGCTATCTGCGCATCAACGACACTATCATCGATTTTCTCAAACAACAATTCAGGTTGTTCTAGTTGTTGACCAGCTGGTAGGAGTTCGATGCTACCCAATTGTCCCCAATTAGGCTCACCCATACCTATCATACGACGTAGCTTAGCAGCACTAAAAGGTAGGAATGGCTCAAAGGCAATAGCAAGATTGGCAGTGATTTGCAAAGCCATATTCAAAATGGTCTGCACACGTGCCATATCGGTTTTAGCCAATTTCCAAGGCTCAGTATCGGCAAGATATTTGTTGCCAATGCGTGCTAGGTTCATCGCTTCTTTTAATGCCTCACGGAAGTGGAAGTGCTCGATGTTATCACCAAGTGTAGCCTTTACGTCCTTAAACTCCTGCATAGTCTGGCGGTCATAGTCGGTGAGTTCGCCCATCTCTGGCACTTTACCCTCAAAATATTTGTGAGTAAGCACCAATGCACGATTCACAAAATTGCCCAAGATAGCAACCAACTCATTGTTGTTACGGGCTTGAAAATCTTTCCAAGTGAAATCGTTGTCCCTAGTTTCAGGAGCATTAGCAGTGAGCACGTAACGTAGCACGTCTTCCTTGCCAGGAAACTCCTCTAGATATTCATTGAGCCATACAGCCCAATTGCGACTAGTCGAGATTTTGTCACCTTCCAAGTTAAGGAACTCGTTGGCAGGCACATTTTCAGGTAGTTGATAACTACCATCGGCCATCAACATGGCTGGGAAAATGAGGCAATGGAACACAATATTATCCTTGCCAATAAAATGGATGATACGCGTGTCGGGCGATTTCCAATATAGTTCCCACTTGTCGGGCAGTAACTCCTTGGTATTGCTAATGTAACCAATAGGGGCATCAAACCACACATACAACACCTTACCCTCAGCTCCCTCGATGGGCACAGGGATTCCCCAGCTGAGGTCACGCGTCACAGCACGAGGCTGCAAATGGTCGTCAAGCCAAGATTTGCATTGACCATAGACATTGGGCTTCCACTCCTTGTGGTCCTCCAATATCCACTTGCGTAGTGCTGGTTCCCACTTATCGAGAGGCATATACCAATGCTTAGTCTCACGCAACACAGGTGTGTTGCCCGTTATAGCACTCTTGGGATTGATGAGGTCGGTAGCATTGAGGCTACTACCACACACCTCGCACTGATCACCATAGGCATGCTCATTACCACATTTAGGACACGTGCCCGTCACATAGCGGTCGGCAAGCCATTGGTCGGCCTGCTCGTCATAGAGTTGTGTAGATACTTTTTCGATAAACTCGCCTTTATCGTAGAGTTTGCGGAAGAAATCGCTAGCCGTCTGGTGGTGTATCTGACTAGTTGTGCGACTATAGATGTCAAATGAGATACCCAAACCCGCCATAGACTCCTTGATGATTTTGTGATAACGGTCCACGATATCTTGAGGTGTAACACCCTCTTTTTGAGCCTTGATAGTGATAGGCACTCCATGCTCATCGCTTCCTCCTATAAATACCACATCCTCGCCAATCAACCGCAAATAGCGCACATAGATATCGGCAGGAACATATACTCCTGCCAAGTGGCCAATATGCACTGGGCCATTGGCATAAGGCAACGCTGTGGTCACCAGCGTACGAGCAAATTTCTTTTCTTTTTCCATTTTCTTATTTTATCGCCTAAACTTCTTTGATTAAGACTACAAAGGTAACCATTTTGGCTTAATCCAGTGTTCCAATTATAGGATGATTTTCTGACTTTTTATATCACACCTCTACTAAACACAATAGGCACGCGCTATACGTGCCTATTATGCCATCATTCTCGTCATTCCACAAACCAAGCGACTAAATCATGCTATCAATCGGCTAATATTATATCTATCACCGCATTGATATCAGCGATCGAGATAACCCCATCGCCCGACACATCAGCTCGCTCTAGCTCGTCGATCGTCACATCAGTGTCGTTTAGCATCATCTCTATAATTGCATTGATATCGGCTATAGAAACTTGCCCATCGCCATTCACATCGCCTGTGATATCAGTTTGCCCTACAGAGCCAAAGCACATATAACTAAGCTCACTCAAAGCTAATGAATCACTCAGCGTAGCATTAGAAATCTGCACTAGATTGTCACTGAATGTGATTTTTAATCCTTCGACTGAGTAAGAAATTTCTGTGCCATCCTCAGTTACAAAAGTTAAACTTTCATAGGCCGTATCGGCGTGAACCCATAATGCCACCGATAGTGCCATTAATATCGCCATCAATGTCTTGTTCATTGTTTTTTCCTAACTGTTATGTGTGATGTTTAATCTAACTTTATTGCAGCGTAAAATTATTAAAAAAATGACGAATGACTTCAAAATCTCCATTTTTTCTGCCAAACGCCCATTTCTTTAGGCCAAAAGCAATTGATTGCCTATGCCCCAGTACAAGATTTGAACAGATAAATAGCAAACGCTATCACTATAAACCACGAGATACATGAGCCACAGCCTCTTGAGCGTGAGGGTGTGCGTTGCGCCTCCATTTGCTGTTGCAGCTGGTCGGCATCATAACGCTGAGTTGAATCTTGAAAACCAAATGTAGAGCTATGCGGAATCAAAATTTGTCGAGGAGCGCCACCATTATATGGGCCTATCGCTCCCGACGATGCTAGCTGCCTTATCAACTCTGCAGCGCGCTCATCGCTGATACCAAAATAGTCACGCAACATCATAGGCGTGATAGCGCTGCAAATACTCAAATATTTCAGTGCTGCCTGATAGAGAGGATCAACTGTTCCTGTGGTGGGTATGGGTGGTGGCAAAACGGTAACCTCTTCAGGGGTTAGGTTGAAGGTTCGGGACGATGGCGCATCAAAACTAGTTCCACAATTAGGACAGAAGTGGGCATTTCCGCTAGCTTGCTTTCCGCACTTAGGACAAATCACGGGTTGCGAGGGTTGCGTAGCATTAGGCAATGCCAACGAATCATCCTCAAGAGGCACATAGGCATAATCCCCCACCACTTGCAACTGTGATAAGCATTGTGGGCAGACCACCCGATAGTTAGCCGATTGCAAGGCCTCTGTGCTAATCTCTATCTTTTTGCCACATTTAGGGCACGTATAGTTCATTATCATGTTATTTCGTTTGCAGCTTATCTACAATTATTATGCCAAATCCATTTGTTCTAGCAATTCCTCAATGCTTATATTCAAGATGGGATGATGCCAGTTTGGAGCCAATTGTGCCAATGGCAATAGAAAAAACTTGCGTTCATGCAGGTGAGGGTGAGGTATGGTTAATTGTGGGGTGTTGATCACCTGTTCATCGATAGCCATGATATCGATATCCACCAAGCGGTCAACATAGTTGCCAGCGTCATCACGATGTGAATCGCTACCTAGTTCTTTTTCTAAGGCTTGTGTCCACCTCAGCATATCGCTTGGCTGCTTATCACTTTTTATCCACACGCCGATGTTAAGAAACAAGTTGCTACTGTCAAAGCCCCAAGGCTCACTCTCGATAACCTCCGAAACCACACACCCACCAAAGGCTTGTGCCAATGCGACAACGGCGCGATTCAAGTTATCGCGCCGCTGCCCTAGATTGGTTCCTATATTTAAGTAATAATTCACTAGGGAAACATCTATTGGCTATAGGGTCTTCTGCACTTCTACTTCCTCAAAGGCTTCCACGATATCGCCCACTTGGATATCGTTATAGGCCTTCAAGCTCAAGCCACAGTCATAGCCACTAGTCACCTCTTTGGCATCGTCTTTGAATCGCTTGAGCGAAGCCAAATCACCCGTATGGATAACAATACCATCGCGTATCAAGCGCACCTTGCATGAGCGCTTGATCTTGCCCTCAGTGACCATAGCACCAGCAATTGTTCCCACTTTGCTGATGTGGTAAACTTGCCGCACCTCAGCACTGCCGATAACCTCCTCTTTGATATCGGGTGACAACATGCCCTCCATAGCATTTTTCACCTCTTCGATAGCATCATAGATGATAGAATAGATGCGAATATCCACACCCTCTTGCTCAGCAGCACGCTTAGCAGCTACCGAAGGACGCACCTGGAAACCAATGATATAAGCATCACTAGCTGCCGCCAACGTCACATCACTCTCGGTGATAGCACCCACCGCTTTGTGAATTACATTTACTTGCACCTCAGGCGTAGAGAGCTTGATGAGTGAATCACTCAATGCCTCGATAGAGCCGTCCACATCGCCCTTAACAATACAGTTAAGCTCATGGAAGTCACCCAAAGCACGGCGCCGTCCAATGTCCTCGAGCGTGACACGCTTCTGTGTACGCAGGCCTAACTCACGTTGCAATTGCTCACGCTTGTTAGCAATTTGCCTTGCCTCTTGGTCGGTTTCCATCACATTGAACTTATCACCAGCCGTAGGAGCGCCATTCAAGCCCAGAATCAAGGCGGGAGTAGAAGGACCTGCTTCGGTCACCCTCACGTTGCGCTCGTTGAACATCGCCTTGACCTTGCCATAGTGGGTGCCAGCAAGCACAATATCGCCCACTCGCAACGTGCCATTGTCAACAAGCACCGTAGCCACATACCCACGTCCCTTATCAAGAGAAGATTCAATAATAGAACCTGTTGCCTTGCGGTTGGGATTGGCCTTGAGGTCGAGTAGGTCGGCTTCGAGTAGCACTTTTTCCATCAACTCCTGCACGCCTATTCCCTTCTTAGCCGAAATATCTTGACTCTGATACTTTCCACCCCAATCCTCTACAAGATAATTCATATTGGCGAGTTCCTCCTTGATTTTCTCAGGATTGGCACCAGGCTTATCTATCTTGTTGATAGCAAAAATAATGGGCACACCTGCTGCCGATGCATGGTTGAGTGCCTCGACCGTTTGTGGCATGACATTGTCATCGGCCGCTACTATCACTATCACAATGTCAGTAACCTTAGCACCGCGAGCACGCATTGCTGTGAAGGCCTCATGACCTGGCGTGTCTAGGAACGTGATGCGTCTGCCATTAGCCAACTTCACGTTATAGGCGCCAATGTGCTGCGTTATACCACCTGCCTCACCAGCGATAACGTTGGAATTACGGATATAATCTAGCAACGAGGTCTTACCATGGTCAACATGGCCCATCACCGTCACTACAGGTGGTCGCTGCACGAGGTCCTCAGGAGCATCTTCCTCGTCATGAATGGCCTCCACAACTTCAGCACTCGTATATTCGGTCTTGAAACCAAATTCATCAGCTACAATATTGATAGTCTCTGCGTCGAGCCGCTGATTGATGCTGACCATCACTCCCAAACTCATACAAGTGCCGATAACCTTGTTGATGGGAACGTTCATCATCACAGCCAAATCGTTAGCGGTAACAAATTCTGTCAGTTTCAAGGTCTTGCTTTCTGCAGCAGCTGCAGCAGCCTCCTCTCGAACCTCTTCGCGTCGCTCTTCACGTTTCTCTTTACGCCATTTAGCCGCCTTTTTAGGTGCTTTTGCTGTCAGACGTGCTAGCGTCTCCTTCATCTGACGCTGCACATCCTCTTCGCTCACCTCGGGTCTGAATGGACGTTTATTGTTTTTCTTATCTTTTCGCTTTCCTTGAGCATTGTCGTCTTTTCCACGCCCCTTGGCTGGAGCAGACTGCCCCACTGTGCGCTCGATATCAACCTTTTCCTTGCCAATACGTTTGCGTTTCTTCTTGGCCGTTGCGTCACCGCTTTGCGCTTTCATTCGCTCATTTCGCTTCTCCTCCTTACTCTTCTTCTTTGGGCGCGTCTGCTGGTTGATGGCCGACAAATCAATCTTCCCAATCACATTGAGTTTCGGCCCCAACGCACTCGTGTCGGGCTTAAACACCTCCGTCTCTGCTGTCTCAGCCTTTGCGCTAGGACTGGTGGGCTCGATGACTACCGCTGGGGCAGGCTCGGCCGATGATTGCACGGTGGCAACCGCAGGCTTCACCTCTTCTTGAGGGGTCGGTTGTTGGGCAGATGCCTCTGGTTGCTGGATGGGCGTTACTACTTCGGCTACCACCACTGAAGGCTCTGACGAGGTCTCGACCTTTGATGGCATAGCCTCTGGCAATGTTTCTGGCTGAAGCGCCACCCGCTCTTCTGGCTCAGGCACTGGGGCTGGCTGCTCAACCTCCTCCTGAGTAGCCACCTCAGTGGGATGGCTTTCAGCAATGGGATGGGGCTGAGGACGAGGTTTGCCAGCAGCGCTCAAGTCAATTTTTCCCAAGATTTTAGGTTTCTGCCCTGGCACCACTGTTTTGATTTCCTCAACTTCCTTGTGAGTATTTTCTTTTGTCACCGTGTGCTTAGCTTTTTCCTTTTGTCGCTCATTGGTCATACTGTCAGACTTGAGCTTCAATTCTTGGTCAGGCTTGAATTCTTTGACAAGCATCTCATATACCTGTTCATCAATTTTTGCATTGATGCTGGCATCCACCTCAATACCCTTTTTACGCAAGTACTCCTCAATGGTAAGGCGACCTACGTTCAAATCCTTAATAACTTTACTAATCTTAATTTTTATCGGCATAAAATAGTGTTTATTGGTTTTATAGTATGCGAGGGTTTAGATCACTCGTCAAACTCTTCTTTCAGTACCTCCAGCAAGTTATCGACAGTATCCTCCTCCAGGTCGGCGCGGTCGATAATCTCCTCACGTGGAGTGCGCAACACCGATTTGGCGGTAGCAAATCCCACATTTTTCAATGCTTCGATAACCCACTCATCAATTTCATCCTTGAACTCATCTAGGTAGATATCTTCTTCGCCCTCACCCTCGATATCGCGATAGACATCGATACTATACCCTGTGAGGATAGAAGCCAATCGAATGTTCAATCCGCCTTTACCTATAGCCAACGACACTTCTTCGGGTCTCAAGAACACTTCGGCATGCTTGGTCTCTGTGTCGAGGCGAATCGATGAGATCTTAGCTGGGCTTAAAGCTCGCTGGATGAGTAATTGGGGATTGCTAGTGTAGTTGATAACGTCGATGTTCTCGTTGCGCAATTCGCGAACGATACCATGAATGCGTGCTCCTTTCACACCCACACAAGCTCCCACAGGGTCGATGCGGTCGTCATAGCTCTCAACAGCGATTTTGGCGCGCTCACCAGGCACGCGAGCCACCGCTCTAATCACTATCAAGCCATCATGTATCTCGGGCACCTCTTGCTCAAACAAACGACGCAAGAACTGCTCGCTCGTGCGCGAAACAATAATTTTCGGATTATTGTTCTTATTATCCACATTATGAATCACGGCTCTCACCATATCACCCTTGCGATAAATATCGCTAGGAATCTGTTGATCCTTGGGCAGCGTCATCTCCACCGTCTCCTCATACATCAACAGCACCTCACGCTTCCAAGCCTGATAGACCTCGGCTGTGATGAGCTCACCTTCCATGGCTTTGAATTTGTTGTAAATAGCGTCCTTTTGCAAGTCCAGGATTTTACTAGCTAAAGTTTGACGCAAATTGAGGATTGCACGACGACCAAATTTGGCAAAATCGATTTTGCGCGTATGCTCCTCACCGATTTCACAATCAGGGTCTTCATCGGCACGTGCATCGCTCAGTGAAATTTGAGTGACAGGATTTTCTACTTCACCATCATTCACCACTTCAAGATTCTGATAAATTTCACAATCTCCCTTGTCAGGATTGACAATAACATCGAAGTTGTCATCTGTACCAAACATCTTGACGAGTACGCTACGGAACGACTCCTCAAGCACATTGATGAGCACCGTCTTGTCGATGCCCTTCAGTTCCTTGAACTCGGCAAATTGGTCGGTCATGTTGACCGTTTGTTCTCTTTTAGCCATGGTTTATATTTTATACTTTGATGATATTTTTAGTGTATTTGATTTCGTTATAGTCTAGGTAACAATCTTCTGTTACCAATCGAGGCCTTTTTTCTCCTTTCAATTTCACCTTCTTATCTACCGAGAGTGTGAAACCTGAGTCATCGGCATCTTTGAGCACTCCTTTGAGCTTGTTGCCAGCACAAGTGAGCACTTCTACATCAGCCCCAATATGCTTACGATATTGTCTTGGCAACAATAATGGAGATGTCAACCCATAGGAACCAACCGTGAGCTCATAGTCCTCGATATCTCGATCAAAAGCTGCTAGCACGGCGTCATTAACGGCAACACAATCATCGATATTGACATCACCACAATCACTATCAATAGTCACATCTATGATGTTATCACCACTGACTGAGATTGTCACTACAAACAAATCGGTATCTTGCAAAGCTTGATTAATTACCTCTGTTAGTTCCTTCTTATCAATCATCGTTGCCGCCAAATAACTATAATAAAAATGAGGAAGCCCGATGCCCCCTCTCACGAATGCTAGCGCAAAAGTAGTAATATTCTTTTACTGGTGCAATATTCAGAGCGACATAAGAGAGAAAAAAGCAATGAAATTTTAGATTATTTATTTTTAATTAACTTTATTTATTATATAGGCGATTTCTCTCACTAAATCAGTCTAGTGAGCATCGAGCCAATTATCAGCAATTCCACACGAGGTAATGAGTGCAACTTGACCTTGATAGGCGCCCTCCATCTCCCGCACAACGATAGTCTTGACCGCCTCTAATTCATCAGGGTGCACGTCAAAACACAATTCATCGTGTACCTGCAAAATCATTTGTGAGCGCAATCCCTGTTGTTTAAACTGGTGATATATGCGCACCATAGCAATCTTGATAACGTCGGCAGCTGTGCCTTGTATGGGAGCATTGATGGCGTTGCGTTCGCTAAAAGCGCGTACTACCGCATTGCGCGAATTGATGTCAGGTAGCATACGACGGCGACCGTATGCAGTAGTAACATATCCTTTTTCTCTTGCTTGAGCAATACTATGGTCAATATACTCTCGCACACTAGGAAAGGTCTGATAATAACCATCGATGAGCATCTTGGCTTCGTTGCGAGGTATCGCAAGCCGCTGCGCCAAACCAAACGCTGATATGCCATAGAGAATACCAAAGTTGGCTGTCTTAGCCTTGCGGCGTTGGTCGGGTGTTACCTGGTCAAGTGGGCAGTGATAAATTTTGGATGCAGTAATAGCGTGAATGTCATGATTGTGCTTAAAAGCATCTAGCATCGTAGCGTCACCGCTCACATCAGCAACAAGTCTCAACTCAATCTGCGAATAGTCGGCACTGAAAAACACGTTTCCTTTGGCAGGTATAAACGCTTTGCGTATTTCTCGACCCTGTTCACTACGAACAGGGATGTTTTGTAGATTAGGATTGGCTGAGGAGAGTCGCCCTGTAGCGGTTACCGTTTGATTGAACGTGGTGTGAATGCGACCAGTGTGTGGATTGATGAGTGAGGGCAACGTACTCACATAAGTATTAAGCAGTTTGCGTTTTGCTCTCAGTTGCAAGATTTTGTCCACTATTGGATGACGGTCACGCAGGCGCATAAGTATATCCTCGGTAGTGCTAAATTGTCCTGTTTTGGTTTTCTTGGCCTTCTGATCGATTTTGAGTCTGTCAAATAGTATCTCCCCTACTTGCATAGGAGAAGCCGTGTTAAATGCCACTCCAGCTAACTGCTGGCATTCGCTATCAAGTTGCTGAATTTGCTGAGCCAACACATTAGCATAATCATTGAGTGCTTGCACATCGATACGCGCTCCAGCCAATTCCATGCTAGCCAACACCCGCACTAGTGGCATTTCGATATCATTGAGCAGATGACTCATGCCCTCTTGTTGTAGTTGTTGATTAATAACGTCGGGCAGTTGTAACGTGAGGTCGGCCAACTCACAGCACCATTGCGTAAACCTATCGGATGAGATTTGCTGCAAGGCTAGTTGTCCTCGACCCTTAGCCCCTAAGATGCTCTCTTGATCAACACAATCATAGTTGAGTAGCTCACGAGCCATCTGTGAGGTAGTGTGAGTGCGCTCGGGTTGCAACAAGTAGTGAGCAACAGCAGTGTCGTAGTAAGGGGCCGAAAATGTGATACCCCTATTAGCAAGCATCACCATTGCTCGCTTGACATCGCTACAAACGATACACACCTCACTTGCAAATAGTGGAGCCAATGCTTGTAATAATTCAACACTTGAACTATGCTGAACCGAGTCATCACAAGGCACATAAAATGCATGATGCACTTCTCCACACACAGCAATTCCCATTAGCGAAGCCCTCATCGCCTCCTCACCCATAGCTACAATGGTAATCGCAACCCTGCGGCATTGCTTGAGAGACTCTACAGCCTGTGTTACGTCGGCAACGTGGGTAAGCCTTTTGTAGCTATACGTCACATCTTTAAGCGATGTTGGTTGCGAGGGCTCGGCTAAATCTTCGGCCTCCAAATCAAAAAGCGACAACTGCTTAACTGATTTAT
>Ga0181612_125677_pt1 | contig 10476 bp, 10 predicted proteins | sample HoacroProtozoa21_FD_119630 | JGI IMG/M metagenome (GOLD analysis project Ga0181612, IMG submission 119630) | Hoatzin crop microbial communities from Cojedes, Venezuel. Combined Assembly of Gp0051906, Gp0051904, Gp0051908
GGCCTGCTGCCTGCGCCGGAGGGCGCCGAAGGGCAGCGCTTCGGGAGCAGCGCGGCGGGTCGAGGAGACGGGGTGCGGGCAGGGTGAGCTGGGGCAGCTGAGCCGTGGTGCGGCGGAGGGGAGGCAGCGTTACGGGCAGGTGCTGCTGCGGGAGGGCCCCGCAGCGCCCGGAGCCGCCTGACCTCACCGCGGCCGCCAGCGTGATGGGCAGTGCCTGATTTTTACCGGTGTGTGAGTGCGCGTGCTTACGCTGCAGTAATTTCGTCTTGCTTTGGCTGGTCTGGTTCCAAACTGAGCTAAAACGTGTCGGTAGTAGCCCTGTTCTATTTTGCTTTAAATACGAGAGTTGTGGATGCATGTAGTTGCACTGGTGTTTGCCAGCGGATTCCCGTTGAGGTTCCTGGAGGTGTGACGAGCAGCGGCGGTCAGTGTTCTGGTACTGCCCGGCCCACCGCTGCCGCAGTCTGTCCCCTGGCCCCTAGCCTGTCGAAGCAGGACCCCCTCCTCCTCCTGCCAGGGCTGAGAGTTGTGGCCAGAACCTTGACACGATAGCAGGGGACGTATTTAATACCTCTAAATACTTTTAAGTTGTCTTTAATTTCCACCTCTCTCCTTTGTCTTTGCAGGCCCTGATAAGATCCTACAATGCCGCTTTGAGTGGGTGAAGTGAAGGGGGAAAAGGGGAATAAACAACATGCCCAAGCAAACAGCAGTGACGATCACTTTGGTGACCCTGCTGGGCGTTGCAGTGGGGGCCCTGGTTTTGTGGAAAGCAACCCAGCGTCGGAAAGGAAAGGCGCGCCGTAATAGTCAGCAGGAGCAAGCAGTAATAAACTCGGGAGATGAGAAGCTGGTTAAGGCAGAGGATAAGGAGGTGCTTTCCTTCTTCAGATCTCCCACCTTCTCCTGGATAGAGAGGAACCTTGGTGCAGACATAGTGGTAGTTTCAGAGCAGGAGGAGTGGGATCGTGTTGAACCTTTGCTGAAGAAGGAGCTGGAGAAGTGGCCAGTGCTTGGAATTGACTGTGAGTGGGTGAGTGATCAAGAAGCGCCTCTCCTCTAGATTGCGAGGTGCAATGGGAAATCGTCTGGGGAGGAGAGATTCCTTTGCTTGAATGGATACAACAGGAATGACTATTGAAACTGCCTCTGTGATTATCTGTCACGACAGCAGTGAAGTAGCTGCTAATTTTGATTGTTCTCACATTTAAGTGCTGACTGTTAAGTTTTTAATTCACTAGTTATATTCGTTTGCTGAAGTCCTGTGATAAATCCACTATACTAAATGTAGTGATAATTGTATGGCTGAATATAGCATTATATTTTTTGTATACTGTCTCTGTAAAGGTGATTTACTAGAAGTAGTTTGAGTTTATACTGGTTTAAATCCAGGTACATGCTTAAGAATAAATTTCTGCAGAGTAAGAAACCCCAGAAGGAGGAGCATATGGATACGTAGATATAACTCACTGGAACTACCAGAAAGCAAAGTTCCTCCTCCGCTTGCACATTTGCCTGTGTGACCCCTCGAAACAGGCTTTGGGTCATTTATAAAGCCTGGCTTTGCCATTATTTTGGCTGGAAATCAGTTCACCTCACAGTCATTAGTGTAAGCCACAGTTAAATAACGTGTTTGCCGTAAACATTTATGTAGTGGGTGGCTTTGTGCTGATGTGGATTAAGAAGTTTGTCTGATTTCTTCCACCAGCTCAGCTGTAAGGGGGAAGGGTGAAGGGGAGAAAGTTTCTCTTGTAGGAGTGTGGTAAGAAGTAGCTGGGGGACAGTAATGCTGTGAAACAGATCACAGTAAGACTTTAAACAGACTTTAAAACAGATCTTTAAAAGACTTTAAAAAGACTTTAAAACAGATCTGCAGTAAGACTTTAAAGACGTAACAATACTGGACTGTATAAACTGATAGGTATTTCCTGTCTTCAGCTGCCTCTTTTGCAATTTGTTTCAGTTTCAGTACTTCTGGTGATACTGTTACGCAGACTCTGATTTTCGTCTTTATTTCAGGTATCCGTGGAGGGAAAGGCAAATCCTGTGTCCCTCTTACAGATGGCTTCTTCCAGTGGCCTCTGCATTCTTGTTCGCTTGCCCAGGCTGGTTGCCGGTGGACAGACTATCCCCAAGACCCTGTTGGACATAATGGCAGACAGTGCTGTGTTGAAAGTTGGGGTAGGATGCTGGGAAGATGCTTGCAAGTTACTTCATGATTACGGTCTTCCAGTCAAGGGGAGCATGGATCTCCGGTATTTAGCCATGAGACAGCGGTGAGTGTCTGAAGACAGAGGCGGCTCTGTCTGAGGCATCATTTGAGTTGGAAATGTTTTTAAAGTAATTTGGCATACGCTGAATGATACCAGGCAGGTAGGTCTGGAGTTCTCAGGGTGGTTTTAGAGCATGGACATTGACAGCTGCAGCCCAAGAACGTGTGATGTTTCTATTCTGTGGTCTTAATGGAAGTGAAATCTTCATGAAGATTTCATTTGCTAATTGTGTCTGTTAGTCGTCTCATGCACTGCCCGTATGGACTTTTCTGAGTGTCATGCTTCAGCTTATGAGAAGTCTAGGCCCAGTGATGTAACGCAGTGAGAGTGATGTAACAGTGAGAGTGATCACCGTGTCAACAGATGTTTGAATACACTGCCTGAAAGTATGGGGTAGATGTGCCAGGGGCACGTAAGTGGGACTGTAGAATTGCAGGATTTCTTGAAACATGGCTAAAGTTAACCAGCTCTAATTATGTCTTTTAATAACAATGTTTCCATTAAAAGGTTACAATTATGATGCTTTTTTCTCATCCTTCGTTCTTCCTGAAATAAAATGTTTTACTCGGGAATATTCTTCACGTACGGTATATGTGTGCGTGGGTGTGTTGTTAGTGATCTAGGGCATGGGCTTGCTGACCTCATGGTGCTTTTTTAGCGCCGAGGATGGACTGCTTATGTTTAGTGGCCAAGATTCCCCTGAGTCATTCCTGGCTCTCATGCTCCTCATGAATCCGTGGGGCAGGCGGTCCATCACTCTGTGATAGACCTCTTTGTTTCAGAATTGGGTACTTCAGAGCCGGACACATCAGCCTTAAGTGTTTCCAACTCCCAGCCTTGCCTGTTTTGCATATTGCAGGCACTAGATAATTACTAAATCTCGAAAGGACATTTTAGCAGAGGGGAGGGAAAGGGCCTGTAGAGCTGACAGGCAGCTGTGTGCTGTTTGAGTGGGAGTCATGCATCACGTGCCTTGTGTTCTGGCAGGTTCAGGGTGTACGAGGCCATCTGAATTTGTGTAGGTGTATGGTTTCATTTTTAATATGTTTGTTTCACTTTCTTTGTTAAATTGAAGGAAGGATCTACTTCACAACTGCCTTAGCCTTAAGTCTTTAGCTGAAAAAGTCCTGAACTGCCCGCTTGACAAGTCTCCTCATGTGCGTTGCAGCAACTGGGAGGCAGAAGAACTGACACAAGATCAGGTGTGTCTTCCACTTCAACTTAGTGTTTTGGGAGGAGAAGCAACCTGCTTGGTAGAGAAGAGGCATTACAACAGGGAGATCTGAACCTGCTTCAAGCTCTGCCTCAAAATCTTGTGTGTGACTGTGGTCTGAAGTTAATTTCAGACTGTGCTTGCATTTCCCTCCTTTTCCATGAAGACAGTTTTCTGCTGTTCTCCCTGGAGTCCTACCCGTTGTTTTCCTTTAATCCTGTAAGATCTGTAAGGCAAGATCCCTTGAAGAAGTGTTTGTGCACTCAGAACCTCACTTTTTAGTACTTTTTTTCCTCCAAACTACAGCAGTCAGTGCAATATTAGAGAGCAACCGTGGAAACCTTGTTCACCATCTTTTAGACGATTATGGTTTCCTTTTAGACAATTACGGTTTCCTCGATGGCTCACTTTCTTTACAGTCATGCTGCAGATGTCTGCAAAATCAGTGACCGGTAGAGGGAGTGACAGAATAAATAACCACACTGAATATTTGTAGACAAGTGTGTCGAAAGGGAGCTTTTTATTAGTTAGGGAAGGGCTTGGTGGGGCAGGAGGGTGTTTGAGGCCTGGCTGACCTGAATTTTTTTCAGTCCCTTGCGGTTCTTGGGAGCACCCGTGAGGATTTCAAATCTGACTGACCCTAAAAATGGGGAGCATGGTGATGTTATGCAAGTGTCACTCAACTTCCAGAACTCTGAGTTCAAAAGGAAATAAGTCCAGCTTCTGGCTTTACTGTACCAAGTGTTAAAGACTGATAACGTTTGGGAGTGTTTGCTCTTTGTCAGTATCTCCATGTCTACGCTTTTCTGCAGGTTCTCTATGCTGCTCGGGATGCCCAGGTCTCGGTGGCTCTGTTCCTCCATTTGCTGGGAGTTGCCAGCTGCCCTGCTACGTCTGAAGCTGAAGACTCTGTCGCTGCTTGGGAAAAAGCACTGGGTAAATGCCGGGGCTTGGTGGATATCCCATTTAGAGGAAGAGGGAGTGGCAGCACAGGAGAGAAGAGTGGAGAGGGACGATCCCCTCAGAAAATAAAGAATCGGAAATATTTGGTGAATGGCCAGCCTTCTGGCAGTCAGCAAGTGAGAGATTCACGGAGGCAGAAGCGAAAGCCGCTAGGTGTGGGATATTCTGCACGGTAAGTCTATGAGCACATTTTACTCTTTGCACTGCAGATAAAAAAATTTCAATGATGCCTTATGCTCTGTTCATTAAACAAAGTGGATAATATGATCTGGGAAAGAAAACACAGGACCTAACAGTCATGGGGGCCAGATCCTGTTTCTGTTTTCCTGATAAGTGGGGGCAGCACTTGGATCTGTACAAGGTCATGAGCAGGTTGAGGGCTTATCTTCAGCTTTTGCCCTTCCTCCTCCTGTGGAGGCATTAGCTGGAGAGCAGAGTCCCCACAGGAGGCAGTTGGCTGTCTGGGTAGCATTTACAGTCGGGACAGCGGTGCCCCGTCTCCTCCAGGAGAAGGTGGCCGCTGCATAGAGCTTGTCCTGTGAGCAGGACCTGCCTCGTGGACTGCTGGTTGTGCTGTGCTGCCCAGGGTCGCTGTGGCCACAGAGATGTTGGGGTACTGAGCAGAGCTGAAAGCTAGGGTTAGGAGGGGTGAGAGAGGTTATGTGAGGTGCCAGAGGGCGCGGGAAGGAACAGTCTGTGGCAGCATCAAAGCACAGCACTTCTGTGTTGGCCAGGGAGAGGGAGGGGGGAACGGTATACTTTGGCCTTGCCTAGGCAGCTGTTGCTGGGTTCAGGATCCCTGTCCTGCAGGCAGTTTTGTGGAGCAAATCCTAAATTCTCATGGGCTTTTGATATTAAGAGTTCAGTTGGTTTTAAAATGAAGCGAGTTGGAGAAGTCTCTTGAAACTCAGTGGTAGACAGGGAGAGCTAGTATGTTTGGTTTTGTTTGGATATAATCTAATAAAATTAGTCACATAGTGTAGAAACTAAAGTTGTGTGTAATTACTATTTGGAAACAAAAGCAGTCATTTTAGTATTTGTTTTCTCATTTTCAAGTTTATTGGATTGGCAATGGAGGCATTTTAATGCGGTCGATAATATTGATTTCATTAGCAGTCATTAACAATATTGTGTTGTATACAGCAAGTCCCTCCAGTTTTTATTTTTTTTTTCAGTTGGAGCCTGTGTCATACAAAACAGAAGGACTGCACCTCATGGCAGGATTAAAATTTAAACAAAATTGCATTCCAAAAAAAATTGAGATCTCCCCATGTTTGTTTGTTTATTTATTTATAGCTTTTAACCACACTTGACTTCATGAGAGATCTGTAGACTTACTGTTTTTTACAGTATCTCCAGCAATCTGGATCTGATCTGTAATAAGACTGGATGTGACCTCAAAAGTCGTTTACCACTCTTCCTTTGTATAAGTATGTTTGGTTTTAATGCTTATTCATTCAGAGTTGGGAAGTACTCAGGTTACCATGGAGACGGAGCTGAACTGCTAATGCTCAGTGGAAGGAGACCTCCTGTATCATGGCTTTGTTGGGTTTTTCTCTCCCATGGATCTCAGAAGAAATCCTTTTGTCAGTTTACATAGCCCTTGAATCAACTTTTTTAGCTGGTGGAGCAATGCTGAGTATTTATTTATATGATCTTGGTGGAGAGAAGAAAGGAAACTTTTCCACAATGTGTCGTGACATGTCTGTATCCCTGGCCAGTTCCTCCCAGGTGCTCCTGGAGCCCTGCCTGCTCTGCTCTTCAGTTTCATTTGAAGGAGGCTGGCAGAGTAAGGAAATGTTTTTCTGTGAAATGGAGCCCTTCCACACACTGCTGCAATCAAGCAGGGCTTTCCACCACTGGCTAAGGTTGGGTGCCTGTGCTTCAGAGAGCCTCAGCTCACCTTCATTGTTCCCATGAACTCGTGTATTTGGGTTCCCAGTGCTCCATGAGCTTTTTTGTAGTGTTTCTCTTGAATGAATGAACCAATTGCTGTTCACACTAAGTTTTAGAAAAGTCAACTTAATAAAACATTAAAATACAGGCTTAGGCAGCTGATCCGTGAAATTGCCTTGCCTGTAAGTTGACACTCTCTTTTAGTTTACTGTTATTTCATTGTCTTTGACTTCAATTCTCTTTTGTTTTCTAATGTATTTTTTTTTTAAATGCTGTCATCATTGATGGCATCTCTTGAAAACCGGGATTCAGAGTTACAATTCTGTTGGCAGCAGGAAAGCAAAGACACCTTACAGTCAGTTGGTGAACCCCGGGTAAGTTTTCAGATGCTCTGCTTCCCATAGCAGCAGCCTGTGCAGTGCTTAGGGGCACTCCTCTCATTTGGAGAAGGCTGCGTGAAGTGCAGCGTGGAACGCATGGCTGTGGAGAGCTCTGGTTTTTTGGCATGCTATGATGGTTGCTGTAATGCTGCCCTTGTTTCATAGAAAGTCTCCGCTGTATGACAACTGCTTCCTGCATGCACCAGACGGACAGCCCCTGTGCACTTGCGATCGCAAGAAGGCTCAGTGGTATCTGGACAAGGGGATTGGTGGTGAGCATACCAGTTTTCCTGTTGGTATTTGAAATGAAGTGCTCTTTTGTTTTTTTGCCTTGCTTCTTAGGTAACTGGGCATGAATTTTTTTGTATCCTTTCTTACTGGATATACTGCTGGGCATTCACTAGGATGACTCCTATGTTTTAGCATTGTTATTTTAGCTTTCAAATGCAAATTTGTCTTGAATATTCTCTATTTGCCTTTACCCTTTCAGAGCTAGTTAGCACGGACCCATTTGTTGTGAAGCTGCGGTTTGAGCCTTCAGGACGTCCAGAGTCTCAAGTTGATTATTATCTGACAGTGAAAGAGAACCTGTGTGTTGTATGTGGCAAGCGGGAGTCCTATATCCGGTGAGTTTAGTGGAATAGGGGAAAAATGCATCTTTTAAAACAGGATTGAGGTCTGCGTCTAGTTTGGCATTCAGAAGCTTGGTTAGTGGCCTGAAACATCACCCTTGTTCACATCCTGGATGGGCTGTCACTTATATGAATGCTCTGTGGTCGTACGTGTCTGGGTAAGTTTGACTGTGAACAGGTCCACCTTCCGTCTTCTTCCAGGGGCAGGAGACATCATTGGTCCCTGGAGAGAAGAAGCATAAGGAACATGTATGTGCTGCAGTTTGAATGACAGGGGGCAGCAGTATGCCAGCACATACTGTTCTGATGGCATCCCCTTCTGAAAACAGCTTTACTATTCCTCCCACTACTTAATCCTTACATTTTTTAAAGGTATAGGTGAGCCTGAAGCCCATGAGGTCACAAAGGGTGAGATTTTTGTCATTGCAGTTACTGCTGTTTGGCTGAGATGTACGCTTGTCATAGTGCATTGCTGCTTTTTTTTTTACAGTATGAATCACTTTTTAATTGAAAGCAGTGAATTTTTGGGATGGGAAAAAAAGAAAAATGCAGAAAACCTGTGGAGGGAAGTACAAATAAAAAGAAATTGCAGAACGTATTGCTGCTCTGAGGGTCCTGACCCTGGTAATCTTTGTTTTCCTGGACATTTAGTATTAGTTGACCCTTTGTGGGCCAGGAAGAGGAGGAACTGGGGAGTAGCAGCTCCAGGCCAATGTGATGAGCTGGTCTCATCTGATGGTTTGTCTTCCCTAGGAAGAACATTGTTCCTCACGAATACCGAAGACACTTCCCCATCCAGATGAAGGATCACAACTCCCATGATGTGCTCCTACTCTGCACGTCCTGCCATGCCATCTCCAATTACTACGACAACGATCTCAAGCAGCAGCTGGCTGAGGAGTTTGGTGCCCCCATCGGCTCCGAGGAAGGCGTGCGTCTGCTGGAGGACCCTCTGCGCAGGCAAGTGCGCTCGGGGGCCCGAGCCCTGCTGAATGCAGACAGCCTGCCTGAGCCCCGAAGGGCAGAACTTCTGCAAAGCATCAAGGACTTCTTTAACACAGAGGCAGTCACCCCAGAGATGCTCCAGGAAGCAGCTGGTCTGGAAACCAGGTATAACAAGCCCATCAGTAGATGTAACATTTCAGTCATTTATGTTGTCTGCACTCAGAGCCTTGGGTAAATATTACTGCTGCAAACTAGAAGAAAATCTAGCAGGATTTGCAGATCTGAGGATTACACATGCTGACTGCCCCCCGCCCCCCCAGCTCTTGAATGAAAATAAGACAAAACCCATTGCTGGGCTCCTTGGGATATGGATGTTTCTTCCCTAAAATAATGGCATCAAGTTAAGGAGTGTCTGAATTTGAGGCTACTAGGAGTTGATCTGCATAGGAAAAATGAGCCTCTAAAAGCATAACTTTATTACTTGTATAAGCCTGCAGAGTCTGGATTTATAGTACTGTGATACATTTAACTAGAAAGCAAGGATAGGAAGAAGATAATTGTTTGTGTTGTAGCCTAAGGCTCTAAGCAGACAAGCACACTGCATTTTTCGCTGTGTTTTGGTTTTGTTTACCCCTTTCTCCTCTCAACCCAGCAGCGGTCTGTGAACTGCCACTCTTGTTTCTTCCTCTCTTTCCCTTTCTCTTCCACCAGACTCCTCCTTTTCTTGCTCTCCATCTTCCGCTCCACTATTTTATACTTCTTTTGAAGGACAGATCAGGGAGGGAGACTCAAAGACAGCCGTATCGGGAGTCTCCTCACTTTCGCAAAGCCTCCTTATATATCTTTTCTTGACTAGTATCTGGTCTCTGCATGAAGTCAGTATTTCCTCTTTGTTATGCTCACTGTTGTTTGTAATGTGCCAGTGTTATCACTCAGAACCTATCCAAGCAGGGGATTCAGTGGCAGGATCAAGGCTCTGGAGTGGCATATGGTTCTTGCCTTGACAAATTTGCAGTCCATCTCCTGAGGAGCTCGTAATGGACCTTGAGAGCTTCATTTAGTGTTATAAAAGAAGAACACTTTCTCAGTTCGAAGAAACCAGCTTCCTGGTGTAGCTGTATTCCAGAAAGCAGTCCAGCATTGAAGCAAAGCTTAAACCTCTCGCTTCTGGTTAGCTTACCTTGTGGCTGTAATTGGACTCTGCAGCTGAAAGTATCTTTGGTGTCTTGCTGTTCATTGTAGACAGGTCTAGAGTCTGACAGTGGGCTTGTGTGGAAGTAAACTCTGTTTGTGTCCTGGCAGGATCTGCAATGAGAGCTACATGCCACATGGACTGAAGGTGGTGCAGTGTTTTGCTAAAGGAGGCCTGCGCTCCCTTATGCAGTTGGAGAGACGCTGGCGGCAGCATTTCTTGGACAACATGCAGCCCAGGCACCTCCCAGAGCAATGGTCAGTGGACCATAACCACATGAAGCTGATTCGAAAGTATGGGGAGGATCTTCAGATCGAGCTGTCGTGAAACTTAGCTGCCTGGACTCTAGACAGTGTCTAATGGACACATGTAACTGAAGGTGGAAGGACTGTTTTTATTTCTGTGTCTCCACTAACATCTGGACCTGGTTTTGCGAACAGGCAGCCGTGGATCTGCCAGATTTGGCAATTTATAACGTTAAATCCGTTGACTTGGATTTTCAGGTGGTTTGGAATTTTTAATCCTAGTCTGTCACTGACTAGTTCAGTGCAAGAGTGATATGCTAAGGGAACTTGTCTTCTCAAAGTGACTATGGAGAGCTATTTTCTACCCCCCAGGATGGCTGATGCTTCCAGACCATCTCTCTTAAGATGGAGCACAATATATGAATGTTTCCAGGTTTTCTGGCAGATACGTCTGCGCCCTTGGCTGCACCTTGAGCCTCCTGACAAAAGTCTTTGCTTTTGGTGCAGGGGACCTTATAAATGCTTATAAATACCTTAAGGGTGGGTGTCAGGTGGATGGGGCCAGACTCTTTTCAGTGGTGCCCAGTGACAGGACAAGGGGCAATGGGCACAAACTGAAGCAGAGGAAGTTCCAGCTGAACATGAGGAAGAACTTCTTCCCTCTGAGGGTGACGGAGCACTGGAACGGGCTGCCCAGGGAGGTTGTGGAGTCTTCTTCTCTGGAGATATTCAAGACC
>Ga0181612_171287_pt1 | contig 10476 bp, 4 predicted proteins | sample HoacroProtozoa21_FD_119630 | JGI IMG/M metagenome (GOLD analysis project Ga0181612, IMG submission 119630) | Hoatzin crop microbial communities from Cojedes, Venezuel. Combined Assembly of Gp0051906, Gp0051904, Gp0051908
AGAATCGTGGTAGTTTAATATACATATTAAACGCGAATGGACTGGTAGTGGCAAATTGGACATCACTCAGAATTTAAACCTAGCCGCACCTAGCCTCTCACTTCGGTGAAGAGCGTTAGAAAGCAAGGGGGTTTATTTTCTGCCAAATTAACGCGACAACAGTGAAACATTTAGCAGTAAGAACTCTTTCTGAGACAATCTTTCCTATTAAGGGACCAGGTCAGCATTCTCCTACTTGTATTGATCTTAATTCTTTGTCTTTAATAAGTGACTGCTTCCCTTAAAGGAGCAAGTTTTGTCAGCTTTTTGTAATGTCCTTTAAGAGGCATATCCCTTTCCTTTAATTGTAGCATCATGCCTCCGAAGACTGTATTGTTTTTCTGGCCTTTAATTTTATGATATATATAGCTGGAATAAAAACATGTTTGTTTCTTGTAAGTGTGATAAAGTGTTGCACTCTGCTCATTACACATATTAATTTGCATAGACAAAGTTAACATTCTTACTGGGTTACAGTTTAGTTAGAAAATTATCAAAGTCAAGTGGTTTTGAAAGTAGAGCCAGAAAGATTTTACGTTGCCTTAAATGGAGTAGAATCTAAGCTATAGAGGACTAGTCAAGTTTTTTTTGACCCATTCATTTGGAAAGTGAATGGTGCAAAAGGGGGAGCAGACCTGTCATATATAATTTTATTATTTAATTTTTGTTGTTTTCCTTGGTGTGAGGTTCTGCTCATGTTTTGGTTCCTTTTACTTTGAGTGGATCTGGGACTGTTCATTCCACAACTGTTCTGCCAGCACCCTTGTTCTCAGGTGCGTTTCTGATCTCTCAGTGCTGCTTTCAGCTGCAAGCTATGCTTTTGCAACCAAATTCCTTTTGGGTCTTTAACCCTTTTCAAAGGTATTGCAACTCCCACTTCTGTTAGTCTGTTCCACTGATAGGAATTACACCAGTTTTACAGTGGTGGTTATTGTTGTAATTATTGTTAGAATATAGTGCAGCTTTTCTTTGAATTGCCTTCTACCACAACAAGGTGTGATGAGTGTTAAGTACAGGCAGAACTGAGAGGCTGAGAGGCAAAGGCAGAGCAGCTGGCTGAATCCATTTGTGGGTTTAATTCCATTGTTTTATTTTCCAAACATGCGATTTCCAGCTATTTTCCTGCTGAAATAACTGCTGAACTGTGAGTCGGATTGGAGTTTTAAAAAAACGTAAGTGAAGAAAATCAGGAGTGAACCTTATTCCACCACCTGTGCTGAACATGCTCTTCTTGACATAAATCTCTCTTTAACCTGAGGTACTAATGCATTATTGGGCAGAGCCCTGAACGATATGCCTGTTGGCAGACCTCCAAACCTACATCTTAACAACAAACTCATCCTTTCCAAAGCTGCTGGTCCCTGTTAGCTTGGATTGAGCTTACTCAGGGCTGCCATTGCCTCATCTGTTTTCTCTCATGTGCTGCCTGTGATGCTTTTTCAGCTGAGTGGCATGCCGCTTTAAGAAGCTGAAACAACTAAAAATGGGTTCTCTTTCAGCAGGGTTAGGTTTTTCTCAGTGCCCTGAATTAGGTCAGTGTGTGATTGTGCCAGCAGTAGTGCTGGTGCAGGGGAAGGAGCAGGACTGCAAAATGGGAGCAAGAGGGAGGGTGGGATAGCAGCAGCTCTCTGTTGGATGGGCTGATATTGCTGTGGAATTCCACCTCTAGGTATAAAACAGTGAGATGAGGCTGTGGGGTTGGCTGTTAAGTCCGTTGTTTCCGTGTGTGACTTTAAAACTACTGGGTGACCTTTTTGTGTTGTGTTTTGTGTAGAATATATGATAAAATAAAATCCTCTAGCTATGTAGAGAGAAGTTTCTCACATTGCCTGTGCCCTTCAACTCTTTCATATAGCTTTTGTTTATTATGTCAAAGGAGCAATTGGACCTGGTCAACAGCACTTCACGTCTAAGGTGAAACACAGCAACATTGTTCTAATAAATTTGGTTTTATGGGCTAGCTGCCTTCGCCTGATGCCAGGCAGCATTGATGGATATTGTTTCTGTAGTTAAGGTGAATTTAAAATGTGAGGGAACATCTTCAAGCTCCATTACCTAACCAGTTTGTTTACATTCTCATGTGCTATTCCTAGCTAGTCTATTAAAAATGAAATTAATCTTTGGGCAAGTATGCTATCAAACAATATTTAGACTCAATATAGTGAACTGGTGCAGGTCACTTGCACAGAATAAGTTTTCCCAATTTTGGAGAAGATATATGCTTTTCAATTTCTTATTTTTCAACTGGTTGTTCAGTAGTTTATTTATTTATTTCTTGACATTCAGATGCAGTACTGTTCAACCTGGCTGAAGCAGATGTGACTATTTGTTTCCACCCCGTGTTTCTTCTTCTGTTGTGTGGCGGGACTATTCACATGGCTACACAGTGAACCAGATTAAGGAATTGGTTTTGGCTGGGAAAAAGATTTTTTTTTGTGGTTTTGATTAGTCTGCCCTCTGAATCACTCCACCTCTGAAACAGCTTGCTGGCTACTTCTGTACCAGGAGGGCGCTCCTAAAGAGTTACTAGGGCAGGCTAGCATCCAGGGTGCAAGGAGGCGCACTGAATTAGCACTTCGCCTTCTCCAGTGTTTGCCAGCTTGTGACTAGAAACTTAAACAGTTCTCTCACTGGCTGCCAGCTTTCATTGCTGGAATAAAATACAGAGGTGACTTGTAATCAAACTGCACTTTCTCCTTCAGGGAAGGAGGCTCTCAGGAAGTAGCACGCAGTCATGCACTCCTTAATGGGTGTAAAAAGGATTGTGGATAAGTGTATGTGTCATTTGCTGAGAATCCTTAAATGTAAAATGGAAGCTGTGTGACTGATTAAATAGATCTGGTTTGTGGAGCGGTGCAACATCAACAGTCATTACAGGTTTGAGTAATTAGGGTGGAAGATTAGCAAAAATAGGACTTTCAATAATTTCAAGGTTAGATTTTTAAACTGAACAGCGATGAGAAAAGTTGTGTGAGTGAATTCACGTGCCAAAAGTATGACTGATACCTACTGGTGTTGGGGACAAACTAAATAGCTAACAGCATACAAAATATGCTGCATGACTATACACAAGACAAAATTTGCAGGTAGAGATGATGCCTTTTTATATTAGCCACTGCAGCTGGAAAAGTGTACATGCTTTAGGGCACAGGCCCTGGTTTCTCTGAAGTTCTGTGGCGTAGTATGTAGCGTATTTGGGGTTGCATGGTAGTTAGGAGATTATAAATAGGAAGTCTTATGAAGATGATCAAGTTTCTTGCATAAGATTGGGAGGCAGATGTCATTGTTTAGTTTGGCTTCTTTTTCTTTCATGTCGCATAGTCCCTATTAAAAGGGGAGCCAGAGAGTCTTTGGACTTTCAGTAACTGAGTAACTGCTCGTCCAGTAATTGTCAAGCCAGCAACATGCCAGTGAAATGATACTTTCCTCTGTCTGATTAAAAAGAAAGTTGAGTCACCATTCTGTTGTTGGGTTGAATTTATGACTACAGGGGTCAGCATCTGCTGTAAGCAGAGCTTGCGAGGTGAACTAGCCATGTAATAAATCCCTTGCTAACTCTTTTTATCAGAGAGCGAACAGATATCTAATCTTGTTCTCCATGCTTAAGCATTGAAAGAAATGCTAGCTAAAAGTCTTCTTAAAATAGTTTTAAGACAGTAGTAGGACTCCCATTAAACAGTGCATGCAAGCCTTCTTTCAACTTTATTGCACAGAGAAGACTTAGAGGGTCCTTCATCAGTGGAGAAGTCTGATCAGCAACAAGAGTAAAAAGGAACTAAGAAGGATGATGAAAGGCAAAACTAGAGTACTTGGAGCAGAGAAATTGGGAGACAGAGGGGAAGTCATCCTCACTTCTTGCCATTCTGCTTCATTCAGGTGTCAGCGTAACCTTCTAAAGCTGATGGAGCTCTTCCAGCTTTCTCCCTGGAGCGTACGGGAGTGACAACAGATTTTTGAGTAGAAGGTGAACAAGAGCTGTCAAGAGTGCTGCAGCTTGCAGCAGTGGTGATGGCATAAGCCATGTTCAGAGCACTGCATATGTGTTGATGCCCTGTGTCTTAGACACAGTATTAAGCAGTGAAAATGGTTATTTTAAATCTGATATCTGCACTGGCTGATTTTATGAGCATGGATAATTGTCTTTGCTATTGAAATCCATCTATGTGTATCACAAATGATGCAAATCAACTTTGTCCTTGAACAAAATGGCAGAGGTGCATTGTCAATGGGTTGCAGAAATGTCTGTCTTTAATTGGCTTGGTTGTTCAGAACATCTTCTGATACCTGATTTGTTCTCATTAAAAAGGGCAGAATTTACCTCAGTGTACATTGCCATTGAGTCAGAAAAGCTAGCAGAAAGCTTGGGTGATAGAGGCCACTTTGCATGCCATGCCTGGTATATTACTTATTAATTCCATGGGTGTATCATTAGGTGAGACTGCAGTGCATTTGGGCTGCGTGTGGTTCTGTTGTTCTGTAGTTTGACAAACTGAATATTATTCTTAGTACGGCCTTGTAACTTGCAGATACAAATGCTTATGTATGTGTGGTCTCTGGATGGATGCTATCTCATTGTCATGAAAAAACCAAAAGATTAATTGTTCTGTGGCTTTTGCTTGATCTGTTTTACACTGATACATGATCAGGTATCTGCAAAAAACATTTTATGTATGCAAACACTGTGATCCAAGGTTGCTTTGTTCTGGGCTAATTATGTTGTTCTGTCCACTGGTTCCAGTACTCATGCATAACTAAGAGTATGTATGTAATACAGTCATCTTTCTGTGTCTTTGCTGAGCTTGTAAGCAGCCAGTAATTAGACAATTTCTGGCGAAGTATTTCATAATCAAAATGTGAAGATGATTAAAATGACCCTGTTTTTGTTTTTATTTCTGACATTAAGAGTATAAAAGGTTTTGCTGGGTGAGACCAAGAACAAACTTTTTGTTTTAGCAGGCCTTTTCATTTTAATTTTCTCATTTAAAATAAAAAAAACCTCTTGGATTTCTGGTTGTAACTCTTAATTTCAACAAGCCATTTAAATAAGAAACAACTACTTGTAAAGCCTGGAAGCAGCGAGTGCATTTTTAAAGCTGTATTAAAGAATTTATGAATACACCTGTGGGTTCATATAGGCAAGAATATTTGTTTAGAAAATAAATATGTTTACACACAAACACTGGGAACACTCTTCAGAGAGCGCTTGACCACAGGGCATAAAGTTACAGTTTACAAATTATAATGTCATCATTGGTTGTTCTACAGCTTTGCTTGCATCTTGGCAGCAGGGTTCATGACACTAGTAGTTTCACATATTTAACATATGTATGTATTTATTTCTTATTGCTACTTTTGACAGATGCAGGGAAGCATTCTCAGATGTATTTGGTAGTGTGGTGCCAGTCTAGACAATGAGTTGAGTCTTTTCAAAAATATTGTTGATGTATCCTAAGTAAATTATGAGTTGTGAGCATGTAATGATCCATCGGCTGTGGCTTTTGTTTGACAATTAGGACTAAAAGAAGAAATCCACCTGGTTTTACGCTTTTTTCCTTCGGTGACACACAAGTGTCATGAAACATTAATTCTTACTGATGTTTTTTCTTTTGTGATGGGCATTCTTCCCCGGTGTTATTTCCAGGTTGAATTTGGCTCATTGTTTACTTCAGCAAATCATATCCCACTAAACCTTAATCACAATGGGTCATTTTTATCAAAGAAACTGAAAGCAAGGGGTAGTTGGAGAGTTTCTAGAAGATTAAGATGTGATATTTCGAAGGTTTTTTTCTTGCTCAAGGAGAAGGAGAAGTTTGAATAAGGCAACCAATGGCTTCATAGATATATTCCTCCCCTCTGCCCCTTCCTGTCACCACCCTTGCAATACTGTTGCCAAGACTTGATTTCTTTAGCTAAGCAAATTAGTATTAAGGCTGCTTCATGTGTGCCTTTGTAATTTGAGCATCGTGAAAGTTGTGAAATGAGAACGATGCTTCCCATTCACTGATTTTTATTAACTGTGTTTACACTGCTCAGGTAGTTAAGCAGCAGGGCAATGGTCAAGCTAATGCTTTGGAACCGTCTAGTTTACTAGTGTACATGGCACGAGCATCCATTTCTCTAACAGCATACTTATAAACAACATTTATGACCTCCTTGGGTCTTTATCACTATAAACAAGCCAAGCTTTTCTACTCTCCTATCATGTAATATGTTCTCTGTTCCCAGATTAATCTGTAGCTTTTCTCTGCACTTCCTGTATAATGAATTCATCTTTTTCGCAATGTGAGTTGTTAGGGCTCTTGCTGGTATTAAATTAACACTTAGTAACACTGATCTTTTTAATTTACTAGAAATACTTTTCCTGATACTTCAGAAGATCACATTTTACTTTTTCAGTCTTGTATACTGACAGCTTATAGTCTTCATGGGATCAGCTGTTGCATTAAAATCCTTCCTTTGTTGTCATTCTTCAAATTTTGAAACAGCTTCTAACAGCATAAGTTTTTTTGATTAAGCCACAAATTCATGACCTTCACTGTGTATTAGTGGATTTCATTTCATCTGTGTTATAGAAATTCTGAGGGTCATCTGATTCAACATCTATGATAACCAGCCCTCTGTTTTTTTGATGGCTTCTAATTCTATACTATCATTAAAGCTTATTCTTGCATCCCTCATGCTTTTATAACAGGGCCATTGATGGTCTTTGGTTTTCAGTATTTTATACCTTTGATGAAAACCAATTCTAAGCCTTCTCCATTCTTGGGTTCCAAAATCTTCATACCAAAGAAGTGTACTTTTGCTAAACTGAGACATGAGCGGTAGTTCTGTGATTATTTTCTACAAACATTTTTTTTTATGGCAGTTTTGTTGCTTGCCAGTCCAAATTTCAATTAGTGTCACCCCTCTCTGGCTCAGTGTTTATATGGCAAGGACTTTGAGATTCAGTTTCCTTTGATCTGTTGAATCATTTTCTCATGCTGACACTATACTCTGTAATATTTATTCTTCTAATCATACAAGAACACTTTAGCCTTATCTAAATCTGATTCTCTCTTTTGGGGACTTTTTACCCTGCCCCGGTGGAGTATATGAATCCCAGTTGGGAATCCCCTTATATGACCCTGTTTTATTTGTAGTAGTTCTTACATCATCAATGTGTTGTACAGACTTTACAACAAAACTAATTGGGTTAGGATTTCTGCATTAATTATTAAATGATATTTGTCTTTTGGGATCCAAAGTTTGTACCAGCCTTTTGCCGGACATATGTTACTGTGAAATATGCTCAACCTAAGAGAAAGAAAGAAATCTCTCCATGTTACTCTGCTGGAGCTGCCGTGAGCAGACAAACTATACTGTTTTCTACACAGAAGAGAAGGAAGAGTACTGGTAGTATGTTTGCCTGAGATGCCCACAGCTCTGCAATTCCATTTCCAGGGATCTCATTTCCATATTAAACATGTCAAATGACAATGACCCTGTCTTGCCTTTAGCTAGGTTGTCTCAGTGGTTAATTACCCCCACTTTAAATGTATGCATTTATTCTAGAGTCACTTTACCTAATTCTGGCTTCACGTCACTTAGCTTTATGTTTCTTTTCTTCTAAAATACAAATCATGACCATCATCTTGTTTTAACAAAAATGTCAGGTGATACTAGGTCCAATGCTTTTCAGAAGTCTAAGGATATGAAGTTGTGTTTGGTTTGTAACAGGACTTCTGACTGAGTGACGGAGTACACCTGCTCTATTTGGTGCCTTTTCTGTGACATTGTGTGACTGATAGTTGTGGTGCTAATACCCTTTAACTCTTTCACATCTTCTAATTTGGTCTGCACTGATGTCAAATTAATCCACCCATATCTCAGGTCATTCCATTAGCCTTTAAAAAATATTATTACAATATTAAATTTTTAGTAGTTAACTGAGGCTTCCTGAAGTTTCAGCAGCTTCAATAATCTCTTCAATAATCTCTGTATTTGAAAGAATGGAGAGGTGGAGTAATTTAGATAATAACCTCTGATTTTTTTTTTTCCCCCTCTATTTTACTGCTTCAGAAAAGTGCCAGTCTTTGTTCTTTATTTTGCTGTGCTTTAAGTCTAGAGCCAAAACAGATGCTCGGTTTCATTTTAACAATAATGAAAACCATACAGTCCTCTGGACAGATATTTTCCAGTGAGACTGATACACTGCTAGCAATTTGTAATAAGCACTTTTTTTTTAATCTGGATTGTGATTGGAGTTAACCTACAAACTGCTTGCAATTTAGCATGAATATATGCAGGTCGGTTTTGTTTTGTGATGTCTCACTTCCCAGACTAAGAACAGCATATTAGTAGAACAAGCAGAAACAGCAGGAGATCTCTTTTTTCATAGGAACGTTCCACTCTACAATAGTGAGTGGTACTCTGTTGAAACTATTCCTATTACTGTATTGATTTATTTAGTGCCAAGTGTTATAGAATAAGATTGCTTTAAAAGTCTGTAGCTTTTCTAGTGTAATACAGAGATGGTCAAGCTGACGCCTCACGTTTAGTGGAGATTTGCTGGCTGTTACTAGTATTCTACTAAGTGTTATTCTCTTACCCAAGAAGGCACAAATGGTTTGGAGAATGACTCAGTTGTATCCCCCCTTATCCCCTGAAAAACTGGGAAGATGGCTGTGCTTTTGAAGAAAGCTCATTTAGGCAACAAGGCAAAGTTTGGTGAGTTCTTCATTACTTAAGACTTAAATTTTTTAAGTTTGCATAACTTCTGTCACTTATGACCGCTTTAATATGCAAGAATTCTAGAAATAACATGTTCAGCTCAGGTGAAGGGAAGAAGGAAAAGAAATAAACCACGTAATGCATCATTCACTCTCTTAGGACAATTAAGGTGTGGCACAGGAAGGTGTTGAAAGGATCCCTGTCTAGATCTGCTTTGATGTGTTAACTTTATATTCTAAATGTTAGAATAAATTATGCCTTAGCTTCACAGGCATATGCACAAGAGATTGCTGTGACCTGCCAGGGAGTGAGCTCATCGGCAGCGCTTGTGTAGGGAGTGTATTTCAGCAGCACTGGAAGCTGTTGAAGCAAAGAAGGGCAAGCATAGCAATCCAAGCACCAGGGCTTGTCCTACAAGTCTGCCTGTGTGTGTTAGCAACATGATAAAGTAAATGCAATTCTGCAAGACTTCTTAACTGGAAACCAAGTCCAACAACTGCCAAAAAGGAGAAGAACAACTTATTTTTAAAAATTGAAGTTTATAATTATACAGTCACAAACTTTACTGGGATGTTTCCTGGCCTAATACCACGGAAACGCATATTTCGTTTTCCTGTGTATGACGACTGCCCTGTGAAGGAAGAGCCCCTTCCAGTTACTGTCTCAGTGACATCACAAATGCAGTTTTCTCCCATATTCCTCATTCTGGATGATAATGCTAGAAAAATTGGGCAGGGAAGGACTGGTTTACCCAAAACATAAAATTTAATCAAATCCAGTTTGTGTTTGCCATGTTTTTTGTTGTGTATTTTTTATTCATTTATTTTATTCAAGGAAAAGTGCGTGATCATGGAGGCTTGGATGCCTCTCACTCTTTCACTAAACCAAATTATGTGTTTCTACAAAGAATATCAAATTTTATCACATGAAAATTTTCTGTTTCGTTGCCCACCCACAGAAATGCTTTCAGAATTAACCTTTCAGTCAGAGAACTGAGCTTTGTTTTCAGAGATGAGAAACCTTGCTCTTGTTATTTAGAATCATCTGTCTGATGAAAACTTGAGTGGTGAAAAGCAAGGTTTCTGTCAGTAACAATTCATTACTGGGCGCTTGTTTCAGTCTGGCATTTTGACAGTTTGGTCATTAATTTTGGAAAGTACTTGCTGGATGTTTGCTGTTTACAGTGGTCTGCAGTCTTCACATTGTGCTTCTTCTGTTAAATATAGTAATGGAATAATTGCAGTAAGTACATCTTACAGACGAACATAAAAAGGTCTTGCCACTTACATGCTTTATCTTAAAAGGCACCATGCCAAAATTTGTGAGAGCAAAACCTCTGTACCTTGATTATACTGAAGTTTGGAGCAAATCTCATTAAAAGTTTTGGCTCTGACTGTGCTCGATTAGGTGCACATGACCTATTGCTTCTGATTATTATCCATACCTTCAGTGTCTGTAAATTTATTTTGTTTCCTAATTTATAAACTGTCCAAAAAATTTAGTGTTCTCCTATGACTCAGAAGATAATCTGGGAAAAAAACCCCAAACCAAATCAAAAAAACTCTTAATTTTTGGCTTATGCAAGGGACATTCCACCTCAGACTTTATCTATGCTTAATTCAGCCTGTCAAAATGCCTTGAGAGGAATACTGCAACACCAATTTATTGCAAATGCATTTTATTCATGTAAAGGCTTCAATCTACAGTTTCTTTCTGTTTCCATCTTGA
>Ga0181612_179833_pt1 | contig 10476 bp, 13 predicted proteins | sample HoacroProtozoa21_FD_119630 | JGI IMG/M metagenome (GOLD analysis project Ga0181612, IMG submission 119630) | Hoatzin crop microbial communities from Cojedes, Venezuel. Combined Assembly of Gp0051906, Gp0051904, Gp0051908
ATCCAGGTGAGATGGGAAGGGTGTGGTCCAAAGTCTTCTTGGCCAGGCAGGAGGACCCAGAGCACATGCTGTACACATCGCTATCCCACAGCAGCCAGAGTCAGGGCTTTGTGTGCACCTCCACATTAATGTGCAGTGTTCTCTCTACCGAAACCATCCTCCAATTCCTCGTGTCAATCCATGAAGACCTTTTAACATCAAGTTTCAGAGCACCACTCTTCATGCAAAACACACAGGCACGGGGTGCCTAAAAACCAGCCTGCTTTGAGAGCTTTTTCACAGATTTTAGCTGCTGAGCTCTTTGCCCTGAATCGTTTTGGATTCAAACAGTGTTGGGCTATTACAAAGGGAAATGCCCTGGGGTATAATAATATGGATTCAGACTGCAACCCGAGCCCCAGGCTGGGCACAAGACCTCATGTTGCTGAGCTGGATTTAACTCCTAAGCGTTCGTGGCCAGGAAGAAGCTTTCAGCTCCAGCTCAGAGAGCAGGAGAGGGAATCATTTCCAACCCCAGCTGCATCCCTAGCTGATGCTGTTAGAGGAACTACTGGATTAAAGAGATAGGAGAGAAATCACTGCCCATGCCTCAGTTTCCCCAGTATGTGGCTAAGAAGAAGCTAAAGAAAAAGTTCAGCCAAAAAGCCTAAAACTCAGAAACCCTCCTGGTTCAAGCAGAGTGACAAGGCTTTTAGGATCTTGTCAGAAAATTCCCTGTTTCCCCCCAGTCCCTACTCTCCCTCACCCACTGCAGCTCCTCTGGGGACACTGCTGCCCTGCAGTTATCTGGAGAGCACCCCTGGGTGCCAGGGTGCTTGTTATAGCCTCTGCTGTGACTCAGGTGTGGAGACATGCCACAGCCTTGGCTGATGAAAGCCTTGTCATTATCCAATTACCTTGAAATCACTTTTAACTCAGACCAAATTAAAGCAAAATGCAAATAAAGGTGTTAATTCCCAGCATCCAAAAATAGACAACAGAGCTCAAGATGTTTGTAGAAGACATAGGTGAGGAAATAAAGAAAAAAACCCACATTTTACATGACCTCAACAAGTTCAAATCAGAGCAGTCCTCCTCTGTAACCCCTCCCCTGTCGCAGGCTTTTCCAGACAAGGTGGTAGTGGAGGATTTCCCCCTCCTGCTGTCCCTGCTCCTCAGATTGCCTCTCACCCACAGTGAGGTGATGGGGACATATCTGTCCCCTGTGCTTTCTGGGGGATACCACCCAGGGGGTCTTCAAGCAACCATTGCCACCAATTTACCCACCTCCTGAAAGGCATGAAATGCAAAACCACACCGTTGCTTGCAAGAAGCATCTTACCTTATGTGGGAAATATCCTGCGAACCGTTTAATGCAATGACCTGCAGCTGTATGGATCATTTGCAGGTAGAGACTCCCTCCCACAGTTGTTAAACAAGCTCCTGTCCTGATATTTAAGGGAAGAAGGTTGTGTTACAAGATGTGATTCATCTGGATGGTGTGTGGTGGTTATGGGACCCAACTAATAGTCCTCTCAAGTATTTCCAAACATCTGCAGCTTTGTTTTCAGAACAGAATTCCAGTGATATCTGTGGTAGGATGCAAGCAGCATTGCCCAGCTGTTTCTCTTGCTAGGTAAGTTTACTTAGACCAGACTTGCAGGAGACCTTCCTGACCTATGCTATAAGAGCATGATGATGACAACTTCTACCTCTTACACAACCTTTTCCCCAAAATTCAGGCTAAGGAAGATGAAGAGGCTTCATGCAACTCAACACTCCAAATCCAGAGAGAAATCCCACGGCCATGTCAGGAAACACCCTGCAAAGTGGGAGGAGTGGGGCTGCTTGTGTTTTCCTCTGGAAGTCATTGACAGGGATGAAATTTGGTTGGAGTTTTATCAGAACCAGATGCTGCAATTCTCCATTTCCAATGACTTAGCGTTGATGAGAGAGGATTGCAAAAAAATAATGAGAAAGGCAGAATCAGATTGGATGTTTGGATTTTATCTAAATGGAACACTTAAATTGATTTAGCCTTTATTAGTATTATTGTTTCATTACTGGCACAGGGTCCCTATTATTTTTAATTGGCTTTGTTCCTCATTAGATTGAACACAGATTGTCAACCAGCAGAATTTCTCATTGAATGCAAATCCAGACTCCAGCAGTCCTGGACAAATGCTGATTTTTCTGAACCTTTCTATTGGGGGAAATATCCCAACAGGGAATTCTCTGTCCTCTGAGATGTAGGACACAGGGCGGACTGTCCTGTCCTCCCATCACGGGGGTGGATGGAGCCGCAGGTGCTGTGCCTGGTTTGTGGAGGGGAGGAAATACCTCTGAGCAGGGCTGGGAGTAGGTGAGGGATAGATGCAAATCCTAAGGGAATGTTTATTGGCACAGATGCTAATTGTCTTGAAGCAGATAAATAATGGGAAACGTGTGGCTGCTGTATTAGTTGACTATTAATATCTGCTGGTGCTCAGGAAGTGTTGTCACACAGAGCAGGAATAGGCTGCTCTTTGCCTTGAATCCTGTACAATAGACCAAAAATACTCTGAGGCGGCATTCTGGAGCCACTGGTGTCCGCTGTGCCCAGATATCCATCGTTCCCATCAGGCAGTCCTGCCTTGCAGACCAGGACAACGAGTTTTATCTGGCCATTCTGTGCTGGGATTTAATTTTTTATACATATATAATTTTTTTAAAGGACTTCCTGCCCTTGGAAAGCAGGGAAAAGAGTCCAGGAGCTACAAAAGCCAGGGAGGAATACAGGAGAGGAATTTGTTAAGCCCCAGAGACTATTTGGGTGGGAGAGCCCGCAGAAGAAATGAGAAAAGATGGAAATGAGGATGCAGGGGCTATTTATTAACAGCAATGCAGAGGACTCCAAAATCGGACTTTGTGTACACAGGATCAGGCCTGCCAGGGAGCTGGGGGAAAGGGAAGCAGGAGATGACCCACCATGTCCATGTAGCGAGGTGGGAGCCGAGCAGCGGCTGGCTGCTCTCTGGGATGAGGCAGGACAGCCCATCACTGCCTTCAGCAGAGCTGCCTTGGGAGTGGTAAGTCAGCATTAGTCAGTGCTGTTGGTAAATACTATTTATTTGGAGCAGCCAGAAAAGCTCAGAAAGGATTTGTAACCCTCTGAGGGTCTAACAGGGGGTGGCTGTGACGCTACTGAAATGCAGCCAGTGATGGGGTGGTGTGATATGAAGTCTGGGAGTGCGGGTAAAGCCAGGAAGGCATTTGAGCCTGATCTTTCTTCAATACCTGAATGTTTAGGTGGGTTTATGGTCTTAGCAAACCCCAGGCAGTGCTACCTATGCCTCCCTGCTCTGCTTCCCTTCCAGTATGCCCCAATGGCTTATGTAGGATGAGCATCCAGCATGCAAACCCCTGGCAGCACCCTTCCACTGCACCCAAGTATCCTATAGTATTTGGGCACCCTGGGCAGCCTGCTCAGGCTCTGGGGACTGCCAGGACATTCATCCACGGCATCCTGTGGTACCAATGTCACTGGAACCTGGCACCTGACTCCATCATGCCTTTGAAATGCTGCCTTAGAGAAGCACATCTCCATGGCAGTCATAGACAACAAAAAGCCAAATCCAGCTTAACCAGTAAGGGAGTTCATGTAGGTGTGCTGTGCTGCGTTTCAAATATGCTAATGCATCTTTAATGCTGCAAAAAAAAATGCTCCCTCTGTCCCACTGTTGTCTGGGCTATATCAATGCAAGAAAGCAAGAGAGCCAGGTGGACTGATGCCCTGGTGAGGGGCACCCAGGAGCCCTACACATCAGAAAGCAAGAGCCATCAGCGGGGTGGCTCTGGGTGGTGGATACCAAATGGGGTCTCCTTGAGCTGGATAGCAGCCATGTCCTTGCAGCAGACACATCCCAGGGTCATGGGCAAGGACAGCTGGAACACCTTTGGGCTGGTGACTCAGAGGACAACACTCGTATGTGGGTGCTGCCTTGGCCTAGGATGAAGTACAGACACGGCACGTGGAGCCACGCTGTGATGGTCTGCTGTGATTTTGGTGTCTCTGCGTCACAGAGATGCACAGTGCCTCGATTTGCATCTCAATAAATGTTATCTCCCAAATTTTAGAATGCATTAAATTGCTTTGAAGAAAATCTTTCGTCCCCTGCTATGTTCAGCAAAGAAATAGGCAGGACAAATTGCTTTCTCGAGGTTTCTGTATTGGAGACTTGCATAGTCCGTGGTGAATTATCCTCTGGCAGTACTGACCTCTCCACTGATCATGGAGATGATATCTGGTTTTTTTACTGATACCTTTCCAATTTATTAAGATCACTTGGAATTCCAGCCCTGTCCTCTGATGTACTCTCTGTCCCTTTCAGCAAAGTATTGTCTGCAAATTTAATAATCATCAGTGTTATGCCATCATTCAACTGTTAATGAAAATATTGAATAAACCTGCCCCCAGGAGAGGCCCTGTCTGGACACCCGCTCAATCCATCTGTCCATTTTGACAGTGAACTGCTGATAGCCACTCCCCAGGTACCTTACAAACTGGTTTTTCACCCATCCTACAATAACTGCATGTAGATCAGGGTCCCCTGGGAGCAAGTAACTCACTGCCCTGACCGTGTTTGACACAGACAGGTCCTTGTCTGTGCACAGAGAAAGCTTCCTGGTCACAAAAGGACATTAGATTGATTTGACACATCAGTTCTTGACAAGTCCATTAAGACTGATGTCCTTGTCATCTTCAGGTTGCTTACAGGCAGTGTGACTATTTCATCCAAGATTTTCTAGTTTATAAAGTAAACTGGGAAGTTTAAACACCCTGGTTCTCCTTTTCCCACCTTTTGGAGGTCCTTTCACAGGTCTTTGGTGGGAACTAATGCTTCCGGATGACTCAGCCAAGATTTTAAGATGTTTATCAGGTTCAGATTGTTTGAATACACCTACTTCGTAACAGCTTGTTCATTCTTAGCCTCTGATTTGGCTTCTCACCTGTATCTGCACTTGTCTGTGCAGACTTGGTGAGACCTCGGGGCTGATGCAACCTGTGGGCCTTGTTGACCTTGCTGCCTTTCTGCTTCACTGTGCATCCGCTGAGCACAGGGACAGAGACAAGGAGCTGTTCCACCTCCACCCTCTCTAAACCACTCTTTGCATTTATCTAGAGTGAATTAACCTTGATCTTTCAACTCCTCACGACTGGCAAACCAATCATGAGAGCCCATGTCATCAAAGTGCCTCAAAAGCCAAGCTTAATGTTAATGCTTTGCTTGCTGCTGCTTAATCTTTTCCTTCGGAGACGGAGACCGAGCAGAGCATTTTCCCACTTCATTTGATGCCCATTAGTACTAATACAAGTAATTTCAGTGTTTTTAGAAATCTCCTTAACCTGACTAGAAGGAAATTTTGGATTTCAGCTCAGGTAGTGGTTGTTATTGATTAAGGGTTATTCCTTCGTATCCCAATTTCAAGGAGCAGTGACACCGTGTGTAAGCTTGGACCTCCCCTTCCCAAGGTTAGCTTAAGCTACAGCCCTACTTTTGCCCCTAAAGTGGGAATCTTTTGCAATGCAGCTTTTTAGAGCACAATGGTTGCTCCGGCTCTTGGCTCTTCAAGGGTTTGGGGACAGTTTACCCATGACAGCGGTGACAATCTTGTTTCCCTCCGTGCTCTTTTCAGCTCAGGGTTGGTATCTCATGATCTTTCCCAGCTGTGTCTCCATGAGGTGGTCAGCACTGGATGCTCAGGTGTGCGTCATGGCTGTTTTCACGCAACTGCCTAAAAGCCCTTTGAACCGAGGCAGGGTTAGTGCCTTTGGCCTGTTAATTTGCAAGGTGAAATCTTGATTACGGTGTTATTTTTGGACATTCTGCTCATATCACAGAGTTTTATAATAAGGGAGTCACAGGGAGCCCCTTTTGCTGCAAAAAAACCCCCGCTTTGGACCATTTGGGGTTATCCTATCAAATCCTGAGGCTCTGCAATGGTGCTGTGGGAAGGGAATATTTGCACAACAGCCGTTGGGGGAAACAGAATGCACAAGAAATGGGAATATAATTAGAGGCTGTTTCAGGCCTTCAGCCTGAATACCAACACCTCACTGCAAGCAGTTATTCACTTCACATGTAATGGCAGCTGGCTGCGGCTGCTGCCAAGCGTACGGGGAGTCTGACCGCCAGCACAGTGAAGTCATTATTGCTGGGGCTGGGGACAGGCTTGAAAAACCTGAATGGGTGGCCCTGGTAAATCTGAGATGCTTCTGTCAGCAGTGAGAGCTGCTGCGGGGAGTAGTCCTGGGGATACATAGGGGCTTGGGGCGATCGGGACCTGCTCAGCTCCGAGAGCTGATGGTTGGGGTGAAAAGCGAGATGATTTGGTGCTCCATCTGCTGCTGCCATCCAGCAAGGTGCTTCTGAGCTGCCTGGCCTCAAAGGAAGGACGGGGTCTGACCAGAGTAGCCGTCTGTGACCGTTGTTAAAGGCTGAGTGGTGGGTTATAGAGAGCAGCAGTTTAACCATTTTTAGTGGATGAAGCAGTTAGTGATGGAGCATGAGAACCTTCAGCCAGAGATTTATAAGGGAAGCAGGGTCCAGGCCGGTAATGAAAACCAGAAACACTTCAGAAAACGTATTCCAAACCCAAACAAAGTGATGTTCCCTGAAATTCCTGCCAGCAGCACTTCATCACCGGGGCTGGGTGTAGATTTGCTGCGCATAACTTGAAGCACATCCCGCCCATGGGGCTGGGGAAATACGACTGGTAACCTCCTGAGGCATGGCACTTGCCCTTGGCCATGGCTGACACTCAAGACGGCACGAGGCCGTGCAAACCATGCCTTCTGCTGTGAGTCGGGACGCAGCCGTGGAGGTCTGGCCTCTGCAACGCAGGAGCCAGTTAAACACATCCAAGTATCTCCTTACGGAGGCCGGCAGCGTCGCTGCCAAATCTGTCACCACGTTCGCTTCCAGGAGTCGCTTTGGAAAGGAGAGCTGTGAGAACGGGACTCCGGGCCAACAGCCCAGGCTGCTTCCACCTCTCACTGGGGGAGGGGATGGCTCTGACACCTGGGACACCTTCTCCAGCTTGCTGGTGACACTCATGGGACGTGGGGACACGGTGGCTCAGCCGAAATGCTCCGTGGCTCTCCGTGCTGTGAGACACACCTGCGTCACCCGCAGCTCCCCTCGCATCCAAACCTCCCCCACGGTCCTGCACAGGCGCAACTGGGCTGTGCTGGGGTGGTCCACGCTGCCGCCGGCTCCTCAGCATCTCTGCAGAGTTGCCATGGAGATCATTAATTAAGCACCATCCCTCGCCTGATGGTATCTAGCCCCGAGAACAAGGAAGATCTCCCTTCGCCTTCATCCCACACCAGCACGACAAAAACCCCAAAGCCCTGGGCAGACAATGTTTAAATGACTTTATTTTTTTTTTTCTCCTTTTATAAATGGGCACAGCACAGAAATAATTAAAAAAAATAGACAGTACCATTACAGTGCTAGATCCATTGGCAAAGATTATTTTTTATAGTCTTTTTTATTATTTTTAAAGTTTTGGCCATTGAGTAAGAACAAAAACAATTAACAAACATTTTATTTTATTTTTGATTTTCAACAGACACTATGAAGCAATTTAAGTACTAAACTCTAGAAGAGTTATGTACATACAAAAAAAATTCTGTTTAAGATATGTTTCCTATTAAAAATATTTACATGCATTTTTTTCCCTCCCATATTCATTGAAAGGTAAAACACTTGTAGTTTCTTCTGTTGTTCAAGATTTTTCGTTCTCCTGTTGGGAATTTAAATTGGTTCCAAAGAAAAAGGGAAGTGAGGTTCACGTTGGGCTTTTCTTTTTCTTTGAATTATTTAAATCTTCTGGAAAGGGATATTTTTTTGGACATGTATCAATGGATATATCAATGGATATTTTGTGTTTATTTTTTTCTTTTTTTTTTTTTTAATTTATACAAGAATGTTTCATGTCTATTTACAGAAGAAGCAATGGGTGACGATTTATCCTGGAGACACGGTGGTGAGCATTAGTGAGAGATAAGCATGTGATTTTAAAAAGTAGTTCTATCAAACTGCAATGGATATCTATTTTTCTAAAGTCAGCAGTTCTGTCTGGTTTGATTGTCAGCTGTACTTTTATGACTTAGACCAGGGGGACCCAGAACAGGGGTAGCTTCTGCACATAAAGTCACTGGTACCCTTGAGGTCTTTGGAGATGCGGTGGATGAGCTGTCTGGAACGTGGAGGGGGAAAATAAATCTGGGCATCGCACAGGCGTTTCCTAGGGTGACTTTTTCCCCAAAATAAGAATAATAGTAAAAAAAAAAAACCACCAAAAAAAGTTTGTACACTCCAGACTGAGACTATAGAGACTGGGTGTGGATACGTCCGCGGCGCTGCAGGCACAAGGTAATGGGACAGACCAGAGCGAACACGGAGCCTCAGCGGGGCTGTGGCCGCCTCGCCAGCATCCCGCGCTCCGCTTCGCCTCCGGACGGGGATGCGGCAGTCGGCAAAAGGCTCCTCACCCCCAACCCTGGCAGTCCCCGACCCAGCGCCGAGGCGGTCAGGATCAGGCTGTTGCTAGGACAGGGCGAAGAGCGGGAGGGAAGGAAGGAGCCAGCAGCGCGGGGCCAGATCCTGCAGCCCGCAGCAGAGGACGGGGTCCGAGAGCTGCAGAGTCCAGCGCGACACCGGCTGAACACCCCCCCTCCTGCTCGTTAGGTGCAGAGTTTGCATTGAACCTGTGCACGCGTGCGTGCTTTGCACACAGGCGTATATACATATATACATATATATTAATTACATACACATATATATACATACATACACGCACTTCACACCCATCCCTGTCGCCGCAGGCTCCAGCCTGGCCGAGCAGCTGGCGAGGCGCCCGGCGAGACGCCCCTGATTCTAATAAACCTCTCGGTGCTGAAAACTCGATGGCATTTTAGGAGCTGACAGAGCCTCGCAGAAAACCTCTGAGCCCAGAGACACTTATAATCATAAAAAGGGTGGTTGGGGAGGGAAAAAAACAATTTTAAAAAATCCATTTTTGATTTTAGCTGATGGTTTTGTTCCCGTTAAAGCCTCCGTGCTGGTGACTCGTGGCAGGGGTCAGATAGCTCTGAAATACCAGTCTGGGGAGCAGGAGCCAAGGCTCCCACAGAGCAAAGTAGCTCCTGCACAGGCACCTTTGGCACCCACCAGGCAAAATGGGGAGGGAATGGGAAATTTAGAGGCAAACCATCATGCCACAGCACACATCCAGCCCAGTGCCATGGCCTTCCCTGCAGCAGGATCCCCCCGGGCGCAGGGTCCAGCTGCTTATTCTCGAAAGGTCTGAAATCAAAGAGATTTTTTGGAGGAAAGGGGCAACTCACTCCCAGCCCTGCCAAACCTGGGTCCAACTCCATCCCCCACCCTTCCCATGCTCCTGCTTCCAGCCCTTTATTTGGGCTCTCGCACACGTTTTCTGGTCCTTCCTTCCCTTTGAACTGCTCCTCCTGCCTCCTTACTTATGTGGCCCAGGAGTCATCAGCTATTTTATCGTTCTGCTCCAAGGCATCAGCTGCTGCAAACCAGAGCAGAGAGAAGGCTGAAAACCAGCACAGCTGGGTGAGGAGCCGACGCTGGCTTTCACGCCTTGCAATTGCAGATCTCTTCAAATTTTGAAACTGGCTTCCTTCAGTGCTTCACACACACACACAAGCTTGCAGTAAAGGAATAGCAAAGCAAGTGGAAACGCACTCCTCTACGCCCACACAGCTGCCCATGTCCTCGGGGTGCACAGCTGGAAGGACCAGCACATCTGGGCACTGCCCCAGCTGGGAGGCTGCAGCCGTTCCTGGATGATCTCACTACGAGGGACACGCACGGGCTGGGGAAGGGGCTCAATTTGAGCAGAGGGGGACGATGCCAGATCAGCCAGGCTTTGGGAGGGGGTGATGCAGGAGATGCTCAAGCTACCGTTGGAGCTAATTTTCCTAAAAACCCGCTCTGCGGCCAAATCAACAGCTGAGGAAAGACGCTTTTGTCCCTCCCCCTCACTCTTTCTCGCCTCTCCCCCATCCATTTTCGCACCAAGAATCCCTCAAAAGCCGCAGAGCGCGGCGGGACACGCGCACCTGTGCAGAAGCGCTGCTGGAGGGAGCAGCTGTGCCCCGCTGCCCGCCATCTGCCTCCGGCCACCCGCAGCACGGCCACGCGCTCGGCACTGTGCCCGGCACAGGGCCACGAGCCGCAACACGCCGCCTTCACGTGGTGCCACGCACAGCCTCGGGGATGGCCACGCCATAGCCCCACCGCCACCACAACGCCCTTGCAGACCCTGGCGGCATCATTCATCTGGGTTTTATTGGGATTTGACCCATCCCCGTTGCTTTGGGAATAGAGAGCCAATGGTATTTGCAATTTTTTTCGGAGCTGAGCTTTCAAAAAAAAATGCAGCCCACGTTCAGCTTTCTCCCACCACGCCTAACCCTGC
>Ga0181612_151186_pt1 | contig 10475 bp, 11 predicted proteins | sample HoacroProtozoa21_FD_119630 | JGI IMG/M metagenome (GOLD analysis project Ga0181612, IMG submission 119630) | Hoatzin crop microbial communities from Cojedes, Venezuel. Combined Assembly of Gp0051906, Gp0051904, Gp0051908
AGGTGCAGGACTTTGCATTTGCCCTTGTTGAACTGCATGACATTCCAGTGAGCCCACTTCTCCAGCCTGTCTGGGTCCCTCTGGATGGCAGCACAACCCTCTGTTATATCAGCCATTCCTCCCAGTTTTGTGTCATCAGCAGTCTTGCTGAGGGTACACCATGCCCCATCATCCAGGTAACTAATGCAGACTTTAAACAGGATTGGTCCCAGTATTGACATGGCTAGTTACTGGCCTCCAGCTGGACTTTGTGCCACCCAGCACCCCCCTGTGGGCCTGTCAGTCCGTTTTCAGTCCACCTCACTGTCTGTTCATCCAGCCCATATTTCATCAGCTTCTCTATGAGGATCTCATGGGAGATAGTGTGAAAGACTTGCTGAAGTCTAGGTAGACACTATCCACTGCTCTGCCCTCATCTACCAGGCCAGTCATTTCATTGTAGAAGGCTGTCAGGTTGGTCAGGCATGACTACCTTGGTGAGTCCGTGCTGACTACTCCTCCGAAACTTTCTTGTCGCTCACATGCCTGGAAGTGGTTTCTAGAATTAGTTGCTCCTTCACCTTCCCAGGTGGGAAGATGGATGTGAGGCTGACTGTCCTGTAGTTCCTTGGGCCTGCTTGCTTGCCCCTTTTTGAACACGGGAGTGACACTTGTTTTTCTTCAGTTGTTTGGCACCTCTCTCAATTGCTGTGATCATTCAAAGATTATTGAGTGTCCTTGCAATGACATCAGCCAGCTCTTTCAGCACTGGTGGTTGCACATGTCCGGGCACATCTATTTATGTGTCTCCAGTTTGTTTAAGCATTCCCTGACCTGAGCCCCTTCCATCAAGGGTACGTCTTCATTACTCTAGATTCTCCACGTGGTCTCTGGAACCTGAGATTCCTGGAAGTCAGTCTTGCTAGTAATGACTGAGGTGAAGAAGGAAATCAGTAGGTCAGTCGCTTCCATATCCTGTATCACCGGGTACCCTGGCTCTTTCAGCAGCAGGCCCACATTTTCACTCATCTTCCTTTTGTTGCCTGTGTGCTTACAGAAGCCATTTGTTTGACATCCCTTGCCAGATTCAATTCCAGTTGGGCTTTGGCTTTCCTAACCCTGTATTTGCATGCCTGGACAGTGCCTCTACATTCCCAGGTTACCTGTCCCTGCCTCCACTTTGTCTGTGCTTCCTTTTTGTGTTTGAGCTTTGCCAGGAGCTCCTTGTTTATGCAGGCCTCCTGGCATTTTTGCCTGACTTGCTGATGATTGGGATGATCTCTCTTAAGGCTGAAAGAGGTGATCCTTGAACATTAACCAGCATTCTTGGGCCCCTCTTCAGTCTGGGGCCTTATCCCATGGGACTCTACCAAGTAGATGTTTGAAGAAGCCAAAGTCTGTTCTCCTGAAGTCCAGGCTTGTGAGCTTGCCTTTGGCCCTGCTCCCTCCTCTCAGAATCCTGAACTGTCCTATCTCATGCTCCCTGCAGCCAGGACTGCCTTTTACCTTCGCATCCCCAGCAAGACCCTCCTTGTTGATGAGAATGACATCCAGCAGAGCACCTCTCCTCATTGGCTTCTCTGTCACATGGGTGAGGAAGTTGTCATCGATGTTTCCCAGGAGCTGCCTAGATTACTTATGCCCTGCTGTGTTGTCCCTGTAGCAGACATTGGGGTGGCTCAAGTTCCACATGAGTACCTGGGCCTGTGAGTGTGATGCTGCTTTTAGCTGTCTGTAGAAGGCCTCATCTGCTTGTTCTTCCTGGTCAGGAGGCCTGTAGCAGACACCCACCACGATATTCTGTTGCCTGTTCTTTCTTCAGTCCTTACCCATGAGCTCTCAGTTCGCTCATCGTTCTTCCCCAGGCAGTGCTCTGTGCATTCCAGCTGTTCTGTCGCAAACAGGGCAACCCCACCTCCTCATCTGCCCAGCCTGCCCTTCCTAAAAAGCCTCTGTCCCTCTGGTGAAACACTCCAGTAGTGGGAGCCATCCCACCATATCTCTGTGATACCAGGAAGATTGTCGCCCTGCAACTGCACGCAGATCTTTAACTCATCTTGTTTATTCCCTGTGCTGCATGCATTAGGGTACTTGCATTTCATGCACAGTGAAATAGATTATACAGATTTGAGGACTACAATATATGCAGAATATGAAAACCATATCGGTTTCTAGTTTTGTGGCAACTGAGACCCCCGTTCTGTTGGTTTGTATGTCCTGTCCCCAGACTACTCAGTCAGACTCAGAACTGATGTTTGCTGTTACTACATGGATTCTAAACACTGCTTATTTGCTTTACAGGTTAAACCAATCAACGAAAGGTTGAGAGAGATAAAAGGAGCTAAAATGATGGTGGACGTTGTACAAACTCCATTTGCTCCGCTGAAGAAAGTGATTCAGTTTGTGAGTGGGAATGGCTTGATCTGTGAAACAGTTAAAGAAGCAAAACAAATAGCATTTGATGGACCAGTGAGGTTGAAAGTAAGAAGCTGAATTTTGTTGCATATGTTTTTTGTTGCAGTTATGTATTTGATGCCATATAAACATTCTGTGAATTATTGTAGATAAACACAGAATGGTACTATGCTGTCTAGTCTGTTCCCATATAAATAAACCCCCAGATACTTCAAATAATTATGTTTTTCTCTGTATGGTAGGATGTTTAAGTGATTTCCTGGGGAAAGGAAGCAAATTAGAGCATAGTTAGTGTCCAAATATATTTCTTGGTATGGTCCTCTTAATGAAATAGAGGAGGAGGAAGGAGGGATAATCCTGTTCTTGAAACTGTCTGATATAAAAATACAACTTTTATCTTGCTAGCTTTTCTATGAAGAAATGCTTTCAAAAATTCTTTACAATATCTGACAATACTTCTTTACAATCTCTTAGTTGTAGATGTAGATGGTATTGAGGATTGGATTCTTCTGTCTCTTCCTGCAGTTCTTTTTTCTTATCCGTTTATCTGTTGCTGTCACAGGCTGTAGAGCCCTTTTAATGCACTTAATAAACCTTTTAAAATCTTAATTAAGACAACTTGAAGATGAGTGTGAAACCGTTTACTTGGAATCCAATTCAGTCACAAAAACACCGATGTTATTTACTAAAACATACACTTTCTGTTTACAAATGAGCTGTTTTCCTTCACTCCAGTATCATATTGCTTTGTTTGCTCTGCTGAGCCAGACATAACCTGGAAAGTTGCTAGTGTATACACAAAAGTCTCATATTAATTTCCTAAATACAACGAAATTAAACAATTTCATTTCTGATCAGTTGTAATAATACCAAAATGTGACTAGTGCCAAGAAATGACAGACGTTTTGGGGGGCTTCATGCGTCTCATGTGAGCAGGTTTGGAACAGGAAAAAAAATTGTAGTCCAACTAAAATTTGGTTGCTGCTTGTTTAACTACCATATCTTGGTGCACTAGTTCATGGGATATTTTGGCTGCTTTGTAGTCAGATTTATTTGGTTTTAATTCTTTTTTTTTTCTTCCAGACAGTGGCTCTTGATGGAACTTTATTTTTGAAATCTGGAGTGATTTCTGGAGGATCAAGTGATTTAAGATTTAAAGCTAGATGTTGGGATGATAAAGAAATGAATAAAATGAAAGAAAGAAGAGATAGCTTGGTTAATGAGTTAAAGGTAGGTCTCCTAAAAGGCACTTAACTGCCGAAGGCGTAAAGGAGTTAAAGTTGTATCTAATTTAATTCAGCTATGGGAAGATAATTTTCTAAAAATATGGTTTTCAGAACTTTTTCAAAACTGAAGGAGACAGGACATAATAGCTGTTTATCCTCTGCTAGTTAATAAAAACCAACTGATTTTCTGTCCTTAGCTGGTGGGTTGATTCATATATCACAAAGGTGGAAAACCAGGACAGCAATGTTGATGCAAGTTCCTTCAAGGAAAAAAAGCTGTGGTTCAAATTACCTGAAGACTTTCAGTGAAAAAGATGATGCATTCTGTCAACATGAAAATATTTGCACGGACCAAACCCTGTCAGTGTAAAACGATTTGTCGTGCCTCTAGTTATTTTGGAGGAGAGGTAGAGTAGGAATTCAGGAATTTGCACGCATATGCTTTCTTTTGAGAAATAAATCTGTTACAGAATTACTGCTGAATATGACTCGTGCTATTAGGACTTAATTTGAGTGGGGTCTATGTCAGTGAGGCTAGCTTTGTGTAATGCTTGAATCTGAACAGTAATTTCCAAACAAGTCACCTTTGTTTAAAGTGCTTTTTCTCTTCTCCCACTGTAATATTTTTCTAGGACTTAATGAAGATCAAACGTAAGGAGACTGACTTGAAGCAGTTGCGCACTCAGTGTCACGGAACTCAGACACGACTTAAATATTCCCAGAGTGAATTAGATCTTGTTAAAAAGAAACATCTTGTTAATCTCTACACGGTATAATACTAAGCCTTGATAATTTTCATGTTTGATAATTGTATTTTGTTACCAAAGCTGTAATTACTGGTGAAGTAAATGCTACTTCCTTACATAATTTTTCTAGTTCAGTTCAAGTTTTACATACAGCAGTTATGACTGAGGAATTAATAAAATACAAAAAACAAGACTACAAAGTAATTTACATGAGGCTTTTTCTATTTTAGGTTTTAGATTTGAATTTCTGGTAAGCTTTGTTTATCTTTTAACAACTTTCAGAAGTCAAAGTCAAAATGCATTTTAAATTATACTTACATAATTTGCTTTCCTACTCATTAAAAATGTAATAATTGCATGCAAGTCAGCAATAATAGTGAATAAGTGGCATTTAAGTAGAAAATATTTAATGTTTTTAATCAGAAAAATAGAGCTAATCTGGAACAGAACTGTATCTTAATTTCTAGACAGTTGACTACCCTATTAAGAAAAATTACAATCTCCTTTTTCTCTAGGAAAAATCAAAACTGGAAAGTGAACTGGTAAATATTGAGTCTCAGCATGATATGCTGAATGAAGGAGTAGCACAGAGAAAAGAAAAAATAGAAGAATTTCAGAAGAAAATTAATGAGGTAATGTCTTCTATCATAGTAACGACAGCTTATGCTGTTATACTACAGAAACTTCTTTGTGTTTGTGCTGACTTTTAGAACTTGGACAACTTAGAACCCTTGTCAACAAAGTAGTTTACAAAGTTAAAAGTTAATCCAGCAATCTTCCACCTTCTTTACCTTTTTTACTAAGGTAACTGTGAACAGAAATGCACTTCCTACTCTTATCAAACAAAGGAATCTGGTACAAACTATGGAAAAGTGGTGCTTATATGGAAAATTCAAGAGAGACCTGCACCTAGATGCCTGTGTAAATGTAGATTCTCAGAGAAAGAGAGATTCCTCACCACTCTCTGCAGTTACTCAAGGTGTACAGTAAATGTGTAATTTAATTCCTGGCCTCTGATCCATTCTCGTCAGTCTTTCTTGGATTAATCTGTGACTGGAGTTCTGCATGTAAGAAGCAGCCAGAACTGCTGCATGTTCTCTGTCCTGCTTGTGGTACAGGCATGAGGGAGTGCAGATGTGTGTCATCTGCAAACACCGAGAAAGTCGTTGGTTTTAGGCCATAAGAATTCCAGGTGCAGAGAACTTTTTTCATGTGCTTGTTCTGAAAAAAACAAACAAACCAAAAAACAAGTGGAGGCTGCTCATCAGTTTCTGAAGAATAGTGTTACTTGAATAGTAGAACTTGATTTGACATAGTATTTGATATCTGGTTAAATAAGCCTGCATACCAGATCAATAAATAATAGGTTTTGATCTGTAACATTCTCTTAAAATTTTGTTCGCTCCGTTGGGTTTCCTTTCAAATACTGTAGGCTGTTGTTATTTCTTTGTTCAGTCCCTGCCATATACATTACACCTATTTGCCTGCTTAAATTTTTCATTAAAATTTTAGGACTGGTTTTGGCTGAAGCTTTTGTTAGTGTCTTCTGTATAATTAGGAAATGAGATTCTGTAGCTGTTTTTTGCTGTGGCTTTGCTATAAATGGAACATAGTAATTACTATTTATGGATCACTTGACAGGATTAAAATGAAAACCTGAACTACACCAAGAAACCTGTTGTGTCTGATTAGTGTCCTGTATACCATTCAGCTTTGTCTTCTTCAGTTGACTGGGAACCACAGACAAAACCAGAGAAGTTCGTTACACTGTGACTTTTATTGCCTTTGGATTGACCAGATGCTGTCAAAAAGAGCTTAGATCAGAGTTACCTTTTGCAGATCGTACGCCTTGTCTGGCGTTTGTACTGAGAGTGTTATTTGAAAATTTCAAGTACAGATTACTTCCCATTAGTTCAGTTTTCTGTTTTGTAAAGTACCTGGAAAATCCAGCCTGTAGCATGAAGTGATTGTCTAAGTGTTTGACTTCTATGAGTTGCAAAATACTATCAACATTTTTTTGCTCCATTTCTCTCTATTCAAAGGCTGAAGATGCTGTTTTCCAGGAATTCTGTGAAGAAATTGGCATAGAAAATATTCGTGTGTATGAACAAGAACATGTGAGACAACAAGAGGAGCTTGATAAGAGAAGGTGGTATTTGCAATTGAAATATAGAAAAGCGGTTTGTATGGATTGGGCACGCTGGTAAATGAGTAACTCCGTCACAGGGAATACCACAGAAACCTGTAAGACTGTAAAAGGTTATATATCACTGCAAGGAGTAGGCAGCAGTTGCACTGCTATGGTTTGGGTTTATTAGACACTAATAGTCAGTGACATTTAGCAACAAACTTGAAAGGTAGAATTTACCATTTTGGTAGCACTAGTGTAGAAAAATAAAGAATAGTTTTCTAAAATCCACATTGGAAAATGGTTCTATCACAAATTGAAGATGACATGAAGGCTCACATATCAAAAATTTCAAAGGAGAGCTGGGTATAAGATGCAGTGATTTGGTATAGGAACATACTATTAAGGAAAACAGGATCTTAATTTTCTCACAGGCAAGCTCAGCTGGTATTCCCCTCAAACAGGTACGTCACAGGACTGCAAATTTGTACCTTCAAGAATAAGAATGTTAAAATGAACCCTCTCCTCGTACTACTGGCTTTTTCAGGCAAATGATAGTTCGTGCATTTCCTGACATTATTTATAGAAAATACATCTTTTCTACATGACTGGTGTAATGGCTAGCACTGAACTCAGTTTTCTTTTCAGCCATTGCTTCAGCTGCTAAGAGACTCTCTGACTGGTTTTCAGAAACTGGTCTAAACATACATTTTTTGGCTGGGGCTGCAGTGAGGTAGCAGTGCAAGTGTGTTCCATTGCAGTTCAAGCACCTGTTGGCTTGAGTGATTTGATCGTTTGTTTATGCTTGCAAGAGCTGAAGTCTGGTGGAGTGTGAGAAGCTGGTAACAGAACACTGAGAAGAGGAGCTTTGTGCATGGCAGTGGGCTAAACTGCACGTACAGCCTTGGCCTTACTTGTGCCTTAATTTGCCACCGTGAGTCCTGTAAACTGTTCTGTGGTGCCTTCTTGCCCAGGCATAAAGAGCCTGGAGCTGGTGGTGTGCCAGCCCTTTTGCCTGCACAACAGATGCAGCACTGACAGTAAATCCTTTGGGAAACTCAAAGCTCAGAGGCAGAGAATGGCAGCTGAGAGGAGACCTTTCCATAAACAGCCACTTATTTTTACTTCCATATTTTCTCACAGCAGCATGTGAAGAAGGTCCTGCCATTGTACACCTATAAACAAATACAGGTCTCAGTTGAGAGATGATATGCAAGGCTGAATATGGTTTTAAAAGCTCTGCTCTCATGCTTGTTAATTACCATCTCCCAGCTGAGATAGGTTCCTTACAATATTCAGATAAATGTACTGACTAGGAGGCTTACAGAGGCTGAGCAGGGAGCCCAGGTTGGATAAATACACAGCAGCAGTGTGGCTTCTTTCCCAGCTCATATCTGCATCAGTTACAGGTGTTCATACTGAGACACTTGAACTTTTAGTGTTACTTTTCATACTGATTGTGGTCATACTGTATCCCTGTATTTTGTTTTTTGAACTATTACCGCTCTAGTTTTGTAACTTCAGTATATCCACAGGATGTGGAATTGATGATCCAAATGTATACAAATTTTTGCGTAGAAGATACATTTTCACTTTGACTATTTAGATAGTATTTTCGTATCTTGTACTAGCTTAAAATAACAGTTATAAGCCTGCTTTGTAAGTGTTGGTGTGACATACTGTACTTTGACTAGACTGGAGTTTGAAAATCAGAAGACACGACTAAACATTCAGCTGGAATATAATCGTGATCATCTACAAAAATTAACAAACACAGTCACCCAGCTGAGGGAGACCATTCATAAAGATGAAGCTGAGATTGTCGGGCTACAACGGGTAACTGTAATATATATATATATATATATATATATATACACACACACACATACATATCTGTCTGGGACTGAGAGGAGGGAATGCATTGAATTACAATTTTGAATAAATGTAGTTTATGCTGTCAAGTAATTCTTCTAGGGCTTAATTTAGTGTTTTTTGTAATTCAGACTTTCTAAATTTAAAAAAAAAAAGCAGTTGCTTATTGTCACTTTAACTTTGGAATAGCCTATCATATTAGGGTACTTACTAAAAAATAAGCTTACTAAAAATCAAATTTGGGATTACTGTATGTACAGTGTTCCATTTATATGAAAAGTCAGCACATGACTACGGATAAAACTAATAGCATGTGGCTGAGATTCTTCAGAAGATTTTATGAGTAATGGTAAACAACTCAGGTGATTTGGGTCTTTAAGGTGCTTCACAGCCACTGATAGACTTAAAATATTTCTGTGAAAACTAATTTAGATTTTTAGTTGAAGTAATATGTATGGATTCCTCCTTCATAGTGTTCTTTATTCATAAGTAACTTTTTGTTGTGTTAATGTTGCTTGTTAAATAATATATGCTTGTGGTACACTGAAGAGTGAAGGAGAAAAGATGTCTAACAGTGCTTTGAACAAAAACCAAAAGTGAAATGTAAAACTGCCCCAAAGTGGGCAAAAAACCCCACATGCATCATTTGAACTCTCTATTTTAACATTAGAAGACGCATATTTCTGATACGGAGGAAAAACAATAGACCCTTACTCAGCCATGCACAAAAACATGTCTGCGTTCATGCCTGTGTGCATAACTCTTCAGAAATATGACTGAGCAGATTCAGATATTTTTGTCCCGGAGAAGAATTGTTTGTATTAAATTCCTGAAGGTGCTTTGTTCGGATACTGCAATGGCAGTAAGTCTTGATGAGGTTGCCTAATGCTAGTCTCCTAAGGACCATGTCTTTATGTGTGTAGCTTTAGGTTTACTGTATTCCAGCACCTAATTTCTAGCAATTTAGCAGTGGTATGGGTTATATAGGGGAAGACTCTTCTAGAGTACCTCCACAGACTCTTTGTTCTCTGTGAATTACCTCAGGAGTTATCTGTAATGAACAATACTTTGTTAAAGGGTTTCAGGTTACCTGAGGTGTTGCTAAATATGTTGTAGATGTGCAGCAGATGCGATCCTTCTTGCAGGGCTGAGGGACTGAGGAAAAGGGAGTAGCCTACGGATCATAGGCATCCTGGGATCCCTGCCTCGTTTGATGGCTTCATAGTCTGGTCTGGTCCAGTTGCAAATCTGGCGCTGGCTGTGCCTCTGTGTGCAAACCAACCACATCTTCCTGTGTGTAAGGCAGCTGTTTTCCCTGTACCTTTCAGATTTTGTGGTGTACTACATTTGAATGTATTATAACAGATTTAAACTTTAACTCTTTCTGTATAGTAAAGATTCCATATCAAGCTTTTTGGTGAAATGTTAAAAATGTAAATATTTCTATGCAGGATGAGAAGAAGCTTCTGAGTAAAGTGAATGAAATTGTGGAGGTGCAGCAACGTCTCAAGGATAGATTAAGTGCTCATAAAGCTGAGGTTCTAAAGACCCAAAATGAAGTTGAAGAGTTCAGAAAGACGTTGTTAACTCTTAATAGGTAATTAGTAATTTTCCCAGGAGTGCAATTACTTATGTGATAATATTTAGATTAGTTATCAAATGTTTGAACTTCTTTTGTTCTGTTTTCTTGTGAAGGACTCATTAGAGACATGCTAATTTGCCTTTATAGTATGCATTAAAAAGTTCTAATTCAGTATGTGGTTCCCAAAAGTAATGTGAACCAGATTGATTTCTGGGATGGCTCTCATGAAATATACAGAATAACAGTATCTTATTGTCTGCCTAGTGTTTGGTCTTGTGATTTCTGATAAATATGTAGTGACTTCTGATAAGTATGTATTAGCTTAGAACTTGATGAGAGGGGGCATATTATGTTTTTTGGTAGTTTTGCATTTTTATTTGAGTTATACAATTGGCTCAATTAATGAGGAAAATTTTTTTCTTATTGCAGTGTTCTCATTTTCTTCCAGCCTTTTGAATGTTGGATACCTTAAACTAATACTCATTTTAGGTCACTGTTTTGTCCTTACTGTTCTTTTAAATCAACTG
>Ga0181612_161042_pt1 | contig 10475 bp, 8 predicted proteins | sample HoacroProtozoa21_FD_119630 | JGI IMG/M metagenome (GOLD analysis project Ga0181612, IMG submission 119630) | Hoatzin crop microbial communities from Cojedes, Venezuel. Combined Assembly of Gp0051906, Gp0051904, Gp0051908
AGGCAGAATCACCTCCCTTGAACCTTTTGTATTTGGCTAGAGGAGATAGGTGGGTTTCTTTTAAAATGAACCTGTTAGGAGCTTTCAAGAAACTTGTGGTACAGTCTCTGTCCCAGCCTTACTGTCAAAATGAACTTGAGCAGAAGTACCTGTTATTAGCATTTTCCTGATCGTACCAAGTTCCTGTTAAGATTTTTTTGTGTTGTTTGGGATTTTTATTTTTCATTTGTTTTGGGAAGTTGGTGGAAGACAGAAGGGACATGGAGGAGAAGACATCCAGTCACTATGTCAGACCCTGTTTGACAGATCTACCTGTAATGAAATTAAGCATTTAGATAAATTCGATCCACTTGTGCTAGTCAACAAAGTCTGTTCAAACACTGAAAATAAACCTGTGGCAGATATACCTCCTGGGTAACTCTTTTCAGAAATCTGAACTTATGATACACTTTAAGCAAGGTTGAAAGAAGCTCAGACATAGCAAAATCATGTGCAATATTAAAAAAAGTATCTTTTTAAACACACAGTGATTAATAGCAAAGATTTGGCTTTCTCCTTGAAGAAAATATTTAAAGGGAAATCAATATAATTCTGCAGGGGAACTCTATAGTTGGAATCACCCTATTCCTGTTACTTATTATCTTGCAGTATGAAACATATTCTTCCCCACCTTATGCAAGTAACTGATGGGAAAAGTAGTATCTGAGAACTTGGGCAGACAGTTTCTGGTGCAGTGCTTTGATTTTGTTAAAACTCTGTCTTGAAAAAGAGTTTAGGTTATTAGCGACAGTGAAGTGTTCGTATGACTTACATATAAAGGTTTAATCTGGACTAGGATTCCTTGGAAATCTCGTTGCTGAACACCTGGCCTTCTGCAACAAATGCAATATTGTCGTAAAGAGGAAAAAACAAAAAAAACCACCACAACAAAACAAAACCCGGGGTATAAGCGCTGTTTTTCTAATTTATTTTCTGTAAAAGACAAAACAGGCTTAAAAAGCAAAGGTTATGGTTTAAATATCCTCCATTTTTTATTTATTTGGAATATAGTGTTATGGAGGGCCAGTCTCCTCTCTCCCTTTCAGTTTGTACTCTGTACAGAAGAGGACTACTTTTTGTGTCTAACAGCAGAAATGACAGGGCCAAAAGAGTGCGAAACTATAAGTAGTGGACAAGTTCAGGGTATCAGCTCACTAAGAGTTTACTGTAGGGAGCAAGAATGAAACATTAGAGCATATGCTTTCCAGGGGCAATAGGAGCCTCTGCTGTACAACTGTGGAAAAATAATTAAAAAGCAGTCTACAGACAAGGTCTGGAAATGAAACATACTCCTCTATAGAAAAAGGGCCAACCGCAGCATCTACACAGGAGGCACGTTTCTGAAAAGCAGGTCTTGCCCCTAACATCTCTGAGACTTCAGCTTGTTGATGAGTATGATCTGATGCATATGTATTTATTGTGCCTAGCAATACAGTCTCATAAGTGGGCTTAGCAAGGCCTTGATTGAAGCTAGCAATCAGTTTCCTTCTGCTTGCTTTCTCTGTGTAGCATGGCACAGCCTAAAACCCTTACATTCTGATGGAAAGGTCTGAATTATTCATCAGCCAGTTAATGGCAGGTGATGAGATCTTTTCACGCTACAGCCCTGTCAGTAGGTGTTTATTGCTCTGTTTCACCAGCAGCCCTGCTATTACTGTGGGGTCAGAAGAACCCCACGTAGAAGCGTGACATGTATCAGTAGAGATAGCTCTTTAAAGACTCCCTTTTGCCTGGGAGGTCATCTGAAGGTTATTATGAACAAATTATTTCTTCATTTCCGCTGACTGAGTAGATAGCCTTAATGATCTGTCACCTAGCAATAGGCTGCCTGTTCAAACATAAAGAATGGCATACTGATGGCTTATAACTAGCATCAGTTCATTTTAGCTATTCTCATGTCAAGCATGTTTCCAAGATACATAAAGCATTTACGTATTCACGAGCCTTTGCAGATATTGACGCCATGAGGGGGCCTGTCTGATAATGTGATACAAGTTTGTACTGTGTCCTGAGGCACTTAAAGTCTATTAAGTGAATCAAATCTGTTCAGTTCGGTTCTTCCTAGGTGGTTTTCTTGGTCTAAAGGAGTGGGGTTGCAATCAACATTTCACAGAATCACAGAATGGTAGGGCTTGGAAGGGACCTCTGTGGGTCATCTAGTCCAATCCCTCTGCCGAAGCAGGGTCACCTACAGGAGGCTGCACAGGACCTTGTCCAGGCGGGTCTTGAATATCTCCAGAGAAGGAGACTCCACAGCCTCCCTGGGCAGCCTGGGCCAGGGCTCCGGCACCCTCAGAGGGAAGAAGTTCTTCCTCATCTTCAGCTGGAGCTTCCTCTGCTCCACTTTGTGCCTGTTGCCCCTTGTCCTGTTGCTGGGCACCACTGAAAAGAGCTTGGCCCCATACTCCTGACACCCACCCTTCAGATATTTGTAAGCATTTATAAGGTCCTCTCACAGCCTTCTCTTCTCCAGGCTGAACAAGCCCAGTTCCCTCAACCTCTCCTCGTAGGGGAGATGTTCCAGTCCCCTCATCATCCTCGTAGCCCTCCGCTGGACTCTCTCCAGTAGCTCTTCATCTTTCTTGAACTGGGGAGCCCAGAACTACATTGCCCAGTTGTTGCTTTGGTGCAAAAAACGCAATTGCGGCTGAACGTTTGCTTGGTATTTGGGCTAGACACTGCAAGGAGTGCTGCTTCTGAAGGGGATGGTATGCTCTGGGGGTTCAGTAATTAACAGGTATGCTGGTATTACCACTGCGGGTATAGGCAAAATTTTTAATTATGCAGTGAACACGAATGCCTATCCAGCCACGCAGCATATATTGTTCTGTAATATTAAAGCTGGTGAAAATTTTTTAAACATTCTTTGAACATTACTTAAAGTAAATAAGGTTAAATATTCTGAATCTTAAAAGACTTTAAAAAAACCCTTTTTATTCTGTTTTCAGAATGACAATTGTTTGATTTTTTTTAAAGTCACTGAATTCCCATGAATTACTTTGTCTCTAAAGACATGTCTTCTGAAATGTGAATGAATCCTCTCCAATATTTGGAAAGAGAATGCAAATATTTTCTAATAAAATGACAAAACACTGTGTTTCTGAGCAGGCGCCATGTACAATAAAAGGTGTTATGAGCATTCGGCTGGGAGGTGAGAAGGTTTATAAGCATGCCTTTGAAAAATTTCAACTAGTAGTAAAGAATATTCATATGAACTAAACAGACTGAGATTTAGGCAAGCTTACCGTTTTCCTACAGTAACAATATGCAAATGTCTGTACACATAGGTTCTCGAAGAGAGGATGAAATTGGAGTGCAAATGTCACGGAGTTTCAGGTTCCTGTACAACTAAGACCTGCTGGACCACTCTTCCTAAATTCAGAGAGATTGGATATATTTTGAAAGAGAAATACAATGCTGCAGTGCAGGTGGAGGTGGTACGAGCCAGTAGACTGAGGCAGCCAACCTTCCTGAAGATCAAGCAGATTAAGAGTTATCAAAAACCCATGGAAACGGATTTAGTGTATATCGAAAAGTCACCCAACTACTGTGAGGAAGACGCTTCCACGGGGAGCGTCGGTACCCAGGGACGACTCTGCAACCGTACCTCTCCCAACGCGGACGGGTGCGACATGATGTGCTGTGGAAGAGGGTACAACACACACCAGTACACGAAGGTGTGGCAATGCAACTGCAAATTCCATTGGTGCTGCTTTGTGAAGTGCAACACGTGTAGCGAGCGGACAGAGGTGTTCACCTGCAAATAACGGCATCACGTGCAAACGAACAGAACAAATCACCACGACTGAAGAAAGTGGGAGTACAACAAATGATGACAGCATCATTTTGCACATCTAATCTTCCTTGGGAAAAAAAAAAACAAACCCCAAACCAACCAACGCCACAACAACCACACCCTCCCCACTACTTAAACTTCTAAGGATGGTGCATTTTGGCTGGCTGGCTGTTGTAACTGCTTTGGAAACAAGGGCAACAGGATTAAGGGGATGTTGACAACCACATGAAACTTTCTCGCCTTTTTTTTTTTTTTTTAAACTACAGTCTGGGTGTTGCAGAGTTCTCCTAGTAAGTGTTTTAAGTTATACATATCAGAGAAGCTGATTGCATTGCAGCTCCCATGAAATTTAAAAGAAAAGACACTTTCTCCTATTTTACAACAACAAAACCACCAAGCTCTGTGCAAATAAAGACTTTTTTTTTTTTTAAGGAAGTGAAATCTTCACTGACTAGAACACAGCAGTCTTGCTGCAAAAACCTAAATTTCTAAGAAATCAGGTAGAGAAAAACAACTGGTAGGGAGACAAAATCTGTGGCGGAAATACTCCACTATCAGTTTGGAAAAAATAAAGTTCACAGAAGTACATCAGCTGCCAGTGACACTGGAACTCTTTGAATGAACATTAAAAATAATTATTTATGTTTTTAATAGTATCAAAAAATTCTAAGCACTAACGGGTAGCTATGTCTTAATTCTGTACTAAATGTAAACTTCTCGGAACTCTGACTTTGTGATTTTTGTATTTGGTTCTCCCGAAGTTCTTCAATGCTACTGATCTGTTGTCACTCCACTATTAGAGAGTTCAATTACTGTAGGCCTTAAGCAATTACCAGAACTGAGCAAAAAGATCACGCAAAACTGTGGTTACAAATGCTTGATAAAGACTTTTCCTGCTTGCCTCCTGAATAAGAATGACTCTTTTTAGACTCAGGCTTAAGGTGTGGAGCACCTGCCCTCAGCTCCTTGTAGGGAGTTCTAGGATACAAAGACATGCTTCGACAAATATCAAAGGTTTTTGCTTTGCTGTCAAATGCACTGGCAGGATCTTCCAAGCATTGCATTTTGCCTCTAACAGTTGAAAGTTCATATTACCAATAGTTTTAAATAACTTTTACTCAGTATGAACTGAGAAGTTAATAAAAAGACGGTAGCTGAGCTCTAGGTTGCTGCAACCTGTGAGCTGTGGTGGCTTCACGAGCATAAGCAAGCTAAAATTTGGGTTAGTCTGTGTTGTCTTTATTCTAAGGTTGGCAGTAACATAATTCCTGGCAAACACATAAATGTTAAGAAAGAAGCTGACTTTTTACACTATCACTCACTTCTAATTCACACACCTCTTCCCTACAAGAGATTTAAAAAAAATCCTCAGATATTTTACTGCTGTAAAATCTAGTGTTTTTAACCCCAAGAGCCAGATACGTCCACTTGTAACACAGCACATTTCATCACATAACAGTTTGCTTGCAGCAAGGGTCCCTACCCGATTTTCGGAAAACTTGGATTAAAAATTTCCTAACGTCTGGATATCTGCAGTTCTAGCTTTTGTTTCATTTTATTACTTCTACTGAGGGGCTGCACGGCCATCAGCACTGCCCACCTGACATGGGAGCCCTTCCCACACCACGCAGCGCTCTTGGGGCAAGGGGTCGGTGGAGCTACCGCTCCGCCAGCTCCCACGTTGTCTATGTGAATGAGCCAGGATTACTTCCCTAATTTACGGACTTGTATTATCAAAAACCACTAATCACCTGGGGACCTTCGTTCAAACATTCATGAGCACCTGCCTTTCTGACCCCAAGCACTTACCCTCTGAAAATCAGACCCCTTTGATGAGTCTCCCGTGGAGCAACCCAAGACGGAAGAGCTCATTTTTTTTCACTGCTGCTGTTGGTTTCTAAATAGCGGCTAGAAATTCCAACTCAGCCCTGGTGCGAACGAGCAGAACTCCACAGAAGATAACAGGTGCCCCTAAAAATGCTAGAGTCACTCCATAGAATTTACAGTCCCTTTGATTGATGGATATTGTTGAATAATAGTGATATACTGTACTTTCACTACATTCTTGACAGGAAGCAAATAAAGCTCCCAAGCACAGGAATGCACAGTCTTATGGTACTAAATACTGTAAATATATTAGAATAGTATTTGTTAAGTACAATTGAGGAATCCAATTAAGTTATATTATTGTATATCGTTTAAATGTCTATAGAGTATTTTAAATTATTGTGAACTACACTGCGATAAAAAAGAAAAAAAGGTTATATATTATAACACCAACCACTCCGAAAAGTGGACCAAAACCACACTTTCTCTTTTTTTATTACATACCCCGATTTCAAATAGCTCTGTCAGCTATTGTAACACCACAGTAACAGTCCTACAATCGGATTAGCTGTCTAGAACAGAACGTTTCAGAGCATCCTATCAAAGCTTTGCTCATGTGGGGGTGCAGCATTCAGAAAGGTACTGTATGGCACAAAGCAGGGGCTGAGCACAAAAATACATGGGCTTTGAACTATGTCCCAAGAAAAAGCAGGTTTGGTCAGAAAAAACACCATTACCACTATTGTATCGAAACATCCCCCCAAAAGGGCAACATTTTAATGAAGGTGCCTATAAACAGAAGTGGGTTACATGCAACTTTCATTTTAAAAAATGTAGTTTGATGTCAAAGAACTGAGACAATAGAGGTTTGAACGCAACCAGCAACACAATGTGGTTTAACCATACCTTAGCCATGACAAAACTCAAAATACTGTATGTTATTAAAGAATTTAAGAGCAAAGATCAATTTGTTTACTATGTTAATGTTTTATGGCAAGCAGAAGACAAAAGATGAAATGTGTTTCCATTAAAACTTAATTTTTTCCCCTTGTAGTTTCCTTTCTTTTTGCTTGTTATTCATTCAGAAGAAAGAAAGAATGCAAAAAGGCCGTATGCAAAGGCCATTGCTGTACCTGCTTCTCTGGATGAGAAATGATAGGCAGATTCCAAGTCCAAAGCAGTTTTTGTGTTTTGTGAGAAACAGTAATGAATGTGCCTGTGTTTGGTATCAAAGTCCAAAGTCATCTACACCAGTGGTACAGAGAAACAAGCACCAACCTTGCTACTACCAGAGACTTCAGTTGGCTCAAATAAGAAGGCGGTAAATGTTTTGTGATAGAAATGTGGCGTCAGACTCCAAAATGCTTGGTAAGCATGAACCCCATGTAACAGATTAGCAAACAGAGAGGAATAAGAAGCATAGAAGGGAGGCTTGAAGGCCCCGACTTCAGCACTTGCACATGCTCTGCCTTACTCAAGTAAGTCACGGACACATCTGAAAACCTACCCAAATCTGGACCTAAAAGATTTTACAGCATTTGCCTCCGTCAGAATAATAGTAACCTCCTTGATATTGAGAATAGTGTCTTCGTATAGAAAATCTAAAGAAAATGTACAGCCTTTGTTGTATTTGCCCCTCGGGGAAGATATCCAGCTATAGATAAAGGTATAGCCAAATTCCACATGAACTAAGTCCAAAATAACTTCATTAAAATGAATTGAGTTGCCCTGGGTTTATAGCACTATAAGTATGTACAGAATTTTACCCATGGATGCCAAAGAAAACACTGCACCCTCTTTCTAATTACATCATGAGAAACTTGTTAATAGAGCTGCAGGCAGTTTTTACGGCAAATGGTTATATCACATTTGTTTCTACACTGATATCTGGAAAGCAGATGAAACTCATCAAAAGGTTTGCAAAACTTTTAACAAATCTAAAGCATGCTACAAGTAGGTCACTTAAAATTTCAAACTTTTTTCCACGGATTCCTTTCTTAGTTTAAGGTTAAAACCCAAAAGTGTTACTGTACGTAAAAAATCAAGACCTTCTCTATTCTAGCTTTCCCATGCGAACAACTAGATCTGCATTTTGCTATGGAAGGCACTATTGGTGTTCAACAGCAAACGCTTTCCATAAAGCTAGAGATAATTTGCATTCATAACAATTGTCATAACTGGACAGAATGACTGCAGGTTTCCTTTCCAGTCCTTCAGACCTTTTGTCGCAACGACGGTTCCCACAGCGAAGGCGGTACAGTAAGTTGTGCAGCAGAGACCCAACATTCTTCTCTCCAAGTGATGGCCGTGAGATGTGGGATACACACAACTACCACTACGTCCAAGGGAAAAAAAACCCCACCAAAGTTGGAAAGGCAGGGGAAGCTGTAAGCAATTTCCATTTGTGATGCTGATATTGTAAGAAACCTCTTGCATGCAAAACAAGCTGCACTGCAGGCTGGACTTCACCCACATTTTTCCCTCGTATCCAAAGTCCCTGTTTGCATCTTTGCAAATGCCGACTGTTTCACTGGAGAACAAGCACACCCAAAGGCTGGCAAGTATTTTCATCTCGGTGTTTTAGCTGCTATTAGGAAGATGTAGGGGACCCTTTTCTGACAGGGAAGGCGCAGTTGGAAATTTAAAATTTGCATCTCATTTTTTAAATGAAGATCTAGGGTTTTTTTCCCCGCACGCTCCTGCAGTACGGATAAATCTGCTGTAAAAGATTTTTTTTGGTGAAGAATAAAGCTGGCGGTTTTCACATAATACATGGTTGTTTGCTCTAATGTGTTCCACAGAGTGCTGAGGCAGAGAGAACAATCCTGCTGTAAATTCAAAATCTTTAGTCATGCTATTTTTACTGAAAGCAAGATACTAAATATTACCTGTTTGGAGACCCCAGTGTGATTCTACTTTATAGGATGGTCCTTTCCATAACTTGGTACTATGAAAGGCCCCCAAAAATGGGAATACTAAAGTTTACTTTGGTTCTCAGTCCTCTTATTCTTCCTGTAAACAGACTATAAGATCAATAAAGAATCAGCTTAGGGACATTTAAATTTATGCATAGATATTAAAACTGATTAAGCTACTTGTTTCACAGGCGATCCCAAACAAATGGCACCACACCAGGCACTGGAAACGTCTGCATCGAAAGCCAGATGTATGATTAGCCTCTGCCTTCATTTGCCCATCAATTTAGGGGAAAACCAGCACTGCAGATCCCATACAGCTAAAAGGAATTCCCAAGGAGATTACAAGATTTTGATCTTATTGTTTAATTCCTGTGGCTGAGAATGAAAAGGAGCATTCCCTCAATCTTTGGGTAAAGGGAAACCCAAAGGCATTTTGATGACTATTCACACCACTCAACTTAAAAGACTAAAAGACAGCCTAAGTGAGCTGACAGCCTCTCTGGACTCGCTCCACAATAGGGAGAGTGAACTTGCTCCAGGGGAGGTGTTAGTTCAGCTCTGACAGACCCTCTCCTCCTTCTCAACTGGAGAAAAACCCCAGGGAGACATGCTGGATAATTTATTCGCTGAAATTAAGCACCAAAAATTGTGTTGTGTGAATGAACTCCCATTTCCCCTCTACCGTTTGCCTTAGCTGCTCTTGGGCACTAATTATATTTTTCTTAGTTTTTTTTTTAACTGGAAATTTTATTATTTTACATGATATGGAATAGACACTCTATTATGCCAGTGAAATTGGCTTTGCTTTTCATTTTTACTGCCACCCTGTTCTTGCCTCTTCCAACCAATCTCCTATGCCTCATTTTATGCATGAACTAATTCCCCACAGAAATGATTTCAAAGAGAATTGTAAAAGCTGGGCTATTAGCCAGTGATTTGATGAAGCAGTTTCTTACAAAGTGGCTTATTTACCATTTTGACTTCCTCTTAGGATTCGCGCTGTGCAGAGAACTGTAAGCCACGGGGTGAAGCTTCAATAGCAGCATGGTGCTGGTTGTGAAGGACCCTAACAGGTAGGCATTGCAATGCTTTCCTGGCGATTTCATTCGGGCATCCAGGCTGCTGCTCTTGAGCGCGTCAGGCTGCGCCCAGAGGCTCTCGCAGCAGCTGCACCCCGATTGCCTGCGCGGATCGCCCCCCGCCACTGCGGCCGAGCTCAGCCTGCAGGTCAGGATTGCTAAAAAGGCCGTGAAATTTAACAGTCACGTATTCTCAGTAATGCTAGCCATCACAGAGTACAGTTACTCGTCTCAACACCTTTCCGAGGTAAGTGGTCTATCTTTTAAAGGCAAAGAAATATATACAGAACTGCTTAAAAATCATTAACCTACCCATTAAATTAAAAAACATTAACCAGAGCAAGGAAAAAAGGCACTTCTCAAATTTCATCACATATCCCACAGAAAAAGCCTAATATGCACACACATCATACATGTATTTCCATATCCACACATACAAATGTACGTAAACAGATTAAAAAAATGTATGCGCGTGCTCATTTGAAAAATACACAGTGCAGATATTCAGAGAAATTTCTCTAAGATCCTTCCTCAATTTTTCCCTTTTCAAGGGGAGTAGAATTTGTGGCCTCTTACTGAAATACAGGGATACAAATTTTCCACCTTTCCTTCCAGAGGTACTGTGTCCTCAGCAGAATCACAGAATCACAGAATAGTAAGGGTTGGAAGGGACCTCTGTGGGTCATCTAGTCCAACCCTCCTGCCCAAGCAGGGTCACCAACAGCAGGCTGCACAGGACCTTGTCCAGGCAGGTCTTGAATATCTCCAGAGAAGGAGACTCCACAACCTCCCTGGGCAGCCTGGGCCAGGGCTCCG
>Ga0181612_161850_pt1 | contig 10475 bp, 2 predicted proteins | sample HoacroProtozoa21_FD_119630 | JGI IMG/M metagenome (GOLD analysis project Ga0181612, IMG submission 119630) | Hoatzin crop microbial communities from Cojedes, Venezuel. Combined Assembly of Gp0051906, Gp0051904, Gp0051908
CGTCGAAAGACGGGGAGCAGGGAGGGGTGGGAGAGGGAGGGTCGGGAGGGTTGTAGTGGGGGGTGGTGGTTGGGGGGGGGTGTTTGTGTGTACTTTTTTGTTGTTGTTTTGGTGTTTATATTAGGAAAAACCTCAAGAATGTTTGAAATTGCACATGGCTGAAACTTTCCATTTTCCGTGTAGCTGAACAAAGGTTGTGCATTGAAATGCACTGCCAGAGGCACTTCATTTGCTGCTCTGAAATGGAGCTGCATGTAGAGATGAGCTGCCAAATATAGGCCTCCTGCTTACTTTGCCTGACTTCTTGGCTGCTGTCTTTTTTTGTTTGGTGGCTGAGGAAGCTGATGAGAGAGTTCCTATGCTCTCTCTCTTTCTTCGTGTTCCTGCAATGCAGTTTGAATTTGCTACAACACGTGTACAGTTTGCTACAACACACGTGGTTTTTATAGGAATAATAATCATGTTCAGATGACCCCATGCAAATCAATACTGAACCTGGATACTCTTTGTGCTTTTGCTGTATTTGAAATACACTGCAGAGAAATGATATACCAGCTTATTCTCCTGTAGTAAAAGCCCTCTGAACTGAATTTACAGGGCTCCTATGCAAACTGCTGCAGAAGAGTAAATCCTATTATGGGATTTCTGAAGCCAGACTGAAGAGCTGACAAAAAGATGGGTCAGTTCAACTAATCAGCTTTTTAAATGTATGAACATTTCATTCAGCAGAGATGACCTAGAATGGTCAGCTGCCTGCAGTGTCCATAGGACTGGAAGGACCAAAGCTGTGAAGACTGTTCTTGCAGGAGCGTGGTGTTGCTGCAGGCAGGCAGGCTGCCTGTCCGCATCTGTCTGATAGGCACAAGAGATGAGAACTGTGACTTCATAGTTCAGTTATGCGCACATATCTTGCTTTATTCTGAGATTAGACTGAACAGGCATCTCCCAAAGGATTTTCTCCAGTGATCTTCCAGCAGAGGGTCTGTGTGAAAAATACGTAAGTCTTGGCAGATGTGTAGCTGCAGTCCTAATAGTAACATAACTGCAGCACAAAGCATGCAGCAGCTATTGTGTTCACGTGACTACTTTTAGCAGAAGATGGCTACAAGCATTTTAATTGCTCTGTTGGTCAGACCTTCGCTGGTGATGTAGCAGAGGCCCTGACTGGGCACGTTTTGGTATTAATTAGCTGTGCCAAAGCCAACTTCATTGAAGGTAGAACAACCACTGTTTGGAATGCATGTGTTTGTGCGAAGCTGGGACCCAAGTAATTAAATAACAAAGTTATTCTCCTAATTTTACTCCACTGACTTCCCAGGCTATTGCCTATGAATTTAGTCATTTATTAGATCACAGTGGCTATACAAGCTGCAGAAGTGCAAGTATAAGCTTGTAAAAGAACCATGACCCTCTGATTTTGAAAATGGGAGTGCTAAGGGTTAAAGAAAAAGGGGCTACTTCCTAGAAGCAGTAGGTGATGTGCGACAATACCAAGCAACTCCTTAACAGCAGTTCCCAGGTGCTTAAAGTTGGCCAGGTGCCTGGGATGATGATGTGGCTCAGAGAAAGCAAAAGCTGCTGCTGCTAGTGTAAATAGAGATGTCAGAAAGAAAATTTGAGTATACAGAGTATTTGCTGGATTATTATTTGTGTAACAGCAAGAAGATACCGGATTTTCAGATCCAGGGTCGTTATCCTTTTATTTAGCCCAATATCAAACCCAAAGGTTAGGATGAATGAAGTGAAAGATGGCAAATCCTAGTCAGGAACAAAGTGTGTATGTGTGGGCTACTTGGTTTCTTGTTTTTTGGGGGATGTGGGGATGGGATGATGTATCAAGTGTGTGTATATATAGTACTGTTAGTCATTTATATAATTGCATTGACTCACTGGTTTTGATGCACTGAGTTTTCCTTCCAAGTGCATGAAGATGGAAAGGATCAAGGTGTATGATGTGGCACCCAAAAAAGTTGCAGTGAGCGTGTATTGAAGAGTGGCTCTGCAGAGTTCACTGGTCTTGGGAGAAATTTGTCCAGGAGCTGTGCCAAAACCAATTTTACATGATATTCACATTATAGTTACTTGTATTGGCACAGACCACTTTAAAGCTAGTCCTGTGAGCAAAAGCAAAAATGGGTTTATATTGTAGGCTAAATCCAGTTATAGCTGGGGTTAACAATCTGCTGCTTCAACATCATAAATGCCAGTCATGTTAGTCAAATAGATATCTGGGGTGCATGTGCATTTCCAATGAGTTGATGATGCCAAGGTCTAAAAAGCATTTCGGTGCAGAAGTACCATTTCATTCTTCATTTCTCATGTGCCTGTGTGATGTGTTGTCCCAAATAACAGGAAGCCATTGCACATTGTTAGCATCAGAGCTATGCCATAAAAGTTGTCTACATCTAAAAAGGAGTACAATTAGGAATACCTAGTTGTCTTGAGCTAGAATTATTTATGTGTTGTTACTCTATATTGAAAAGTTGTATGGAGTATGGACACAAACAAGTGTGGTGGTTTTGGTTTGTTTGTTTGTTTTCTAAGAATGCTGCAAATGCAGATTCCTGTACATGTGGAGTTTTGTGCATGTTCAGAGTGGCAGATGAAGGCATGATTATTTAAATGGCCATCTTGTCCTTTAGGTTAGGCAATGCACAGATAAATATAGACCAAGAAAAGAAATCTGGTAAAACATTTGATTTCATAATACAGAAGCTACGTAGGAGGACAGTAAGTTTACAAGCTTAACAGTCAAAGACAGTAGAAACAAAAAAATTAAATTTTGTGCTTTTAGTCTTCCACCTGCAGCTTCCTTGTTTCAGTCTGCGCTTCCTTCCACCCTCTTGTCCTGGCTCTTGTCCCACCTGCCAGTCAGCTTTCCTCGCCATATTGCCTGGGTGAGAGGAGCAGAAGCATTGAAACACAGGAGTGAGAGCGCTTTTCTGCTCGTGTTTCTGTGCCTATTGCCTGTACATCCTAGGCTGGAGCTGCTCGGTGCCAGGAGAAGTGTTCATGAACTGCATGGGAACAGTTAAGCAGTATTTTTCAAAGAAATGGTGAAAAATAAGTTTGTGATGACAAGGAACACTCACATATAGCAATCTGCTGAAGAAAATAGTTGAGTAGTGAATTCTGTTCATAGGTGCAAAAGAGAAGTTTCTACTAATACTAATTTTTACAAATGACCTAAGTACTTCTGATACAATGTCCCAAAAAGAGCCTCAGTAAAAATTGCCAGTGCGGGACAGATAATGTGGGAAATCTTCAGCTCCATTTCTTGAAATACGACAAAGTTCTATAACTGCCTGATACTTCCAATGTAACAGTTATACGTTGTAAAGCTAGACACTAAAACGTTAGCTGTAGGCAATGTTGCTTGCTCTGATTATTTTCATTTACATCTCTGTCATGATTTATCTCATGGGCTTTCCCAAAGTATTTCAGCTACGTGAATAGCCCCTGTTTCACCTATTCCCAGGCTGCCCTGTTTTTTTCCTGCTGAAAATGTCTCTGCTGATGGGAATGTCTGTGCGTCTGCAGTCTGCTGCATCGGTCTGAGCATTGTTTGAGAACATTGTGTGGTACAGTACTACACATGAGACCTTAGAATAAATTAGAGATGCTGATTAGGAATTATTTGCTTACTGGTATTTACTGATTTGCTTATAATCAAGAATTTTGGCATTTGAAAAAGAACATACTTACATCTTTAAGGGGGATTTTAAGGACACAGATTTCTCTGTACTTGTGACTGTATATCAAACTATTTGTTGAAAGAAAGCAAGGTTTGTTTGCTAACATTCTCATGACCAACAAGATAAAAATAACCAATATGTGACTGTGTGAAGAGTCTTGTTTTGTTTGTTTTTAGTGGCAAGCTGTTGTTTCTGGCGAGTTAAACCACTCTGTGAACCTTCCTTTGGGTAATTGTTGGAATCTGCTGTAATTGTAACATGAAGAGAAGTGCAAAATCACAAAACTAGAAGCGGAAGGGATCTCTCCCGTTTTTGAGACATGGTCATCCACAGTAACAAGTTAATTGAATCATATTCATACTAGTTCTGTTGGAAAGGTTCTGCAATGAAATTGCCAAGTACAAATTTCAGTATTGGCTACTTCAAGGATTAAAAATACTCACCTGAGTATACAAGATTGTGTAAACAACTAGGAAATTAAAAAAAAAAAAAAAAAGGAAAGAAGTTTTGTTGTTCTTATATTCACCTCTAGATTTTTTTGTTTTGTCTTTGAAATTTATTTTTTCTCTCAGGTATGAATATTACAGTGTTTTTTGTTTTTAATGAAAGCTAAGGTTCTCAATTAATGCCTGATGTCAGAAGCTGAACCTTTCAGAAACAAACCAAACAGCACAAAACTTGAAGCAGAATAGAGAATAAGCAATGCTGTCTTGACATTGCACAGAAGTGTTTATTAAACCACTCCATCAACATCATGCTTCTAGCCTGGCTTTACACTCCTTAATTACCAGGGGTGTTTAAGACCTTGAGTTTTTCGCAGTTCAGCTGTATGTGTTGTTTACCTTTCATAGAAATAGAACAGTCTTGCTTGTATGAAATGACTGAAGTATGAATTCAGGATTGCAAGATCAGATGCAAAGGAAACAAAGATATTTTAGCAAGCAAAGGTCCCTTTTGCTTGTGTTCTCTCCAATTAAGGCTTGCCTCTGTAAGTGCAGAATTCTACTGTGTCAAATGACAACTCAAATTCAAAGCTTTGTCTTTAGTTATCTGGTCTCGTCCTCAGAATACCCTCATTATTTTGCTGTGTAGGTTTGTTTTACAGAGATCCAAATCCTGTCAGGCTGAGCTCCAGCCTCCTCCAGCTTTATGGAACACTTCCAGAGGAAATGTTGAAATGGATAGATTTCATCTCTCGTTTGCTTGCACTCCAGTAACTATTACCTGGTCTCAGTGCTCAGTCACAAATTAACTTGCTACTTTTGGGTATTTAGATATTTCTTTTGTGATCCTGTTCTGAATTCTGGATCTGACTGAAGTTTTCATAGTCTTTTTGGGTGTGTAAACTTACACAGTTAGAACCAGTGTGTGCTATCGCCAAGAGTAAATTCCTTATGAATAGCCAGACTTAAAACAGCTACGCATCTCTTCACAACAAAATAGTACAGTGAATAATTTTTTTTTTTAAGCTAAGGTAATGAGAGCCTGAGAGCTTTGTGAGTCTCAGCTATAGCAAGCTGGCCTACCCCGCCAACAAGGCAGGAGAGGGAGTAGGATGGAAGTCACAGGTAGGTTTTATTTGCTGAGGACTCTTGAAGCTGCCTGACTCTGACAGTGCTAGCACACACTTTGTAATTTTTTTTTTAGTGTTACTCTGGTGCCCAAATTATCACTGTTCAGCTTTTAACTGTCACTGTAGTGTGGTGCTTTTCAGAATGATCAGAGCATGGGACCGAATGAGTTGCCTGTGCAAAGCTCCATCTGGGATCACGTTGCTTGAAGAGTCAATCTCTACTGCTGTTCATTTCAACCCCAGTGCTAAACTCCACTTACTACTTCCCTGGTTATGTCTTAGAGTAGGGATGTGACATTATTGCAAGAATCAAGGCCTGCTTTTGGTAAACAAAAATACTTGCGCCCCCTCTTTCTCTGACATTTAGGTGTGTGAAGCGTGCTTAGGGTGCTCACCTTTCTTGCACAGCAGTCTGATGGCTACCCCACTGTGAAGCATTTTTCTGGCATGGATGAACTGTAAAAGGTGCTTTAGAAAGGGATTAAATTAAAATTTGTTTTTTTCAGAGCCTTCTGCTGGCTGAGGTTCTGTAGTGCTAAAGATGGACTAAATAGTATAAGAGCTTTTGGATCCAATGAAAGAAGCCCATGGTTTGCAGTCAGCGATAGATCTGTTATGTTAAATAGGTTCTAAAATAAATGGACATAGGGTGCAGTGTGCTTACTAACAGTAAAAATCTAAACTGTCCTACTTGGAATTTTTGCAGAAGTATGCACACGTCAGTTTATTTTCTCAGCAATTTCGAGTAAGAATAACAATTTAAAATGCATCTGGTCTAGTTGTCATCTAAGTTGTGGTTAGTTTTTTTTTGGGGGGGGGGGGGTGGGTTTTTTTTTTGTTTTTTTTTTTTTTTTTTTTTTTTTTACAGTGCAGATAAAGATGGTAATTGCAAGGAAAATGGGAAACAGTCTGTAGAGCCAGCAGATCCTGGTTCAACAACAAAATCTACAGGGAAACATCATTTGAAATGGCTGCTTAAAAAAACTGAAAAAAATTATCAGTGAGCAATTTTAGTGTTCTAGTGAAATGCTTGGCATGCAGACAGTTGCCGCAGTTTCACAGTCCTGAAGACAGAAAACCTTGGACTGTAGTCAAAAATGTTAACAAACTCAGTATCTTGTATCTGAGAGTTGTTATGACAATAGTTCAGTACAAATCACCTAAATGACCAGCCTGCTGTACTGTGTGGTATGGTTTTCAGTAGGTTTTTTTGTTTTTTGTCTTCCGAGGACTGGAATTGTGTTTGCTGTCCACTTTGCAGGTGTGCCTGTCTGGTCCACAGTGTGGAATGTGAGTGTGATACTGTTGCAGAGTTTACTACATTATGTAGTAGTTCAAAAGCAGTGCATTTTGCCACTGTGACAAAGACAGTCCCAACGTTGAGTACAGTTGGAACAGACTTAAACAAATGTAGCTCACACTCCTAGATACCATGATGGATTTGTAACATTGTGGCAATATCTCATTTTTATAGCAGGTTTACCTGTATCATTTACGCGCAATCTCTGTTTTTTGTGCTGTTCTCATAGAAGTCAATTATTCAGCATTTCCAAAGATGAAGAGGAAATTTGCAAAAGTTGGGAAATTGAGGCTTAGTCCTAATGAAGAAACTATGCTTCTGAAAGAAGAATATGAGAGAAGAAGAAAACTGAGGCTACAGCAAGTATGCCTATATTTTTGCACGTTGTGTATTTCATTTAATGATGTAACAAATAATTTAGGAAAATGAACTGAAAAAGTTATTTCATGTAAACTAAATTGCGGGTTCATAATATTGTCTATTAGGTTTGTATTTAGTTTGTGAATTATTTTCCTTTTCCTTTCTCATGTTTATTTACTACTAAGTGCATATTTTGCTTGTGATGCCTTCTCTGTTTGCTAGATTCACTTTGGCCTGTGTTCCAGAATCTCTTCTTTTCTGCCAGCTTCACAATATCTACTGTTTTTATTTGTCACTGGTCTCTCTTCTGCTGATGTTTTACTTGTGTAAAGATTCAAACCTCTTACAGTGTTCCAGGTGTGTTCACAGTGATCATGCAGAAGAGATAAGGCAACTCCTGCTATCACAGAACTTCACAGCTTTCCACTAGATGAACCGAATTGCTATAACATGTCATAGCTCTAGATGCCTGAAGCACTGCTCCTTTTGGAATGTCTGAGCAAAGTATCTTTATGCTCGTCAGAACATGTCTGTTGATCATCTCATCTTCCATTTCTGTTCTGCTGTCAGGACACGGGGCTATCTCTCCTCTTCTTACTCTTTTCTTAGCCTTCCTCTGCTGTGCCCTACACAAGCTGTTCAGGTCTTTCACATCTTAGACAAATATACATCTTCAAAGGTTTACTACATACTAATCTTTCACCTCTCTTGGGCTTTTTTCTTGATATCTTTTTCTCTTTAGCGAAGCCAGTTTTGCTGACAAAGTGGAAATCAAAAAATTAGTAAACAGAATTTAATTTGTCACTATAGTTGCTGATCTTTAAACCATGTTTCATAGTGACAGGAGTCTTTATTAAAGTATTGTGTTGTATTTTTGGAGGGAAGGATATTCCAAGCAATTTTTGCATTTCATGTATTAGTTGCGTGTTGCTCTTTGGACTTTAAGCAAAACATTTAACCAAGATGAAATTTATTATTTAAATACGAATTTTGGGAAAAGGCAATAGCAACTTTAAAGTATTTTCCGGACAGATGTTAATGGAATAATAGATGAGATGGCAAGCTGGAAGGAGGGTAGAGGATGTTGTGGAAAGACTTGTTGCAAAAAATATTGTGCTTTTTTAAGTCGCTAACAAAACTAAATGCTGTTTTTACAGGTTAGAGAGCAACAGAAGTATATTGCCTTGCAGATAAGACAGAAAGTAAAGCAGAGGAGAGAAGAACGACTACATCAGTTAGAAGAGGCGCTGAGAGCTGAATGGCAGAAAGCACAGGATGAAAAGATGAAAGCCTTAGAAAAACTGTATTTATCGAGCTTAAGAGCAATTGGTGAGGGTCACCGACAAGCCAAGGAACACGTAAGTAAAACAGTTTAATGTTGTTGTTGAAGAAATTCTTGATGTTCCAGAAATACCAAGATTGCTGTTTGGTTTTTTTATATTCTTGGTCTTGCAGTCCTAATACCTAAAACGACAGTTTTTTGGAATGGAAACTTCTTAGAAATGTTGATGGACTTTTTTGCAGATGTCTTTCCACAAGACCAGGATTAAATGGCCCATCTGCTAAGGTTTTGCTGTGCAGTCTGAGTTACATTGTTTGTGTTAGATGGTGCACGTATATGATAGTGTATATTTGTACTGGACTAAATTGCATGTGGTGAATCATTGTTTCAAGTATGCCAGTAATATAGTAACTTTTTTCCTCTGCCTTGTAACAGTATCTTTTCTATGGTTAAGAAAATACACTGTACTTTTTCTTTTTCTCCGGTGCTCAAGTGACGTGGAAAGTCTTGGTAAGGGCTTCAGAGGCCTTTGACTAGACTGCAGACTGGTGTAATTTCTTAATTCTGCACCTGTAAACTTGCTTTTCACTTTCTCTGACTTCATATAGCTTGTATAGGCTCTCTCTGAGAGATCATTGAGGTTGTTGGGTGGAAATTTTCCATAGATTTGACTCTGAACCAGGTTTATAGAAATCAACAGTGCCACAGATTTCTTGCATGACTTTTGCAGACTAGCTTACTTGCTGAATTAGTCGGGCTTTTTAACCCGAGTGAAATAGCATACTTTTCCATACCTCAGTGTCGTTTGTAAAGTCCTTTCTGATGCTAGGATGGATGAGTTTGTGGAAAACTGTGGTACCAATGCTGTAAGAACAGAGAACTAATCATAAAGAAATGTTGCTGTTGATACACGAAAGGTAGTAGCATGTGTTCTCTGTACAGTATAGTCAGCATTTGCAAAAATGTGAAGGTATATTTATTTTACTCTTCTTATCAGAGAGATGCAGAGAGAAGCTAAGGTTTCCACATTAATATCTCATTACATTGGCTGAAGAATGTGGTAGACTTGCTGCTGTTGATGGTAGAGAAGAGAATAAAGATGGCAAAGAAGGAAAAGTTGTTATTTGGAGTATTTTAATACAGTAGAAAATAATTTTGAGCTTGTGATTCTTACCAGCGGTACTTAATTTGAAATACTAGACTGACAGTATGAGAAGCGAGTAAAAATCCGTATTAAATGCTTCCAATATTTTATTGTTAAGGAACCTGACTTAGAAGCTCTGGCAAAGCAAGCAGAGGAAAGGAAACAAATAGCAGAGAAAAGACATAGGAAAGCCCTGAAAGAGCAGAAGTACCAAAAAGAAAAATTACTTCGTGAGCAAGCCCGGTATGTGATAGTTATCTAGTTTTATTAAGCATAGAATGCATTTTACAGTGTCACAAGGAGAAAGGCAAAAACCTTGGCACTTCTTGCTTGAAGCTTTTTTAATCTTGAAATTTTGTGGGTAAGAGAATTAATGCTCGTGGACAAAGCTTGTGGATTTTGATAAGAACTGTAGTTTTAAAACCAAGACAAAAATGTCAAGTATACAAGCTGGCCTTATAGACTCTCAAAGAGTGGAAGGCCTTTCATGTCTGTATCCCTATTTTCAGTCTAGGTTGTTGGCTGGCAGCTATTCAGTGACATATGAAATGAAATGTTCTCAGGCCGCTTCCTGATGGAGAGTTACCCGCTTGAAAAAAGGTCCTATTGCGTTTGTCGTGGTCTTTCTTGTGAGCAGTTTTTTTTAAGCAGATCGGACTGAACTCGAGCTGGCATGAGAAATGATTGGTGTGCTCTTGGGAATAGTTGTGCTTGAGTAGAGCAGGGACTTCTTCGTTAAACACTTAGTTTTGTCCACACTTGAGCAATTAAAATATGTTGAAGTCATGCAGTACTTTCTGAAAACTGAAGTGAAAAGCAGGCATTCCTCTTTGTTCTTTAGAAGTTTGCATGTATTAACATTTTTGCATTACTTCAAGAAATTAATTTTCGAGTGCTGCCTTCCAGCTGAAGTTCTGTTGAGTTTTCATTGTGCTTGCCCATCCCTATCTCCCAAGCATTCAATGCAGGTACATCTGAATCTGTTTACTTTTAGGTTTGCCTTTTATTTTGCACAGTGTCGTCGTTGCTTGAATAATTTTACTTCTTTCTTCTCTTTTGTGTTGGTTTGTGGGTGTGTGGGTGTTGTTTGTTTTTGTTTTTTCCCTCCCCCCCCCCCCCCC
>Ga0181612_107017_pt1 | contig 10474 bp, 3 predicted proteins | sample HoacroProtozoa21_FD_119630 | JGI IMG/M metagenome (GOLD analysis project Ga0181612, IMG submission 119630) | Hoatzin crop microbial communities from Cojedes, Venezuel. Combined Assembly of Gp0051906, Gp0051904, Gp0051908
TGGAGTTACTTCCAGGAACCAGTCAAATAAATCAAGGCCAGGAGGGGAACCAGGGTTCTCAGGGACTGCCCTGCTTCATCCACAGTGGAACTTGGCACCTGCAGCGACAGTTACACAAATCTAATAGTTGTGTCTGCTCTGCTTGCCTTTAAGCCTTCCCCTGACATGCACACACACCTAATGGCCACCATCTGTTGTCAATAACGTATCATCATCACGGACCATTTTAATTTCCTGCTTGCTATCAGCACTACACAGGTAACCCTGGAAACTGTGTGCAAGATATTCTGCCTGCGACGCACGTTCTTTGCTGAGAAGGGCTGGCAACCCACTAGACAGCGAGGCTGAACCCCAGCAGGCTTTTGCTCAGGTCAGAGAGCAGGAGTAGGGGGCATGGAAGAGGCCAGGAAACAACTCTGTAAAGGTACATAATTTTGTTCTTCAAATTTCAGAGTCTAGTTTACTCCAAACACTGCTGGAGAAGATTTTTATTACACGGGGAGCACCATGCAGTTGTGTAGCTATGAATTCAGCCAGGAATAGCCAGAAACCGAAACAAAGCAGGCTCAGAGGAGAAGGAAGGGGAGACAGAGCAGCCGTCTGGGTTCTTAGCTCCCTCCCGCAGCACTCTGCAGACGTGCCATTTCTACAGCAGAAAGGCAAACAGTGGCTTCACAAAACCTGCTACTATGCCCAACATTATTAAAACAAAATCCAAACAGATCCACGAAGCATCTCCAGAGTGACTGCTGCTGTTATTAGACCACCAGTTTGGCTCACACCAGCCTTGCCAGGAGCGGATCAGAGCCCGATGTTAGATATGGATTTACGTCAGCAAACTTGCGCAGCAGACTGTTCAGAACAATCAAGAACGGCCACATTCTCGTTAAGTCCTGGTAACGTGTGACACAGCGTAATGCCAAAGCCTCAACAGCAGGTACTTCAACTGCAAAGCCTCATATATGTGTATGCTTATGTATCTACATGCTCATTCAGGTATAAAATATATATGAAGAGATCCTTCCAAACTTCATCTAAGGAAGCCAAGTCTGTTACTGGAATGCTGAACAGCCACGTTGTAGCATGGAGGCAGCTGTCAGCCTTCTTTTAAAGCTGGGGAAAAAAGGGTGACCTGTGAAGTATCCCACAGGCAACTTCAGGAACAAAATGCATCCTTCTGGTGCCTAAGGCAATCAAAGAGGAACACAAAAGTCATCCCATCCTTCCCGCATATCCTCCCTTAGGGTACAGCCCAGAGTCACAGCAGCTTCGGTAACGCTCCCTCTCAGCCAAGGGAGCTTTACAGGTGTGTAAGCAGACAGATCCGTGCATCAAGAATATACCCACACAGCTGTGGGATGGTTCACACTTCTTGTTCGCACAGGTCTTGCCAAATTTGCACCTTAGATTTATCCAATATCAGCAACAATTGCAGTCGGATCACAGATGATACCTGCTCAGCTGCATAACCTCCGAGGTTGTGCCTGCAGCAGCGTGTGCTGATTTTAAGATGGCACCAGTTACTCCTTGAGAAGGAGGACCAGAGGACCAGAGCCCATACAGCAAGAAAGAAACAAGCTGAGCATCAGCCCCTCCAATAACCCCTCCACAACCGCCAGATGACACAGGGACACAAGGTAAAACAAAATGTGAGACTGAAGGCCACTACCTGAGTAAAACGGCCATGGTGTTCAAGGGGGAGCCCCAGTCACCCCTGTCCTGCTCCAGTCCCTCCTGGTCACGCTTCACAAGCCTGTTCTCCTGAAAATAAGCATAGCTTGAAGACTGCCTATCCCTATAGCTCCCCCGTTGAAATCCAAGCCTTGCGTTGACAACAGAAGAGTTAGGTAAAAGTAACTGTGACAAGATGCTGTGCTATGTCCCACTGCAGCACTTGTTTTCAGTAATTACACAGGAGAGACTTGTTTGCCAGAGACTCCAATGCTTTGTGGAGAGAGGCAATACCATTTTATCTAACACTATCTGCCTTTATTTTTTAACCAGTCATTCAATTTGCAGCAGCATCAAACAGGGCCCCAAAGAGCTCAGCCTGCAGTGCACGTTCTGGAGAACTTAACGGAGCTGAATGGACAGAAAGGGAAACAGGGCCTCAGATTAACCAGGCCAGAAGAAAGCTGGGGACAAACTTGTGCCTCTTTTCCTGTTCTTCCATTCTACCTACCAGGGCACGCTGCCTGCGTCACTAGCTTGATTTCAGTGTCCTCATTCGGAGGCCCCAAAACATTTACTCTTGGACAAGATCTAAAAGTCATGTTGTCCCTCCCCAGGCCTGTCCCAGCTCCCACAGAGCAAGGTGGCTGTTGCACTGGCTACATCTCTCAGCTCTAAAATACCCACCTGCCCTTCTAATGCAACTGCATCTTTTCCATCCTTTCCTCCTGTGGCACCAGGATCTCCGAACCAAAAGCATAGAAGTCAAGAGGGCTTTCAGAGAAAATGAGGGCTAGAATTAAATACTGCTAGTTTGGTTTCCTGACAAAGCAAGGCACCTGCAGCTCAGCTGGGCTCCCCCTCAAGAGGCTACTTTTCCTTAATACAAAAAGGAAATTCTTCCTCTCAAATGAGGCAACACTTCTACTCCCTCCAAGTACCATCTACATAATCATCCACATCAGCAGGACAGGACTAGGGTCTCCTCTGCTAGCAAGAAGATGGGCATGTTCATACATCGTCCTTTGGCCTCTGAGTCATACCTCCCCTCACTCCGCTTTTATTAGTCACAGCTCTGCTCTAGCCCTGTCTCTAAGCCAAATGGGACTGCAAATAACACCATTTTCATTCTCCACCACCCCAGAAAAGACGAAGCAACTTACTGCTTAAGTCCTTAAGCCTAGACACATCACGTAAATGAAAAACTAAGATTCGAATTAAAATACATGGCTAGGAGGAGGCAAAGAAGAACAAACATTTTATGTACAGCCAGGGTGTGCTCTAGATCATTCCAGGCGATTTTTCCTCCAGCCCAGAGTTCAAGGGCTGTTGGAGAAACTTCAGTGGGCTGTAAAAACTGAACAGTCATCTCTGCTGCAAGTTAGCTTCTGAAACAGAGCAAAATTAATTTTCCCCCCCCTTATCTTCAGAGGGTTGATAAATGCAAAAATCAGAATTAGACAAAGACAAAATGAGAAAGACCTTTCAGGATTTTGCGTCAGAGCTAAGCAAAAAGACCTGTTGCTATAGAAACTATTTGCATGGCTTTAATGTGACACAGGAAGGCAAAAGCACCTCTGGCAACCAAAGAAGCTAGAATCCACCCGGCAGCTGGCTCAGCAGGTGAAGGGAATGAGGACTGGCAGCACTCTGCAGAGCAGCACCACATCACCTTCACAGCCCTTCAGATGTCCCATTTTTACTACGCCTGCGAGACAGAAGGCTGAAGCGATGTAGGTTGTTCTCACTATGAGACAAAATACTTCCCCATGGTGTTAAATTGCCCCACTGCTCCTCTTCAGAGGAGTCAGACGGAGGATTGTTCAGTGTCAAGAGGATGAAGGCAGTCTCAGAGATTCCCTGACACTATTCCCTTGAGCTCCTCTACCCTGGCAGAAGCACAAGGTTCTCCTGATACCCATTACACAGCTCCAGACTGTCCTCAGTGATAGCCCCTGTGCTCTCCATGGTGACCCATAAGTCCTGTAAATCACAGCAGCTGAGGCCATCGTGGAAACGGGTTCAGGCCAAGGGAAGCAGACATCCTATGAAGGCGGTGAGGCAACCCACACCATACCAATGCCCACGAGCTTGAACAAACTGAAGTACAGGCTGAGGCCAGGTACCCAGGAACACAGACTGAGTTACACCAAAACCAATGGCAGGTGGCCTTGCACAAGCTAGGAACAGGTCATGGTTTGGAGGACACTCCAGAACAGCACAGCCATGAGCCAGAGACCAAAGGCTAACCATCCATTAAGGCAGAATCAGCTGGGGTATGGAGTCACGAGCTAACAGCTGAATGTGTGGTAGGGAAACCAACTGACTACAGGGTCAGAATTACATCTGGAAGGACACTGCTATGAAAACCTCCCAGCTGCTGCTGGGTAAACAGTGAGATGGAGAGTCAAAACTGAATTTTTTTTATTTATTCATATGATGACACTACAGGATAACTGTAGTTAGAAAAAATATTCCAGACAAGAAACAAGAAAATTATTGCAGCCTTTCAGTATTAAAAATTTATCAGGAATTTATTGTGCATACAGAGAACAGAAGCAGGCTACAAAATCAACTATTCCTGTAAAGAGTTCATACTGCTGCAGAAAGTTAATGACTTCAGGTTGCTAAGAAAGGGAGTGGTCTGGGTATGCCACTTCACAACAGCATTACCGTTTGCTTCAAGAATTCTTGAAGAGCTCTAGAAAGAGACACAGTCTAAGATGCCACATGGTGATTTAAATAGGCAATAGAGATCAAAAGATGGGGAGAAAATTAAAAGGGCACTATGTGGCTTCTTTGCCATAACCTAACAGGAACCAAGACAAACCTCATACACAGAAGGAATTTGCAAGTTTATGTAAGTAAGTTTACAAGTTAATATTTCAGATTTCATCACTGCCACACCAAAGGGCTAGAAACAGACCTTCAACTTTCAGACAGGAACATTTGCTTCAGAAGCAAAGCTTAATTCCTCAGTTACCAGAAGACTGGTGAAACAGATGTGTAATTTAAGGCACATTTCATTAAAGCAAAGAGAGGAAAAGCATTATTGCTGTTCAACTAGTTCTAGCCATCATTTGTACAGATTTGTTTATTTTCCTATAAGACACTTTCCGTGTTGTAGTGAGAGATTCAAGTCTATTCATAAGAGACCAGTTATTGCAGACTCTCAGAAGAAGCTAAGATTAGGTTCTAGGAGGTGTCCTCTGCCAGGAGTTTTATTAATATGACAGAAAGCAAGGTTATGGATATGTTCATTAAAATGTGTCATGATTTTCAATAACCATTTCAATGACTCGTGTCACAGAAGGTGGTGAAAGCGCCCCCATTCACACTTCTTTCTGAAATTGAAGCAAAGGAAAATCAGAGAAGACAAAACAACGCTTTGGAAAAGCAACATGAGATCAGAAGCCTTCAACAGTCAAGATCCAAGAGGTTAAGACATTGAATAAATTCCCTGAGAAAACCCCAAACAAGCTCAATGTTCCTTGAGCATTACCAGGCAGAGCAGATCATCCTGGAACGTCCTACAGCCCCAGTTCCCAGCAGAAGTTGCACTGCATTGAGTACCTGTTTCAGCACAGCAGACTTTACTCATGCAGGGGTAGAGGCTGAGGAAAGACACCCACACTCCCCCAGGAACCTTACTCTGAACAACCCTGTATCTCCCATCCTCTGCTTTACAAGAAACAAGCCACGGCCACACCACAATAATGCTGATGGTGAAGTTACTAATAGGTTAGACTGTTGCATCTATGAGCAGCAAGACAAATAACAGTACCTTGTTTCTAGGGAAGGACGAAGTAGCTCACCAGCTCTTAGCAAAGGGCAGCGCTGCCCATCAAACAGCCTTGTTTGTTTAAGGCACTGCCTGTCTATTTTTACGTAGTGATGCTTACCCCCTCTCATCCACAGCAAACTGAGTGGGCTTGGAAAAATTTATGAGCTTACACCATTGTTGTCATCTGTCAAAACACCAAATCCACACAGACAAGAAGATGAAGAAAAGATTATTAAGGTTGCGTTTTTTCACTGTTCACCATAGGAAGAGCACATAAACTAAAGAGAGAGGACAAGCAACATGCACACAGTGCAGAAGGTGTTAATGTACTGTATGAGACCTAACTGGTTGTTATTTGCTTTAAAATAAAAGCTGCACAGTAAAGTCACTTAGCTTCCAGGCATATAAAGCATATATGCAGCCTTTCAAACCACAGAGGTTCAGAAAGCAAAATTATTGTCTCCCAGTATTTCTGATTTTCATTTCCCTGTTAAACATGCTGAAAGGACAGCTGAACCCGCCAACATGCTTGAAAGCTGCCACACCTGCCAAAAAAGCCTTCCAGCTTTTATTCCTGTAACAACTATCACGACTACCAGCAAGTACACTGTTTCATGAACATGCTGTTTTGCTTTGAGTGCTCACGGACGATGAAAACAAGTTAGCTTCCTACTGCAGACACAGGCAGCTTGCTCAACCCTGTGCCTAATGTTTCCTACAGGATTACACAACTGGAACCAACTCCTTTAGGATTTGCCTTTTGAAGCTAGCTCCTTGACACTCACTGTAACTGACACTGTTTCTGTAACTTAGAGTTAGCTCAGCAAGATTGAGTCTGAAGCCTTCAGCTTCAGTTACAAGTTACTACTGTCTGCAATCTTGTATGTGCATTTATCCATTTACTGCATTTGCACACAGTTCTGCTTTGTAGTATTTGTATATAGACTCACAGACAGCACCTCAGCGTGTAACATTAAGCCTTTAGTAAAAGGAGGGACAGATTTCTCAAGACTTAGTCTTTCTGTGTGGCAGGCAATTGCCTGAACCAACTATAAGAAAGTTACAGGGAACCAGCTATCAACAGTCCAGTTCACCTTTATTAACCAAGAGAACAGGTTACTATTTTGCAATATAATTTACTCCCAGAAGTACAAATCTGATAGATCTGACCCTGGAAAAGAAAACATTCTTGGATGCTCATGCAGAAGCACTGCATGAAACTCAAAAGTAAAACTGTCGGTATCCTGTCTGCTCTGACATCCTTACCAATATGTGGTTTCTGTCCTAAGGGCTGTTAGTTCACACAGATGCCCAAGTGTGAGCTGCTAGCATTTCTTGATCTGGTCCCCAGATGGATTTTATTTGAAATCACTGGAAGCATTCTTGCTCCTCCAGTACAAGCTTGACGACTTGTAGTACCGCAGCGAGATAGAGACATTTGAATACATTTTGTCAAAGAAAGAGGTTGAGGCCCTTAGTAAAGCCAGGATTAACAGGAGAAAAGACATAATCTAGAAAGAACAGCAAGAGCCAGATTTAGGCATTAAACTCCACTAATGGTTCTGAAATACAATACTGACCAGCTGCAGAACACAGATAGCAGAGATGAATAAGAGGTAAATCAGGAACACCCTCCGCACTATCAAAAACAAGCTAGGAAATACACACACAGTGGAAGCTGAAAAGTGGAACCAGCTTCTCTGCTACTCGCATAAATCCAAATGGAGAGAAGGGACAGAATTCAGATGTAATCTTCCCTACAACACTACAGAGTTAAGCTATGGAAAGTACAAAAATACAAACACAATCAGGTGTCATGGAAGCAAAATGACAACACCCAGAAAGCGAGATCAAACATCCAACATATTTAAACATGCCCCAAAGGCATTATGTTCTCAGACACATGGCAATCAAAAAGATCAAGAAAAAAGGCTGTTCCTAAGGATGAATTCTCCATCAAGTCTCAAAAAGGAAAACAATACCCATTTGCTGACTGCTGAAACCACACGTCAGCTCAGCAAGACCTCCTACAGTGTAGTTTCAACTTTACACTCTCCAGCTTTCACTACATTTCATAACTCAGGAATGTATCTATTATATCATTTTTTTGTGTTCCCATAGGGAAAATTAAAATGCTATCAGAAATGAATTGCTTTACTCCTGCCCACCAAAGGCAGATACTCCAGCAGACAAACTCAGAAGGCTGATTTTAAAGCCTGTACTCCCTTTGACTGCCTTGGTTTGTCTTGGTCGCTCTTTTCCGACTGCACAGTCTGGTGACATTTCCACGTACCAGCAAGGGTTGTGAGCTCAGCTGGGGCCCGCTGAAGACAGGTGACTGCTGTAACACACCCTGCTGCTAGCCCTGTGTTTGTAAATCACTGTCACAGAGCTTTTACTCGAGAAGCCTTCTATAATAGCTGTAAGCCATATCTTTTCATATCTGTCTGCTATCTTCTGCCTGTTGGAGAATAAACTTGAACACATCTCACATAGCACAAATCGTTGCTTTAACTTCTGCCTTATCCAGACAGTTCCACATTAGGAACGTAATAAGCTGCAAAATAAGCCTGAGAAAGCAAGAGGCCAGTGCTGCTTTGTGGTGTTTTGGGGTTTTTTTTTGGCCTTTTACAAGACAGTTCCTGGTCCAGTTCACAGCCTGGCTAAGCAGGCAGTTGTGTTAGGATAGCCAAGTGAACAACACACCAGCAGAGACCAGTGGCAGGAACTGCAGTCCCACAGCCAGCCATATTCCCAAAGGCTTTGTGGCTGTTGGCTCTAGGTTTCACAACGTATTTAAAGCTCTCCCGAGTGGAAGTTACTTCCGTATCAACTCTCCCAGCCAACTCCTCATCCACTAGCCATTTTGCTAGCTACTATGGGCTTGGCCTTCAGCTACAGCTCCTTCTTCTGTTTGGTTAGTAAGAGTGGGAAGACTGGAAGCTGGGCATTGTGTAAGGAAAAGCGAGTAGCTGGAAAGCAAAAGGATTCCCCATCTGACACAGGAAGATATGTTACAATCACAGCTTCATTTTATTTCCTAGAAAGAAAGAAAAAAGCAGTCCAAGAGTGCAGCGCCTAGCAGTGCAGTGACACTTTCTACCCTTGGATACAATACAGCTCTCTTCCAGGTACAGATATGCGGGGCAGGGGACTATCCAGAACAACTCTGCTCATTGAAATGTATATGAGAGATTGGGACAGATTATCTGGGTCCCAGAGAATCCACACTGGAGCAGAACAAAGCTATTAAAAAAACCTTAAGGGAATGTGTGGCCCTGCACACAAAACTGGCAGCAAGATAAGAGAGGACTTGAGACAGGCAGCAACGTCCTCCAGCTTCAGCACAGAAATTCATGCTCAGAAACTATCACTAAAAAAATCTTCCTGCGAGAGACTGGCAGGATGACAGAGACCTCCTGTGCTTGACAGGAGTAAAAAGACACAGGCAAGCTCCAAATGAAGGAAGTTATTCCCAGTAGACAAAGGATTATCCTGAGAGACCCTATGAAACCTCATCTCAAAGACACCATGCAGCAGTACTAGAGGAAGAGGGGAAACAGGCTGGCCACTGCAGCCCAGAGTCTGCTTCCAGATGTGAACATGAAAACGTGGTTTGATCTGAAAGGCAAAAAAAATGCCAAGGCAGAAATGCTGTTTCTGGGGGAACCGAGGGCACAACATTGGCACGTGAGGATAAGCTGGCCATGAGTAAGTTAATGCTGGAAATTATTTGAGAAGAGCCAACGGCCGAGAAGTGAAAAAGAAAGTGAACATGAAAGCCAACCTTTAAATTGAAGCACTGTGCACTGACGAACAGGACTCTGACGTGTTAGCAGGAAGCTCCCCGATGCCAGCCAGCAGCACGGTTCAGCCTTTTCATTCAGCTGCAACGCTCTGATACACCAGTGCTGTACTCCAGAGAGCAGAACACCCTCAGCTCCGTCCTGACTCACACCCAAAAGTCCTTGCTGAGAGCGTCTGCATCCCTCATGCGCTAACAGGAACTCGCCTTTGACTGTAAGAGGGAGTAGAAGGGGGAATTCCCCAGCTTCCCAAGTCCTTTTTACAATTTGTACTTGGTACAGTCCTTAGTGGAAAAGGCTGAGAAGAGGAAAACATATGTAAAAAAATTAAGTTTTCAAGCAGGATTTACCCTCCACTGGAACTCCACTTCGGAGTTGCTGGTGATTAGGATAACAAATCCCACCCAGTTCCTCACCTCCTGCCCTCAGGGAGGGCTCGCAGCCAGCAAGCAGACAGGGCATTCAGCTGGGACAGGGATGTGAACCTGGGGTGCCTCTCCACACCTGCATTCGCCACAGGGGCCCTGAGATGGGGCTGGGATCTCCCCGACCTCCTCCTTTCTCCTTGCCTCCCTTCCTCAAACTTTGTTCCCACCTTTGCAAAACGTCACCTGATAAAAGCATTGGCAGAACAGGACCTTTCTGCAAAAAATCCAGCCACTTCATGTCTGCTAATGCACACAAGTGTGTCCACCCGCTTCTGGACACAGCCTCGCTCAGCCAGGCTGGGGGAAGGTACGATCACCAAGTTTCTGTGCCAGGGTTTTAAAGGTCGCACCAGAAGAGGGAAAGCAAAAGCACTTGCTCTACCCAACCTAACCAGAAGCACAGAAGTTTGACAGAAGGGGAGCTTTACCAGCACAGAGTTTTCAAAAGCAAACCAGGGGAAGGGGGGGGACAGAGACACCCTGAGGTGCGGGTACTGCTGGTGACTTGCTGGCAAGGGGCACCAGGCAGGTGGCACGGCAGCCAGGCAGTGGCAAAGCCCATTTTACAGAATAAAAGCAGAAAGGGCTGCGAGGATGGTGAGGGGACTGGAGCATCTCTCCTGCGAGGAAAGGCTGAGGGAGCTGGGCTTGTTCAGCCTGGAGAAGAGAAGGCTGAGAGGGGTCCTTAGAAATGCCTCTAAATATCTGCAGGGTGGGTGTCAGGAGGATGGGGCCAGACTCTTTTCAGTGGTGCCCAGCAACAGGACAAGGGGCAACGAGCACAA
>Ga0181612_128011_pt1 | contig 10474 bp, 6 predicted proteins | sample HoacroProtozoa21_FD_119630 | JGI IMG/M metagenome (GOLD analysis project Ga0181612, IMG submission 119630) | Hoatzin crop microbial communities from Cojedes, Venezuel. Combined Assembly of Gp0051906, Gp0051904, Gp0051908
AAGGTAAATGGACAAAAAAATATTATTTTAAAAATCTGAAGGCTTCACCATATGTTTTAAGATTTGTTTCAGCCTCGCCAGCACTCTTCAGTGCAGTACATCTGTCTGCTGCTGCAGCTGGTGTGCAGGAGCATCCTTGGGTTCTCCTCTTCCTCATTCCTTCCCGGTATTTGTGCAAAGATGATGGCAGCAGCTCTGTGGGGTCTGTGCTGTCCTGTGCAAGGAAAGTAACCCAAGTACGAGGGAGAAAATGAAGGAGAGGGCATGCTAAATATGTCAGAGAGGGGTCTGAGCCACGCCAGTAAAAACACAGTTCTGCCTCTAGTCCTGCCAGACTTAAAGCTACTGAAATCTGTTGAACGGCTGCAGTTTGGCCCATCTCAGACTGAATTTCTGCAGAGAACAGTACCTGTCCTTTTAAGGATATGTGAATCAATTGATTTCACAACATGAGTAAGCCTGTCTTCTTTTGAGAAATATGTAGTCATTAGATCTAATTTTTTTTATGTACAGTTCCTAAAGGAAAATATACCTCACTTGCGGTTTGAAAGCTGTCTCTTGAGAAATCTTGCATGCCTGGTGATCACTGAATTCCTTGCAGTCCTTAACTTGCTGCCTGTGTGTTAGAAATCATTTTAAATGAATTGAATAAAATTCACAAATGTTATGTGCCAGGGTATGATGAACTCACAGGAAATATGACTCAAATGTATTTTTTCTTTTTCGTTTTTATTATAACAAATAGGAATGTACAAATACAGCTTTAAAGAGACATTTCTGAATGAGATTTAATTGGTCTGTTATCAGCAGGCAGCGTGTAATGCCTTGTTAAAATAAGCTGGTTTACATTTGTTAAATTTCTATGTAATTATAAATGTGTAATAGGGAATAACCACAGAAAGATCAAGGACTGTCCTTGGAATTACATTCACAGATACAGAGGTATACAATTTTATGATTAAGTAAAAGCATAAGCAGAGGAATTCTAGTATATGTTTTGAAAGAAACATTTAAGAGGAGCTGTCCTTTCATTTTAAGCACCAACATCTCTTTAGTCACTACAAGTGGCCTAGGACAACTAACTCAGACACATCTTTTAGATGTTAGAAGGAAAGTGAGAAGAGTCCGTTGATGTACTGAAATCTGGGCTTGCTTTCCTGTGTTCACCCTGGAGCACGTGGGGACCATGTAACAGCTGCTGTACCTCAGCTCCAACAGAGCCTCAAGACTCAGCACCTACAGAGCCTTGAGATGCAGCACACTCTGGGGCACAGGGTGCTGCTTTGGTGTGTTATTTCAGGATCTTCTGAGCATGTTTGTGCCATGGGATGCTGGTTTCACTATTTTATACAAACCATGCTACAAGTTCTGTCAGTGTAAACTAGGCATTGTTGTTTATGTTATGTGGTCAGCTTTAAAAAAAAAAAAAACAACCAAAACAAAACAGATTTTAGGTCTGTTGACAAAGGAAATAACCTGAGAGTGCAGTGGAAAGTGAGTGTGCAGAAGGCCACTTTTTACCTTCATATTCTCTCAACTGTGAAGTTTGTGTATCTGTGGCAAGCTTGGGACTGTGTCCCTTTGCTGAGCTCTGTGTGTTTCTGCAGAATTAATAACCGGAGAGGGAGCCCACCAATTCCTATCTCCCCATTGGAAACTTAGTATGATGTAATGTATCAAATTAAACACGTGATGTATCTTGGCTCAGCAGCAGTCTTTTTACCTGTTAGTACTACTTTTTAAGTTGAATTTAAATGTGGAACAAGAACTGTATGAAACTGTTCGGCATTTGATTAACAAGTGTGTTGGGATCTGCTTTGCTTATGCTGAATCTACATCAACACTGAAGTTCCCATTAAAACTCAGAAACAAACACACACCCAAGGGAACTTCCACAAGCCTTGGTGCCATCTTGAGATTCGAACCAGGTTGGCTTGAAGTTTGATCCGATCACTCGAAAAAGCCCTTAAACCTCTTTGGCTTGTTTTGGGGCTATCCTGCAGCTAAAGGATAGATCTGGGAGCTCTAGCTTTGATTTCTCACTCAGTCATAGATTTGTGTGTAACTTGAGGGTACATCATCCAGCTGCTGTACTCTGGGTTCCCATTTACAAGGCAGTGATAATAATAATGCCTCTCTACTTTATACAAATATTGGGACACCTTAATTTCTTAATATTTGTCATCTGTAAAGTACTGTATTTCATAGATGGGTGAAGCTAAAGAACAAAGAGGAGAAGGAAGAGATTCATACAGTTCTGAAGGGAAGCTTACCTTAAGTTTTGCTTTCAGTGTTTTAATACTCTGCAAGATTTTAGCTGATTTCACAAGATCCCTTTTTCCCTGTATGATAAAATTTTGTGCCGTGGAATTGTGGGTGGTCTGATATTCAACCAGGGAATGCAGTTCTGAAAAGAAATGTGCACAGGGTGGGAGGGACCTGCATATCACATAGCATTTAGACTGAGCTTTGCGACGTCAAAGTTGTCTGCCGTATAAATATTGAGGGCTGTAACCCTGAATTTGAGAAGTGTTCAGTTTTTATCTTTTATTAACTGAGTGAACTAATAGTACTGTTTCACTTGATAACACAGGAATGGATTCTGCAAACATCAATGGGTATAGGGCAGCACTTGCTCTGCTTCGATGTTTCCACAGCCTGCAGTGGGACAGATGTATTATTTGCCCGAAGGAGAGGGTAATGCTCTCCACGTTTGCCTAACGAGTACACTCGGTAGCTGCTGCGATAAGTTGATGTAGCTGAAAAGAATTGACCAAGAAACATTATTTTGGAGCTGGAAAGACACTATAGTGATTATCATTTGAATCCACTTCCCTGTCTCCTGATTGGCAACTACATGTATAACAAATTAAACTTTACAAGCCTTTGATGCCTGGTGGGAAGCAAGTGCGTATTAATCCTGAAGTGAAGGTTTGGAAGGGAAAGGATCACTGTCGCAGAGTAGCTATAGCTAGGTCACAGCTCGGAACAGGTATTTGCCCGGAGGTGATCTCTAGAATGGGCAATGCGTTGTATATTTGGGAAGGTTATTAATCTATGCCAAATACGTGATCATATATGAGGGTTGTACTTTGTATTATTTAATTTCATTCCAATTATTCCAGTAAAAAACAATTAAGAAAGTGAATAATTATAAAAGTAAGGTCAACTCAATTTTCTCTACTAATGTTTTTAGTTACTGGACTCATTATTGCTAATTTCTTTCATAATCTTTGCCATTGAACCTCATTTGTTTCATTGCTAAGTGGCAAGAAGGGAGCATCATAAAACTTCAGTGAAAACAAAGCAGAAAAATCATGTCATTTTAGTAATTTCCTGAGAAAGTAATTATCTGTTGTTAACCTTTATGGAAAGAACTCTTCTGATCATCTTAAGTATAGCTGTTAAATTTCTATCTTTCCATTTCTGATTGCAGTTTTCCAAATTAAAAACATATAGCTAGGTAGGTATGTTAATATCACATCATCTTTTTCTTCTAATAATTATATTATTAATTTCTAAAGTACTTTAAACAGTTGTTAGAGCTAAAAGAAAACTGTTCCCTATTTACTATATAATTTAAAATATACTAAATTTCATAGCACTGAATTTTAAACATTTTTTTGACTGAATGATTCATTTGGGCTTATAAAGCTACCTTGTATTTTTCCTGTAATATCTGAGATCTGAACCAACATACACTAAAGTCAGTGGGATACTTTCTGTTGATTTCAGAGGGTGACAAATCAGATCGTTTCCTCTAACCCAGTAAATTAGGATGCAGGGGCAAATGCCGCCACTTTTTGGAGGCTTATTGAATTCAGAGGTGTCTTATGAGGGACCACCTGTAGGCAAGAAGTTGTTAGGCTGAATTCTTTGTCTTGTGTTTCCATCCAGAAAACAAAGAAGCTGGAGGAGGTAACCTTTGAAAAGAAGATGTGGGTGGCAGAGGGGAAGAGTCAGGTTCTAGTTTTTCATTTGAGTGTATCTATTAAAATGAATATAGCTAGATTTCACTTAGCAGGAATCTGTGTTATTATGTAATAATCTTCTAATAAAATTTTAAAATAGTAAAAAAAATTTTATTTTTTTTTTTGGCTGTAAGTGGGCTTTAAAGTTTGTTTTTCTGTTTCCCTGGGGTTTTGGAGTTTGGTTTTTTAAAGAAATTATTATAATCTTTAAGCAGTATTTGAATGTCTGTACTAGCTACACATAAACAGTGAAGTATTTAGAATGAAACGTAGAGCTAAATCTTTTAAGTGGTATTGACATATATGGACAATAAATTTAACAATAACACATTCATGTGGGCCTTCATAATTCCTGAATTGTGCAGAAATAATTGTATAAGAACGTTAAGGTGAAGAGAAAGCTCTTGTAGATGTTTAAAGGAGCATATCCGCATTGAGATGCCTAAATTAAAAAGGGTGAGTGGAGGTCATGAACAGTCTTTCATTGCTGATGGATTTACTGAGATGGAGGCAACTAAAAGAATAGCCGCCTTATAAATTTCTTTGACTGTCAGGATTCCAAGCAAAAGGGATTTTCTTTATTTTTCCCTCTTTCACTTTTCAGTTCTTAATGTAATTAGAAGATTTCATCTCCACCCCCCTCTCTGGTTCAGCTGAGCTTCTGCTGATGTTTTGGTCGCAGAAGGGCATTTTATTGTCTCTTCTCCAGTAGCTCCGTGTGGAGGGGACAGATGCTGTGTAATTGTGACATGAACAGGGGAAGTGAACAGAAAGTCACGATCTCAGTGCTTCATAGCATTTATGTGGGGGTTTTTTGCAAGGATCAGGGTGGGGCTAAGAAAAGGAATCCCCCACAGATCAAAGCAAACTGTGCTTTTAAAAAGCCATGAGAAGAGCCAGGACTGAGAATGAACCCATGTAAAGTATCAGTATCACCTTCAAACTCCAGCACATCACTCCCCGTGAGCCTTTTGCTCACCGCAGCACCATGCATTAACTCTGTTGGAAAGAACTTGATCCCTTCCTTACCTTTCTCTCTTCCATTTTACTCTGTCAACTGCGTGCTGCGTTTTACCAATCGTCAGTTGTCCACAATGGCTTCCAGCAGCTTCTTCTCTGGCCCCATGAAGAAAGACAGGGAGATTGGGCTGGGGGAACCCAGCAACATCCCCCCTGCAACACAGGGACGGGTGTGAGAGCAGGGGATGGAAGTTGGCCTGTGCACAGCTCTAGGGTTACGCTGCTACGTTACTCCTGGTTGCAGACCTGGCATGGAGTTTTCCACTGCGCAATGTAGAACTGCTGAACTTCAGTTGTGTGGTCTGGAATTACACAGGTGGGAAAAGGGGGAAGACTGTACAAATGGAGAAAAAAAAACAGAGCAGCCATTTTGGCTCTTTAAATTCAAAGTGTTGTGACACCTATATACAGATTTCCATATTCAGTCCCTTGGCTAAAACTAAGCTCTGGATCAACTTCATATCTGAAATATTTCCTGCCAGGGATTATATCTTGCTATGGAAAGGAGATAGGCTTAGTGAGCTAATAGGTCTTTTCTATCTCTAACTACTGCCAGTATGATTATGTTTTTTTAATCAGAAAAATGTGTTGCTGAAAAGTACAGAGATTAAGCACCACAATTGCCTGTAACAAAAGCAAGTTTTGTTGGATGAGCAGAGATCTGATGAATGACATGATTTGAAATGTTTTCATCCTAATGGCTTCCTCTTCTGAAGTTAGTTTTTTTGTCAGTAGCCAAAACATTTATGAGCAGATTTGTGGATGGTGACACTCTTAGATGGGGGTTTAAATAAAAATCTGTTCCATTTGCAACCTAAAAGACCTAGTATTTAAAGCAGAAAAATGGGTTTGGAGTCTGATTCTTCTTATGACAGTGTAATAAATGAGCTGGGGTCACTGGTGGTGTACAGCGAGCAAGTCACAAAATTTTAGTTTCTTCTTTGGAGGAGTTTAATATAGGAAGTGATAAATATAGTGAAAATACTATTTTGTAAAGAGTGCTTGCTGTGAAGTGCGTGGGTCTGCAATCCAGGAAAGTTCCCATTCCCTGTGTAGACTGAAAAACAGGTAAAGAAAGAGAAAAGAGATGGGCATTATGTGCTGAATATATAGCTAAATTTAGAATCGGTCCCTTTGTCCAACATTTGGATTTATAAAAGGGATAACAAGAAAACATCCTTTACAGTCCTTTTGAAGAGGAAATTTGGCCTGTGGATAGGTTGAATAAAATAATCTAGGTTTATATAATAAACTAGGAAAGCTTATAAGGGAATTGTTTGATTGCATTACTCTCATGCCAAATAAGCCACTAAAAAGAAATACAGACTAGCCAAAGCTGCACCTGCTCAAATTATGTGTATAGAAAAACAAGCACTCAAATATGTTCAAATAGTCTCTTAAAAAAAAGGGGGGGGGAGCAGAACCCCTTGTTGGTTCTTAATGACAGCAGGTAGTGATTTTATGTTACCCTTTGCTGGTGTCAGCCCGTACCAGCCCGTCAGGGTTGGTGGAGGTTAGGCCATAGCATGTCGTGTGATAGTCTCCCCCTTTAGCAGTTTTCTTTTCTTACTTAATTCTAATTGGTATTATCTGTACCAACTATATTGCCAGTGCGATAAAGCATCCCTGCAGTTTAAGTACTGAGAAGTAAAATCTTATTCTGCATTCTAATTTAAAAATAGCAAACTGATAACCAAGCATAGGGCTAATTTTAAACCCCTTTTGTTGCACCAGTGAAGATACATCTAGAACACATCTGAAACAGTGGCATTTTCAAAAATATTATTTACATATACAATACATTTTTTGTGTGTGTAAATGCTTATGGGTAAGGTATTTGCAAATACATTTCTGTTTGCTTCTTCCAAATTTTACCTGCACGTATATCCTTCATTTAAAATGAGAAAGTAGCCCATTATCCTGCTAGGAAACAAAGTGAGACAATGTATGGTTGTCTTTTTTTTTTTTTGCTTGAAATGTTGTTTTCATACAGAAGTAATAAGGCCACTTTTCCCTACCTGGAAAGGATAAACTTTTACTGTACTGCAGAATGGCATTAACATTATTTCCTAGTGATAATATGAATTTTATGATAATGAATGTTGAGGTGCGTCTGTGCAGGATTCTCAAAAAAAAAAAAAAATCTTTTGCTCTATTGTTCTGACTTCCACCTTTTCAAAAGACATTTTCTTATGCTTGATCCAGTTTCTTTTCCTCCAGCTACAGAGTCTAAATCATAGGAAACTTCGATAATTTCAGTCATTAGGAGGGCAGAATAGCATTTTCTTTCAGTTCATGTATGAATTGATGAAAAAGGTGGAAAACTTGGAAGGCAAATTATGGGAAGTTCAGCTTCTTTGCAGACATCAGTGGCAGCTGATAGACATGGCAAATAGTTTCAAAACATTCCTGTAAAACACTTATTTAGTTAAAATTAGTCATAATTTCTAAAATCACATTTATTCTTTGAAGTCAGTTGGGTTTCTGAGTTATTTCATTAGAACAACCCTAAACTATAGAATTAAATCCTGGCTTTGATTAAACAAATGGTAAAGCTCCCATTCATTTTAATGAGGCCAAGATTTCAGCTATATACTGATTAAGGAAAAGAAAAGATATTTTAGTTTTTACCTACGCACCCACCAAGCTAGTACAGGGTTCTTTCTTACCATATATTTTCTAGAGTTTATTTTCCAGGCTACTTTTAAACAGTGGGGTTTCCCTTACTGTCCACAATACGTTATTCCACAACCCCATAGATCTTGTTCGTGTTAGACTTTAAATTAACTATCAGATACCCACTAGTATCTTCAAAGGCTTCTAAAAAAGAATGGTTTACAAGGGTGTTTTTTGCTTTGCCAGTATTATGATTTGTTATTCATCTTGTGGATTTTTAAGCAGACCCCTGTACTTAGTATTCATGTTAATGGTCTTACTGTATTTAGCCGGATAAAAAACATTCAGTACAATGTATGTAATAGTCACATTTCTATGATATACATACTTGGTAAAAGCTTTCTCATTTTCATCATTTAGACAGGTAGGATCTGGTAAATCACGTACAGCACTCAGAACAGGATGACAGTGTGGTAGGGGGTAGAAGAAAATAGGCAACTGCTGTAGGAGATTTTTTCTGAAAACTTTGACAAAATGTTTAAATCCAAAGGGACTGATTTCCCCCTTTCCTCGTACCAAGTACTTTGTTAGATATATCAGTAAAAGGTTCTGCTTGCCTCATTCATTTCATACTCAGGTTGAATTCCCTGTTATTGCAAATCTGTTTTGCTTTTAACCACTTTGTCCTCAGCACCTGGTTTTCTGAAGCTCTGGACCTTCCACAGCCTCAGCCCATGGGGTTGGTTTGCATGAGCTTGGTGATTCCTAAAGCAGGTCCAGCATTGCAAACTACGAGATTGAAACACCCAACTGGTCAAGGCTATTAGGAACTGTTGGAAATTCTTATTTCTGTTTCCCAATCTATAAAATGAAGATGTGATAGTTTGTATTCAGATCCCTGTATATTGGTTTTAAAATCTACCCTTCCAGCTGGCAATGCAACCATTAAGCTCTAGTAACAAAGGATACAGGGTACCTCTGTGGTATATGGAGCAAAGCAGAAATAAAGGCCAAATTCTGTTAATATAAGGATGCAAGTTAACTTAACTTCACTGACTTAAATTCATTCAGATTCACGCCATTTTATGTAAGACAAAGTTTGACCCTCAGGTGGAATTTCTTCACTTGAATATCTTTGTTCTCTGCAGCACACTGTATACTTACATGTCTACGTTCTAGCTTTAGCTATAGTAGCTGAAGTGCCACAACCAGTTCAGTGTAAAAGCTTTACTGTTCATGATGTTTATCTGGAGGAAAAAAACCCATGAGTTCACTTTGTGCATAAACAGACCAAGGATTCCTGTTAGATGAGGGCAACAGTAATTTAGTGAACAGAATCGGCAAAGAAGCACACCTCTTCCATCTCATCGGTCTCCCCTAAGCTTTTACATAATTTTCTGCTAGCATCTATTTTCTTTACTTTTTAATTTAATACAATCTTTTCTCAAATTTAGAGCATATGATCAGTGAGAATGGCATGTTTTTCTCTTTTTTCAATTTACATTCCTTGCTTGTCAGTCTTCTTCCCTAAACACAGAATTACTTCTACTCTTTCACTTGCTCATGTGTATGCACATGCCTATGCTCTGTTTGTTACTGTCCTGTACTGTTCCACACACACTCTTCTTTAGTATCTCCGGTTTTAACTGTAACCGTAACCTTTTACAGGTTTCCCTTTAACTCTGCAATTGTGCTGTTAAAAAAAAGACAGACAAAGAAAAAGAGAAAGAACCTTTAGCTTACCTCGGAGCCTCAGCCAACAGGAGTTTAAATGTGTGTCAGGAGAGAGGAATTAAAATAATTAATAAATGTACTTTGCAATCCAGTCAATGTCATTGGCATTAATTTTCCTTTTCTCTCAAATGATCAGAATCATTTCACTTTCTCAGCTACTGGTTGCTTCCCATTAAAATACAGACATAGTACTTCTCCGTATGGGGCTACGAAAACACAACTTTCTGTGCTATTTTCCATATACCTTCTAAAAAGCCCCATATTCCCTCTGCATATTCCCACTACCTCATTTGTGCCAACCACATAAGTATTATGAATAAGAATATCAGTGTTTTCCTCTAATACCTCAAAAATTCGAAGACATAAACAGTGTTTCTGTAGCAAATCATTCTCACCTCATACTAATTGCTGATCTTTCTGCTGCTATAATGATGCTGTTTCCCAACACCCTGAACGTGTCTGTCCTTTCGGTGAGGTCATAACGACTGTTAAATGTGCCATATTTCCTCTGTCAATTTGGGGAAAAATGTCAGATTATATATCAAGGGTTTACTTTGATGCATAACTTCTTGTGAAACACACGTCACCAAAATAAACTCTGGTACCTGTCCCATTGGGAATGGGAACTCATAAATATGCAGTCAAAGGTAATTGGCCCCCACAAGCCTCCAAATATTACTATTCATTGCATTACCTAGAGGTTTGTGACTAACGTTGTTGTTTTAATGGAAAGCCTTTCAAACTGGCCTTTAAAAAGATACGCTTCACCACTTTTATTAGTTGTTAATTCCATTTTTAACTACCTATTGTTGGTAATATCCTCTTAGCTTGAAAATACAATCTCTTTTCCTAGCGACTCTATCAATTTTAGTTCATTGATTCACTGAGGTTTTTTCTTCACTGGATTTCTAAAGCAGCACAAGTTAAAAGACATTCTTAATTGTTTATTTCATTGTTTGTGCAGTGGTATCAGCATTGACATCTGTGGGAATATAAACAGATTTGAGAAGATTTTTTTCTTATTCATTTACTGAAAGGAGCTGTGCTATGTTAAATTGATTTAAGTTTCCAAATATGGGTCAGATAAACTAAAATAATCTTTCTTGAGTTAATATTCTTCTTTTTAGCTACTT
>Ga0181612_145600_pt1 | contig 10474 bp, 7 predicted proteins | sample HoacroProtozoa21_FD_119630 | JGI IMG/M metagenome (GOLD analysis project Ga0181612, IMG submission 119630) | Hoatzin crop microbial communities from Cojedes, Venezuel. Combined Assembly of Gp0051906, Gp0051904, Gp0051908
ACAAGCCACGGTTTTATCTATTTTTTGATGCTGTCTCCTTGGTTACATCGTATCTAAGTCAATTCATTTTAAACAGACATACTTCACTGAATATCTTTTAACAAAATGTGTTAGTATAGTAAGACCACTAAACCTCACTGCGGAGTTTTTCAGCTAAAGAGGTTACTCGTTTGTGGTATTGCTATTATTCTATTTGGGGAAATCAGGATAAGAAATTGATTCAGGAATGAATACAGTTCAGTGCCCCGTTCCTTGGGTGCAGGTTTGAGAATAAGAAAATATGAGAAGATAGAGGGAAGGAACAGACCAGAGAATCTACTGCTGTGTACTTACTGTCATCCTGTTTTCCCTGAAGGAACTAATCCAGCTCTTCTTTCTCCTGAGATCCTTCCCAGGGAGGTACTGGAGTGGTGTAGCTCACAGTTGACACGTGGACTGGAGGCCAGGGAACTTGTACGCTAACTGCAGAGCTGCTTTAAACTCTGAAATAAATTTTTACAGAAAGAGGTAAAAATGCTAAAGCTTTCAGTGCGTGTAGATAGAATAAAGCTCAATTAAATGAACTGTTTGGCAATATCCTACATAAACCAAACTGCTGTAGATGACCTGTTGACTTGTGACTGACAACATGGCCACGAGTGTGCTGTGTAGAGGCAGGTAGCTGTGGAAACCTTGTAGGGCCTTTCAGTAAGATTTTAAAAAGAACTCTCATAATTTCAGCATACACTGAATTACTGCTTTTCTATTATTTATACCCCAAAACATTATTATAACAATATCGTATGCATATTAATAGCCCCTTCTAAAGTTTGATCAGTAATTGAGAATAGATTTTATATTTGGATGCGCATCTAATACAGAACCAAATTTTTCTGATTAAAGGCAAAGGAAAATGATTACTTACTATTTACTTTATGCTAGCAGCTCTTGTGTCTGAGCTCTGCCATGTTATGCAATTTCTAAAAATGCATTATTAGGCTGTTTTTAGTGCACAAAGCATGCAGAAAAAGACTGGGCACAACTTGTAGATAAAGAAAAGAGACAGAGAAATTAATGACTTTTAAAAAAAAAAAAAAGTTAAATTACTTTTCTGGTAAATAACCCTATCCTCCTGAAAATCTGGACAGCATTGTCATTACCAGACCAACCTTTTCCTTCTCCTCTGTCTTCAGAAGAGAAAAATCATCTCTCTGAGCTGACAAAGGTGGTGTAAAGCTTGTATTGCAGCATGCAGAGCACCACATCTGTGAGGAAATGATGGCATTAGAATTGATGTGACCACAGTTAACTTGCTGCTGTTTCAGGGTTAGATTGTATTACTTTGCCTCTCCTTTTTCATTTATATATTTTCATTTGTTGTCATACTCTTAGCGATGTATTGTGACAAATAAATTCATTCTATAACTCTGAATTAAAAAAATTAAGCTTGACTTTTCCATAGCAGGAGTAACTGCCAGATGAGATGGTCAGGCTCAGAATCTCTTGCATCCAAAGACAAATTCCTATTTTGCATCCTGCTAGGGAAGTAGACAGTTCCTTTGATAGATTATTTTAATTCAATGCATGCACTTTTTAAAAATTTGTTTTCACTTCGCATATAAGAATGTCATTCACTGATGAAATGCCAAAGCTCTGTGAGGACTGTTTTCATGGAAACTAAATTGTAGCTGACTTTTTAAGTTTTTTTTTTTTTTTTTTTCCAAATGAACACATTCTCTTACTTCATGGATAATAAGATGAGCCAGACAACTCCAACTTTTAACTAAAGACTCAAAAGATACATCTACATACCACTCTGCTGTCTCGCTGAAAGAATAGTAGGAGGAGAAGAAAAAAATCTGGATTATATGCATAACTACCCTATGGATGTAAGGAAAATACTAATTCCTCAAAAAGTTTAACAAAATATGAATTCCTCAAAACTTCAATAGGCACAGGAGAAAGCGTGGATAACACTATCCTGTGTCATTCCAGCTGTTCTGGAGTGCAGAGTTTGACTCAAGAAAACTGCGGTAAGCAGAGGGCTGTGCTACTTTAAACAAAATGTCTCAAATCTTTCCTTAGGCTATTATTTGACTTAAATAACAATTAAACATAAAGCAAAAAATCAGCCTTCCTCATTAAGAGGATCTGACATTCGCTGATCTCAAGAAAACACGATGTGAAGGTGCAACTTGGCAAAGTATGAAGCTGTTAGTGGGACCTTTTTAATGCAAGTATTTGAAAATATGGCCAAGAACAGTAAGAACCCAGTCCTGCTTGCAAGACAAATAGGTCAGTCTGTTACTGTGTAATAAAGAGTTATAAAAAGAAAGAGCACTTACCTCAGTTATACTTCAGTGAGAGATAACATACATTAAATGCTGTGAGTGCCTGATACTTCCTAGGTACAGTTTACTGCAAGCATCATAACAAATAAGCAAAGACCACTTCTGCAAGTTCTTATATTGCCTTCTCATTTTGGAATTGCTGTTGTGAAATAAGCTACATATTACTATGCTACATTGCTATGAATATATGCTAAACCACTCTCCTTCAAATGGAAATTTCACCTATAAGTAGAATGCTGTATATTCCTTTAAAGGTATCGTGACTATTGAAGTTATGTGCAAAACTCTCATAAAGATTTTTTTTGTTCTCCAATACTTTTTACATTTAAAATACATTTTTTTCGCCTAAGTCTGTGCATAAATAAAAACATTCTTTTAATTAGTATAAGGTCAGTTTGGCTTAAAATGTTTCTTCACTTTTTTTAATATCTGTCCTACTAGTTACTGGGGAAAAAAGCATGAAGAAAATAATGATATAATAGGAAATAAATAGGAAATAATGAAAGTTGGTTAATTATGAGTTATGGCTTATGCTCTCTACTCCCTCTCTTCAGCAGAGAGGCATTCAGCTTTTCCTGTGCTGGTATTCCCTTGATAATTTTTGCTCCATATGCACTGACTACACGAGGTGGTATGTAATCCAGCTGGTTTCAAGCTGTGTCCACTAACTGGGCAGCTGACTACATATGACCATTAGTAAGAGAGTAGATATATCAGCACAGATCACTACTGATCATACATCACAGCTTTTTCCTGGTTTGGGTATTTCAGTTTGCCTGTTTTTTCTCTATGCAGCCTCCAATTCTCAAGAAACTTTTAGAGCTTTAGTGTCTTTAAGAGTCTTACTTCTCTGACATATCTGCCTAAAATACGTCAATATATTCAGAAATTGTTAGGAAGTGCTGACAGATTAACAGATAATGTACCACTTCTTCTGAAGAAGGCATGCTAAAAGTTTAAGAAAAGCCACCTTGTTGAAAGTTAGGCTTCTTATAATTTTGAGGATATTTTTTTGGTCCAGCTGGTCATGAATTTATTGATAAGAGCAATAAAAGTGAATAAAAATTTTCATGCATGTATCTGATCTTCAATAATATAAAACATCATATCTGGTTGTGAAGTCTTCAGTCTTTAGTTTTTGCGATGTTAGTATCATTTAATTATCAGCACAGTCTCTGTCCAGAAGGAACTAACAGAATCTTTCATAATAAGAGTGTGGAAGATTGCATGGAGGAAGTGTATATTCAGTACGCTGGAGCTTTATTGCAGTGTTCGTTGGTTGAAATGAAAGCTGTTTTAAGATTGAGAGTTTCCCCAACAGACAATGTTGGTAAATGGCACTGTATCTGCGAACTTGAAATTCCTCTAGACTTCCTATGAGATACTAAATAAACGCAGACCACTTGTTAGCCCTCTCTCAAGATCTGTTTCAGTTATTGCTCTTGCGTGTTTTTTCTGTACTACTTTACTGCTGTTAATGTAACTGTTACTTCACAGCCCACAAAGACTGATATCAAGTGTTTTGTGTTAGAGCTAGTGCTCTTACTATTTCTTACCACTGTGTTTTCAAAAGATTTCTTAGAATGTTTCTCATCTTTCTCATCTTCTGCAGCATTTTTGTGTTAACATTTCTTTTCTTTCCTGCCTGGGCAGTGTGCAAGCGTTTTTGCTCATATCATTGACTTGATGTAGTTCTCTGGGTTGATGGTTGTCAGAGAAGATTGCCAATCGGTGATGTTAGAGTTTCTGTCAAGTTTTTGATGGACTTTATACTACGCTACCAAAGACATGGGTCTCCCTTGTATAATTCTTATTAATATTATTTCATTGACTCTTTAGGGTTTCTTATAGGAAGTTTTACTTCTGTGCATGCTAGAAGTATTTTAGTCACCGCAGCCTTGAGCAGATCAGTTCTTACCTCAAATCTAAGCTTCACTGGGATTAAAAAACTATATGCTTCTGTCCTTACCAGTCTGAATGTTTTATATATTGTATGAAGAATTCATTAGAATAGGGAATGGAATCTGTATCTATTCCTCTCCAGGGGAATGCCATAACCAGTGAGCTATTGGGTCACTTTAGTTGTGTAGTTCTGGCCTAGACAGTACTTAATTGTTTGGGGAAAGATTCAACGTGAAGAACCGAGAGCAACTGCGCTAATCTCCCCTTTGATAATATTTTCTGAGAAATAAGGGCAAACGGAATGACAACCTGCTCTTTCAGGAGAAGTCAGACTCCTGTTGTAGGGAGAAATAACCCCAAAATCAGAACCAGACGGGGACTTGTCAGATATGTGGTTGATATGACCCATTGACTTCCAAGTGTATAATGATCCTGTAAGTTCATAAAAGCAAGTCTCAGGTGCAGACAGCTGGAGGCTACCTCAACTTATTTTAGAAAACAGAATTACCTCTGGCAAATAAATTTTACAGGAGAAATGGTTCTCATTTTAAGCACCTTTTTTCTCTTTACACTATGCTGGTGTTCAGGCTCTCAAGAGTATGGTTGACACATTTATTCTTATATTTTTAGTCTTACTTGATTGAATAAACTTTCTGTGCAATTTTACTTTCAAGCTTTCATAAAACAAATCCTAGAACACATTCCTGTGAGGTGTTATTTTGTTTGGAACACGAAAAACTTAGTAGGATTACAAATGAAAAAGTCAATCACATTTAGGTTCATTCTGCACCCTTATAATACAAAGTTGAAGGAGTTTAGAAAAATTGTTTACAGATATTATTTTAAATTTCTGAATGGAGAAAATTCTGCAAAAGCCTATAAGTGCACAGTAAGGATGGTGAAATTTACTGAATATATAGAAACTACTGACATCGCAGGCAGTTCTAGAACCAGATAGGGCTGCAAGTAGGAAAGTACACATGGGGAATGTCATGTATTCTTCTCTTAGTATTATGCTGTTATCTGCTGTTGATCCCAGATAGAAGTATGATACAAGATAAAAAGGTCTGACTTGGAAAAGACACTGGATTTTTTTGGTTTTTTTATCATCTCCAATGGGAGTTACACAGTAGCATCATTCCAGCCTGTATGGATACTTCCTGACAAAAATTTCTGGAAAACCATGTTTCTTTGAGCCTTTGAGCCACGTTAAATTTTGGTTCAGCTCAGTACAGTTTTCTTCCAGTATAGATCACCAATAGTAGTCATGAAAAATGACTACTTCTGAATTTCAGGAGCTCTCTATCACTTTATCTACATCTGAATTGTTCTTTTACACTAAGGGAAATTCTGAATTTTTAGATTTGAGAACTTTTATGTAATGTATGCCAGTGTAGTCACTGAAGACAACATACAGTATTGTAGCTCAAGAATTTTAAACTATATCACCATATAAGTTATGTGGTACAGGTAACCATTTATTAAGACACTTTGCATTCAACAGAAGGATCTAGAAACACAGAAGACTGTTTACAATGTGAGTAAACCTTTGGTATGCTAATTTTATATATGCAAGTGACAAAATTGTGATCTGCTTTCTCCCCATGGGACAGAATGATAATATATAATTCTCTCAGAACAAGATGTGTAAAGGAGGTCATTTAAACTTCAAGGTTGCTTAGGGAATTTGATAGGAGTTTTCACACTATAACAAGTAAAATTTAACTAAGATATTTTGTAAACACCTTAAGCAAATTTAATGCCAATTCTGCTTGGAACTACCTCTAAGAATATCTCAAATTTTGGACTGAGAATGAAAAATCAGACTACTGGAAAAGAAATTCTAATCACAGAACAGACTTTTTCTATCAAGAAAGATCACAGCTTCTGTATTGGATCTAACAAAGAAGTGAATGCAAGGAAAGTTGGTTCAGCTCACCTATCTGATAAAAAGCTAACACACTAAAAATATTACTGTCAGACCAAAGAGCTCATCTAACTCACTGTGCAATTGCATGGTGGTTTGATCCAGTGCCAGAGAAGCCTCACGGGACCTAAGGGGGTTGCAGAGGAAGCTTCCGCGCTTGGGGTATCATGTAGGTGAAACAGCTGAAATACAAAAGAAACGGCACACTTGGGAACCATGCTGGAAGATAAGGCTTGCTTTGCAGGGAAAGACCGTCTTCCTAAATAGAAGGTGTGCGGCTCTAAATATAGGTTTCATCAGATTACAATATAAATATATCATTGACTCCAAATAGTGCTGTCCACTTCAGCGGGTCTTTTTAAATTGTTTTTCCTCCAAGTTTTCTTATAGAATGTACATACTCAGATCTCATCATCGTAAATAGTGTGGTTCCATTTATTAATTTATGGTTGCATTACATAGCATTTAGTTAAATAGCAAGTAAAAGCAAATACAGAAATAAACACAAAGTACACTAAGCCAGAAATACTGGATACTCTAAGCACAAAATTGTGAGAGATTTCACTCTGAAGTCAGTTAAGAACACTTTTTATCATTCTGTCTACAGAATTTTATTCTATTTGTAAACGAATAAGGAGGTAATATTTCATTCTTGTTTTTTGGAGTCATTGTTGAATCTAGAAAATCCCAAGTAGTTAATTCTTCTGCTAAATGCCTTTTTTACAGCTCTGACTTGTGTGGTATCTATCTGCTCTACAAGAACCAGAAAGGGTAACCTGCGGAAAACAGACTATGACAGCTTGGTTATTGATTCTTTTTTTTCTTTTTTTTCCTCTCCTAAAAAGAGGAAGATGATGATAATGAAGGTTAGTTTACTATTGTCCGTGTCCTTCATCGATCTGTGACAAAACAGGTTTAACACTCAAATTATAAGAAAATCTGGTAGAGAGCTTCATTGCAATTTATATCAGCATGATATGATTTGATCCTACAGTTGCATTCACAAAACACCTGAGCCATGACACTCATGATTGCGTTCTCTGCCCGTTAATGCTAATGTGTATATTAATGAATCTCCTTTCCCTCTGATGGCCGATCTGCAAAGAATAAAGAAAAGATATCATGTTTTCTGGTATAAGACCATTTTTGAAAAGAGTGAGATTGCACACAAAATCTGTTAGTGCATTTTTATTTTTTAACAGCCATATGTCTCTCATAACTAGCACAAATGCCCTTGTATATTCTGTAACAAGACCCTCTTTAAAAAGAATAGTTATGTATAAAATGTGTTAATGCATTCTTTTCTTTTTTTTTTTACCAGCCATATGTCTTGGTGGCTAACATCATGCTCTTTCACTCTTATATTACCTATTTCATATTTAGAGTTTCTTTTTAATAAAGCTCAGGTATGAACCTGTCCTTAATCAGTGCAAAAAAGGAAACTAAATAAATAAGAATTACACTCCGAACTTTTGCTCTTTGAATTGTATGTGGTGCATACAGAGGAAACTGACAGTCTGCCTCAGAAAAGGCCAAAGACTGCATAAACTCGCAGATAAAAATGTCTATCACATTCAGCTCAGGTGGTCATTTAAGATGAAGAGGGAAGCTCCATCAGCATGACAGTGTGAGGAAGCCCACCTGCAGTTTGTGTCTGCACTGTGCTGATTGAGACACTGGGGAACTGAAAGTCACTCAGACACAAACACAGAGGTTCATCAATTAAATATAAACCATTCAAACAAACGAATGGAAAACAAAGCTTTACCCGGTTAGATTAACATTTTGCTCTGTTTTCTCCATCATTTGCTTCTCTTTAACAAGAAGAATAAGCACCTATGACGGGGAAAACTTGGAGCTAGAAAAACATTTTTGCAATCATTTATAAGAATTGTTGGAATTTATGCTCCTCTCTGTCAACAGCACAGAAAAGGCACCAAAGCAAAACGGACTCGTATCACATATCACTCATATGCTATTCTTTTTTATTTAGTGCTGCAGTTGAAGGGGCTGAGGGAATATTAAAAAAATTCTCTAGTATTTAACAGATGATGGGATGGATAAATAATTAAAACCAGGCAAGTCAGAATATTTTTCATGTATTCATTGTCCTAATAATATGACTAACTCCATATTTATATTATTTTTATTATTGGCTTACATTTCAGAAATGTAAAAACGTATTTCAGGCTTATTCTCACTTTTCAGAAAAGTTTAAGCATTGTGTAACAGATTTTTTTTTTAATGTAATCATTATTTATGGCAAATTGAAACAATTACTAATATGAATCTGGGTATGACTGTGGAACACTTTGAAATGAAGATAATTTTTCCAAAATGGTATTTCAAAAAGTGTTTTGCATGACATAAACCAACGTAATTCTTCTGTCTATAAAACAAATGGCTATTCTTTTTAAATTCTCTTTGCTGGTTTTCCTACCCCTGCAGTAATTTTATTAGTTAGTAACACATTGCTCCCAGGATAGCACCAGATGGATCTGAATATATGATGGCTTTTTAACAATAGTCTGTCATCAGTGACTGCTTCTCTAAGTGCTCTTTCCTTCATTCAAAAGTTAAATGGACTCTTAAAGCATGACAAAGAATAAATATGCATCTGTTATTATGTGAGCATTATTAAGATAGAACATGCTAAGAATGAAATAAATTGTCGTAAATCATAAGAATACAGTTGTTTGCTTAAATCTAAGAGGACACAGATTTCTTTTTAATGCATCATGGACATCTGCCCACACCATAGTATATTTCGTTACTGCTATTCTGTCACAGACAGTTTTTGCTGTTACATTTAGCAGCAATGAATAGCCACAGTAGTTGTTTCACTATGCATTAAACTATCTGTCATATATGAAAGCTGGCAATTTATCCACCTGAACCAAAGAATTGCTTGCTTCTGTGCACAGATGTGCATGCAAAATAAGCTATCTTCACTCACCAAGCTTGATCTCCTACCAAAAGGAGAGTGGTCTTTTGCCAAAACAGAAATGAAAATGAATTTCAAGGCTCCAGTAGGGATAACTTTACATTTCTTTTGTCTTAAATTACATTAACAGAAATACCTGCTGATTTATTTGAAGAAGCTTTTTGAACTGAAGCCCAGAAAGATCACCTGCTTAAATATGTATTTTTGGTACAACAAATGCACTGCATTTTGAAGATACTGAGATTTCGCATAGAAGACACTGTTAGTTGAATATCTTTCTTGCCTCCTCCTGTTTTCCTACTAAGAGAAGTAGTAATATTTCTGCCTACATGTGCAATGCTAAACAGTTCATCAAAATGCAAGGAGCAGGTGCAGTACCTGGTGGCATCGTTTTTCACGATAAATAAACAGTACTCTGAAGTTATGAAACTTGTCCCATCAGGCCCCACTATCTGATATCTAAGGCTGACTTCATTTTTCAAAGGATATATTGCCTCATGCTAAAGAATCTTCTTATTTAAAGAAACCTACAGAAATGGCAGGAAGATTTTAGGATATGCTTTTACAGCAATGACTACTAGGATAAGATGATTCTTCTTTACACAAGAATAAACTAACGCCCCTGTTACTTAAAAATATGCTCCTTGTCAAACTGCATTTTTTGTACTACAGAGATCTCAGATAAATATACAAAATCCTTATTCATTGTTTCTTTGGTGTATGACGGATGCAAATCTGCTGTGGATGTGCACCCTAGATCTAGAGCTATGCTAGAAACATCAGCTGGTCTCATTCCCCAATGCAGCTCAGGCCACAGAAGTAAATCAGGCTGGTCTCTATGGTTTTTAGTGAGCCAATTTTATTCGTTTGGGTTTTGGTTTTTTTTCCACCCAAAGCATATTTTTACTTAACAAAGCTGTTTTCACTTGTTTTCTGCAGATTCTCCCTTGGTTCCATTTAGAAATCATCACACAAAATCAGCCTACTCCTGGAGTGCTGGTTGGAGGAACTACTAAGACAAAACCATAAAAAAATTCTCTTAGCCCTCATGATCTCTCATGTTGTCCCAAAAGTGGGATCTCTTACCTGGTGTGTGGTACGCCAATATACACACAGAGCAGACGTATTATCTTTATTTCATATTTGCACAGCTGTGGGTGCTAGGTGATAATTCCACAAAGCTAGCACACTGCTTCGTGGAGTCACAAGGACTATATACTCTTACAAAGAAATTACTCGTTACATTCCGACTGGCGCATTGCATTACATGCCTGTCTTAGAGCTATACTCCTTACTTAACTACACGTGCTTGCAAGCTGAGGGGTGCAGTCTTTTTGGTTCTGAATTGAGTCAGTGGTCGCGATCTCCCCC
>Ga0181612_173274_pt1 | contig 10474 bp, 5 predicted proteins | sample HoacroProtozoa21_FD_119630 | JGI IMG/M metagenome (GOLD analysis project Ga0181612, IMG submission 119630) | Hoatzin crop microbial communities from Cojedes, Venezuel. Combined Assembly of Gp0051906, Gp0051904, Gp0051908
GACCAGAGCATCTGTCCTATGAGGAAAGGCTGAGGGAGCTGGGCTTTTTCAGCCTGAATAAAAGAAGGCTGAGAGGGGACCTTATAAATGCTCGCAAATATCTTAAAAGTCGGTGCCAAGAAGATGGGGCCAAACTCTTTTCAGTGGTGTCCAGTGACAGGACAAGGGGCAATGGGCACAAACTGAAGCATAGGAAGTTCCGTCTGAACATGAGGAAGAACTTCTTCACTCTGAGGGTGACAGAGCAGTGGAACAGGCTGCCCAGGGAGGCTGTGGAATCTCCTTCTCTGGAGATATTCAAGACCCGCCTGGACAAGGTCCTGTGCAGCCTGCTCTAGGTGACCATCTTTCGGCAGGAGGGTTGGTCTAGATGATCACCAGAGGTCCATTCCAACTCCTAACATTCTGTGATTCTGTGAATGGCAAATACCCCAGCAAACAGGTTGGGCGAGTGACTGGAGCAAGCCTGGAGAACAAAATTTTGTGAAAGGAGAAGCAGGAGAGGGCAATTTTACTAGCCAGCCCCCCAGGGAGAGAGCTTTACATAATCATGAAAACATATGCATCTCTCAGGATTCTTCGTATGTCACAGTCTGTGTGCCTGATGGTTTGAAACTGCACATAAATAACACTCAAAAGGGATATTTGGCTATCAGAAAGCAGGTAATAAATTTTGCAAATTAGACTGTGCTGAAATTTTGGACAGACAAAACACAGCCTTCATCTTCGTAAGAGGGAGAGCAGTTGTGGAGGCTGGGTTAAAAAAAAGTGATGTTTTCATTTTTCTCTTAGTCGGGCTGCAGGAAATAGCATTGCGTAACTAACCTTGGCCAGACTTTGAACATATGGGCTTTGCTTGTCATACCATGTGTATTCACCACTTAAATTAAGTTTTTCAGGGAACTCTTAAGGTTTTGAGCACCAGGCGAAGACGATGCCAAAGCACAGTTCTGGGTAGAAGAGCACTGCTGTTGTGCTGCCAAGTTTACCGAGAAGTTTGATCTAACATTGTCTTTTGTTCTCCAAATCCTGTACTGTTCCCTCTTACTGTGAGGTAAAAGATCAAATAAATAATATCAAGTAAAGATGTTATAAAGATCAAATAAATAAATAGAGCAAGAGCAAATAAAGTGCCTTGTCTTGAAGGGATATGGAGAGAAGATCCTTGCCTGTGTTTAGAACATGACAGATAATGCGATTTTGCACCGCTAGCAGTGAGTGTGAATTTAGTAAATTTGCCTTCGGCTTCAAGTTCATTTATAATAGCAAATAAAGGCTTAATTGTATTCTTAAGCAGGTGGTGCATCTGCCTCATAGGGTACTTTAGGGTCTTAAAATAAACAGCTTTTTTTTTTTCTTTAGGCTCTAGTAAAGTCTAATCGTGAGTTGGTGCTAAGGCTTTTACTTTAGCTTAAAAGGTAACAAGGTCTAATGAAAACATAATTACATTTATGCAAGCTAATGCATGCTAGAGGATGGGAAGTGAGAGATGGTTTTGGTGTTGGTTCAGAGCAGTGGTAAGTATCCTCTTGGTACAACGGTTTCAAGATTTAGATATATAGGTACCAACAGTCTCTGACCTCCACATTATTTAGCTTATCTGGGGCTTGGAATAAAAAACATATAGGCAGTGCCTGAAAGAGGAAATCCAGCAGGTTTATTGTGATGCAAGATAAGATGACGCAGGAGAGCACTGAAAATTGTGATGCTTCCCTTCTTGTCGCTGTTAAGCTTTTCTGAAGCAGTACAGCAAAGCTTATCTTATAGATGTCACCTCTGATTTGGATGCTTCTCTGAGGACGTCTACACTGAGGTGTGTTTGCTTGCGATGTCAGTTAATACTGCAAGGTCAAGTGTTGAACTCAATATTCTGTGAGATATTTTGTCTATAGGCATGTTTCTAGGCCAGTTTGTTACACAAAGATCAAGAAGGGATTGCCTTTTAATTTAATACAATTGCCCCTTATCTCAGAAAACCATGTAATGTAATCCCTTTTAAGAAACAGGTCCTCATCACGTATTTTGCCCCCTCTGTGTATGTTGGAAACTCTAGGAATCTGTGCTGTGAAACTGGAAATGACAGCTTACATTTTTTTTTTGGCTAGTTTGCACTCATTTTGCTTATGTGCTGAGTTATCCTTACTTTACGTATTTTCTTCTTGATCGTTAGTGTTATGAAGCTGTATCTTCTGATTCCCCTACTCCATCCCTGTTTTCTCGTTTGGTACAAGAAAATGCTGTTCCCTCTCCCAGCTCTGTGTTTTACTAGAGCAAACGTGGGCTACGGAGTCATCCAATGAGTGGTTCAATTTGACATTGCAAAGGCCTCATGTTTTGCAGGACCATGTGCATGGGATGGAATAAAAGTAGAATTTCTGAGGAGAGGCTTTCTGCTTTGATGGTAAGGACATAGCCTATGGTCCAGCCTAGCTTCTACTGCGTGCAGGGTTGACTGAAGACATCTGCAGCGTTCTGGTGGCAGGGGAGATCCTCTGCGCGATGTCTTGGCTGGATTACAAATCATGCCTTTACTTCACTGGCCATTTCAGCAGCTCAGCCGGCAATAAGCCGTTGTCATAGGCTTACTGCACTTCTGCAATTTCTGGAAGTCCAGTAGGAAAGCTCATGCCTGTGCTGTTCTCCAATGTTAGGCATACAGCCCTTGTGCTTGCTCTTTTCCTGTTGGTCCCATGGCTTCAAACTCCTGTGGCACAGGAGTCCTTGGTCAGGCAGCAGCCTTGGCATAGCCTGCTTTCTGCTGGCCAGGAGCTCAAGGTTCGGTGGAAGGGACTTTGCTGAAGAGCCCTGCATTTGGCTGCTGGAGATGAATGATCTCTATGCTTTTAATATGCCATGGTAACAGTTTACTTTATCGGTATCTGCTTCTGCCTGTGCTAAAAACAAGAGATTGAAGTAGAGCAGTGCAGTAGTACTAACATGGGGAAGAGAGGACTAAAGCTGGTTCAGCACTAGTTGTGCTGGGAGAGGAGGGTGAGAAAGTATCTGTCAAGTCAAAATCGACACCTTTGGCTTTATGGTACCCTAGGCCTGGACTAAAGTTATTTAATGACTGGGATTAGGAAGTTGATGCTTTTTGCTGCAGTGAAACGAAGCATTTTATTCTGTTCCACTGAGCCCTATTTTATGTCCCATTCAGTCAGAATAACTATAATTAAGCTCCAGAAGTGTGCGTCGGGTCTAGTAGAGCCTTGCCTGGGCCAGTCTGTGTGCTGCCTCAGCAGCTGAGGCTTTTGGCACTGTCTGATGAGTGAAAGCCTGTCTGATATTACCTCATGTTTTCTAGGCTTTGTTGCATCTGAAGTCAGGAGTAATAGGAGTTTTTGGAACTGTATTAGCTACCATTGGCAGCTAAGAGTGGACGTATGCTGAATCTCTTCAGGCAGAAGAAAGGGGAAGGAGCTAGCTTAAACACATCAACTGCGATGGGTGGTAGACCACTGCACTTGGCACAGCATGTTATGTAGCAAGGATTGGTTACACAAGATATAGGCACTAATCCATTTCCGAAGAAGAGTGTGCACTCTTCCCTTCAGGAAATGAATCAGGCTTCATAAACAAATCTTTTCTCGTTAACTTCTGCAACTGCCAGTAAATGAGTGGGAATAGATGAATCCATCATCATGCTTTCAAAGTATCAACTAGTAAATGATCCTGCCGGACTTCAGCAGGGACATCAGTTCAGTCTCGTAAAAACAATTACTGAACCTCAGGTTCACACTCTGATTCCTGTTGTTGCTAGGTTTATTTGTAGCCAAAAAGGAAAAGCACATAAAATTTCGAAGCTCTTGCTGCGATGCTTGAAGTCCTGCCGCAGCCTGAGCTGCAGCACCCTGGCAGATGAGGAGCCCGGTTGCGGGTGATGGGCTGTAGCAGGCAGGATTTCTGCAGGCTGCACAGCTGTGGACATAGCTCTGGGGGACATTTGGGACCTCTGTTGTTTGGCATCTTTCCCTTTGTACGCTCTTCATGGTTGCTTGTATGGTGGGGGAGCATGTGACCAGCAGGAAGGTAGGAAATCCCGCAGTAGCTTATACCACCAATTCAGTTCCAAAGTGTTGGTTTTGGAGTGGAAGATTAAAAGCAAAGGTAGGATTTTTTTGTTAAACAAGAAATGCTGCAAATGCTAGTGGTCATGGTCCTTCGGTTTTGGTCGGTGAACTTTTTCTCAAATACTGTGGCTAAGCCATATTAGATACCAGAGAAAGCAACTGGGAAAGGGACTTATGAATGTACTGATTGTTTAAAAAAGATTTACGTGCTGTCGTGCCTGAAAATGCATGGACTTTATCTGAATTCTGAAAGCTCCTCTGTGATTTAGGATGCTTTTACTCCTTCTTTCCCTCCTCCCCAGTAGGTTCTTTGGCAGATAAGAGATAAGTTAGGTGAGCATTTCCTTAATAAGTTTTCTTGAACAGGAAACCAAGCCAAGAAGTCTCCATCCTGGACTAGTTTAATCCACAGCATCCTTTTGGTCACAGCTTATATTCATCCTTCTAAAAACCTGACGTCTTAAAAGCTCTTTTTTGAGGAATCAGGAATGAACATTGTAGTCTGCTTTTTACGAGGCATGAACGCGTCTGCATGAATGGCCCAAGGACTACAAATGTTGAGGTCACCAGCAGAAAGCCTGGATAAACCTAACAAATGGCTTGGTCTGCTCAGTCAGTGTCTCCCATGGTCTTTGGCTTGCTCTAAAACAGAGTTTGTGTTTCTGTGTGGTTTTTGACATGAACATTTTTACATGTTTAAAGAGAAGGATTTTTTTTTTTTGGAAACAAGTGTAATTGTTATTCAGCTCTTAAGCACAAAACCAGGACTACTGACTATGTAGACAAGTGCTTTGTATACAAAGTGATGTGGGAGGAGTAGATAAATAGCCATTTTGACAAAAATTCTGGATGTGGGGAAAACCAATGACATGGGTAATTGCTTAGTGATCTGTGTTGGAGTGTTTTGTGTTGGATTAAAAAGTGCAAACCGTGTTTTCAAAAAGTGGTGTGTGTGCATGTATTGCCACCTCAGACTCCATGGTATTCTTCCAGAAATAAATGTTACTGCCTGTGCTTGCAGGCAGGCTCCAGATCTGCAAGCCAGCCATTGTGTTTCTCTGAAGTATTATCCTGGCAATGGTCGTCTTTTTGGTTTTAGTTTGATTTCCCTTTATGGCTGTGTGAGATGACTCTATTTAAGCCAGAAATTGATATTTACTCAGGTTCTGACCAATGCCTTTACACTGACCTCAGGCTAGTAAAAATGAAGGAGGGAAAGTGGGGAAAATATGGACACCCTTGAGATATTCTTGCGGTGTATGAGGTAACAATACAGCAGGGCTCTTGTGAACAGAGACAGCAAACCCCTTCGTGTTCTCACTTTCCACTGCTAAACAAGCCCAGTATGGCACGGGGTGGTGTATGTAGGGTAGACTTCAGTGGGACCAACATTGTTTCATCTTTTCAGTGACTGCATAAACCAGCTGGGAGAAACGGGCAGCTGAACCCAGGGCCAGTTACTATAATGACTGTATTTCTACTAAGTTAAATAGTGCCACGGTATGTTTTCAGACACGGGGATCTGCCTGGCTGTATTGTATGGTTGTCAGTACCAGGCACTGTTCTTGCCATGAGCCAGTTTGCACAGCGTCAAACAATCCCCAGACAGGGTTTGGGAGGCAGCTCGGACCGGGGACCGTTCCCAGCACGCAGCTTGGATGCAGCCGCTGGTTTGCATGGCAGGTGGCCTCGCTGCCAGAGACTGGTCCCCAGGCCTGTGTCATTTATTGATCTAGGTGTGTTTCATGTCGCCAGGGCACTCAGATCATGTGGCCATCCCTGCTGGTGGGGAGGCAGATTGCCTGTGGGAAATTGGTTCTGTGATTTAAAATAAAACAAAACAAATAAAGTAAGCCACTGGTTCAAGCACGACACAGCCCTTAAAGCTGGTCTACCTGTAAACATTTCTGTTGCTTTGAGTTCTGTAACAACAAATTTAAAAAGCCTGAATTGAGACCAAAAATAGTTTGGGATGCGTAAGACTAACTTCGGCCAGATGTCCGGGGGAGGGCAGATCTCCTGGGGCCGCGACGCTGAGCAGCCGTGTGCACGCTGCCAGATTCCTGTGTGTGACATCGGGCAGCAACCCACAGGGCTGCAGCTGGGGCTGGAACCCAGCTGGAGCACCGAGGTGGCACTTGTGACCTCTGTGGCCAAGTCCTCTGGTCAGACCCCTGTGTTTGCTCGCTGCACCACTGGAGGCCTGAGCACTGGACCTGTAACCTGTGTGAGTACATCTCACGTTCCTCAACAGCCTTCGAGATAATTTGTCTCCATGAGCCTTTGCTTCTGACACCCAGGGAAATATCTTTGAGTGGTTTGAGCAGAGCATTGCTTCGTCATGTCCTGTGGCTCTGGGAGACAGGTCATGAATGCTTCTTTACACACCAGCTTGTTCCCTGCTTACACCATCCTGGGTTGGTATCCTTCGAGCAGGCTTGGTGTCATTGCAGCTGCACTGCCAGGGCTGCTCCACAGGCTGCCAGTAGAAGAGACCAGGCTTCACATCTGATAAGCTTGGCAATCCCACCACTGTTTCAGGCCAAGTGAAAGCTTTGGTCCTGTGTTTTTGAAGTCATAGAAGAGTGCTAAGCGGTAGTAATGACCAATTTTGAAATACAAGCCACTGATCATCTACTGCTTTGAAACACATATACAGCTGGGCGTTACATGCTGAAGAGAGGATTCTTCATCAGGTTATCCAAATGTAGACCAAAGCTTGGAGAAGATCAAGGAAGTCCAGAGACCCTGTGCAGGGAGGCTTCACCTAAGCTTTTCATTTTTGAAAAAAGGTTTTCAGTCATAAAAATGACATTTCTGCTCCTTTCAGTTCCTAAAATACTACAAATAAGTTTGGCATACAGCCTTCATAGACTTCTCAGTATCTGGTTACTCTGTGATTACTCCAAGCACTATTTTCTACCCATAGGTCTTTTCATGTAACCAAGGCTTCAGTAAGATCTTCGGTGCTGCTGCCAAACAACTAAAGAAAACTCTAATAGGATACATAGGTTGTATAAAAACTTCAGGGTAGACAGAAGATAAGAAACTTTAACTTCCTAGTAAAACTGGTGATGCCACAAAGAACTGAGAAGAGGAAGCATGCTACTTCAGTAGCTTGTGAGCTTCTCTACCTGAGAAAAGCACAGGAAATTTCAGGTACAATAATTAAATCTTCAAAGCACGTTTGCAATAGAAAGCACCGTAGAGCTAGAGATGCTTGTTCTGTAACTGTTGTGTAGGTCTTTCTGCCTTGTCCAGTTTACCTGCCACAGATAATGTAACGGAAGTTACATATGTCATTGGGGAAAGGCTTGTGGAGAGAAAGTCTCTCTTCTGTAGTGTTGCATAGCTTCTTTTTTTGCAAGCTGTTTCCATATGGGTATCGGGTTGAGGATTCACGTGACATTCATTTCCGTTCTTTTTTTTCCTTTTTTTTTTTCTTTCCTTTACCCACTGACATGGGGACACCAGTGTGTCTCCCGTTAGGAAGTAGTAGTAATTTGCTTTTGCTTCAATATATAAACAAACACTAAAATTATCATGGTTGGTTTCATCCTGCTCCAGTATCGTCTGAAAGTTTTGCTGCTGACCTTGGTGTGAACAGGATCAGACAAGCGCTTCAGAAGTGCAGCTGATACTTGCATGTCTGGAGAAGTGCATCTATGGCTGCTGCGGTAGGCAGAAGGACAATGGGCGTCCCTTAGCTGTCACTGCCACAGTAGTTGGGTTGGGGCAGTGGTGGAGTCAGAAAATACGTGTTGGATGCAGCATCATTGTTCTGATGCCCTTTGGCATGGTGCTGCCCCATGGCAGTTGCGTTCTCCTCCCGCTCCTGAGCTTGGCCCCAGTTGCTAAGCTGGGTTTTGTGTCTTGGAGCCAGGCTTTCCAGACACGAGGAATGTTGGGCTTTCCGCATCTTTCACGGTATGTTATTGTCCCCTCCTGGATTGTGAGGGAATTTATATATTCTAGTTTGAGTTTCTTGCATGGAGTGTCTTGTTGTAGAAGCCTTTTGTGTTTGCTCCTCTTCTGTGAAGAGTTTCTTCTTTAGTCTTGAATACTACTTTAACTGTTCTCACGATGGCTGGTCTGAAATTGCCCTCTGGTACAGGTCTTCTGGTACTGAGGAAATTGTGTCAGATTATGTTAGGCCAGCCCTAAGGTGTTATAAGATTATGATTGCCTTTTTAAGCTCCAAGATCAGAGGATCAAGAAAGCAGGAAAATTGCCTTAGAATCATATGTACCTTGAATATCCAAGGCATAAAGGTTTTACATCAGTCTTTATAGTATTTTTCTACAAAATCTGCTGCATTTGTTGTACCACAGGATTGCACTTTCTTAATCTGGACAGAAATAGAAATTCTGTTTGGCCTGGTTGTGATTTAACCTTAGCCGGCAAGTAAGTACCAGGCAGCCACTTGCTCACTCTGCCGTGGTGGGATGGGGGAGAGAATTAGAAGAGCAAAAGTGAGAAAACTTAAGGGTTGAGATAAAACCAGTTTAACATGTAAAGAAAGCCAAGCATGCAAGCCAAGTAAAACAACAACTTTAACCAGATACTAAGAGAGAGGAGCAGATTTGGAGTCAAATAAACTTAAATTATGAATAGCTATCAGTTATGCAGAAGTAACACAAAAATAAACAGAACAAGATGTCTAACTCGGCTCCCCTTCCTCCTACCTGACTAAATTGATATTGTTTCCTGAAATCACAGATCAGAGTGACATCAGTGTTGTCATTTGGCAATGTATTATGGTTTTGTATTATCTGAAAAAAAAATTGGCCAGTTGTGGGGGAAAAAATCAATTGCTAAGCTGCAAGTAGAAATTGAAAGTTTCTTTGTAGGGGGATGGAATGTGTGATAATCCATCCTGCCTTGCAGAGAACTTTAATTCTTGTTCGATTGCTGCCTATCCAGCCTCGATGGTATGTTTTTAACTGCTACTGGAGCTAACTGCTGCCTCTGTGGTAAGTTTGTATAGCCGTTAGTCGCTGTTGTAAGAACTTAGCAGGTACAGGTGACTTCCGAGTCTCCTGAGGAGAAAACGTCCAAGCTAGTGTCCATCCTACCAGGTGACCTAGCATCAGCTGTTTATTTAATTATTTCCCCCTCCAGACTCGTGTTTGAGATTTGATTCTGGGGAGGGCGATGTCAATCCCTGCACGCTCAGGAGATCTTACAGCCTGCCTGGTCGAGCGCTCCTACAGCTAACCTGTTGTGGAGTAAAAATGGATGTCCTGAGGTGAGAGTGTGGGATCCAGGTGCTTGTGCAGTCCAAATCAGGGTTGCAGGACTGTGTCCTGGTCTGGGGAGGATGTGGGATTTCACACATCTTTTTGGCATTTGGCATTGGTTGGCTTGAACTGCCATGGTTTAATGAGAGTCTCATTTTTGCCTCTTTAGTGGGAACAGCGCTCCCAGACCTGGGCACTTACCTTAGACCTGATGGTGTTTGGTGGTGCTGTCCTTAAGCTCTCTGGTGGAGCTGGGTCATGGCGCTGCTTTCTCTACCTGTCCAGGATTGATTTAGAAGCATGTCAAACACATGGTTTTTATTTTTTACTAACATTCATATTTTGTAAATATTTACTGAACAGGACCAAGGTTGATTCTGTGTGTTTGTTTATTCAAAAGCTAAGCTGCTTTGAATGGAAAAATGTTTTATTCTTGAGACCCAGTAGTAACTTGACTCAGGCTGGGGAAGAAACAAGAGTAGGAGCTTGCTAAGCGCCAGTGCTGAGACTTGAAACTTTCCACAAGCACTGCAGAAGAAGCCAATTGAAGTGGAGCTTTTTCTGTCCCTGAAAAAATGTACGGTGAAAATGTTTTCTTTCAAGCACAAATTTTGCAATATACGGTTGGGAAAAGATGACTTGAAATAAAATTCAGATAGTCGGCATTTGTCATGACTTCCTTTTTCCAACTATTGTTTATTTTCCTCTATGCTTATTTCACAATCAGAGATAATGAACTTTTGTTTGTCTAAAATGCCAAAAAAAAAAAAAATCTGTCTGTTAAGAGAAAACTGATACAGCCTAATGCATTTAGTGTCCCAAGTACCAGGGCAAGAACTTAATAACTGTGACGTACTGAGGTAAGTGCAACTGCAGTATCTGGAGAAGCCTTAATGTGGGAAGTACTTTCTGTGTCAAATATTTGGAGGTTACATGCAGGGAAATGCTCAGCTGTGGGGTGCAGCTGGAAGGGTTTTCATTACCATGTCTGTCACTAGCAGGCTGCTTCACAAATGCAAAGTGTGGACCTGGACTTCTCCCTTCCTTCTGGTGGCCTTACAGAATGCTTTGGGTTGGCAAGGACCTTTAGAGGTCATCTAGCCCAACCCCCCTGCAATGAGCCAGGGACATCTTCAACCAGACCAGGTTGCTCAGAGCCCCGTC
>Ga0181612_105510_pt1 | contig 10473 bp, 8 predicted proteins | sample HoacroProtozoa21_FD_119630 | JGI IMG/M metagenome (GOLD analysis project Ga0181612, IMG submission 119630) | Hoatzin crop microbial communities from Cojedes, Venezuel. Combined Assembly of Gp0051906, Gp0051904, Gp0051908
AACCTCATCAGGTTCCTCTCTGCCCAGCTTTCCAGCCTATCCAGGTCACGCTGAATGGCAGCACAGCCTTCTGGTGTATCTACCACACCTCCCAGTTTGGTGTCATCAGCAAACTTCCTGAGGGAACATTCTAATTCTTCATCCAGGTCGTTGATGAAGAAGTTGAACAAGGCTGGGCCCAGTAGTGTACAAGGCAGGGCCCAGTACTGAACTTGCTTGTTGATAACCTGCAGGATAAGCTGCTCCATCACCTTTCCCGGGATGGAGGTGAGGCTGACCGGCCTGTAGTTCCCCGGATACTCCTACTTGCTCTTTTTGAAGATTGGAGTGACAATTGCCTTTCTCCAGTACTCGGGCACCTCTCCTGTCCTCCAGGACCTCTCAAAGAGGCACGAACAATCCAGGAGGTTTCTGGAATGCTTTGACAGCTTTCAGGCAGGTGTCTGAGGAGCTGGTGAGAGCAGATGCTCTGTTGAATCTCACACTTATAAACAAGGAAGAACTGTCTTTGAGTGTAAAGGTCAGGGGCAGCCCTGGCTGTGGTGACCATAAGGTGGAACTCTCAGAACAGAGTAAAAAGGATCACAGCCCTGCTCTCCAAGAGAGCAGATTTTTGCGTGTTCAAGGATCTGTTTGGAAGATCCCCGCCATGGGAGACAGCCTTGGAGAGGAGTCCAGAAGAGCTGGATAATTTTCAAGGATCACTTTCCCCAAGCTTGAGATTCATTCATCATGATGAGTGTTCAAGCAAAGGTGGCAGGAGACCTGCATGGATGAGTAAAGAGCTCCTCACTAAATTTAAAGATAAAAAGGAAATGAACAGGAGGTACAGGTATGAACAGTGCTTCCCTGAGAGGAATATCACCCAGAAGGAATACAGAGATGCTCTCTGAGCATGCAGGGGTGAGGTTAGGAAAGCCAAAGCCCATCTGAATCTGGCAAAGGCCATAGACTGGTGATAGTCCAGAGATTAGTCAGATGGAGTCTCACTGTGGCAGGCATTGCAAAACCATCAAGTGCACGCTTTTCAACCTAGGACTGAACTCTTCAAAAGGTATGGAGAAATAGGAAGAAAGAGCTGTAAAAAAGTTATTCTCCTTGGTCATATGTCATGTGTAGGCCCATATTCCTTGCACATAAGCTCAGACTTACCCAGCCCTAGATGCATTTATGCATTTAAACTAGAGGTTGCCTTAAGTTCCCACTATGGTCAGCACGCAGTGGTGAACAGATACTTTCAGAAGGTGGTTCACGTTTTGTGTAGGCTGAATGGCCATTTTACCCATTAATGACCAGCAGAGCCAACGATGCCTAGACTCCTATCCTGGATGCCTCTGTTACTTTACAAAAGTGAAGGTGAATGTATGTGGTTCTGACTGTATTTCTTTAACAAAGGAAGATAAATAGTAATATCTCTTGGTATATTTCTTCTGCTGTTTTCAGAAAATTCAGAGGAGTATGGTCATCCTTCACCCATTAAAGGATGTGCACAAAAAAATGAACAAAATACAGCAGCCAAACTGAGTAGAAAAGCGATTCAGGGGAAAAAAAAAAAAAAAAGAAAACTTAGTTCTAGGTATATGCAGCCAGAGGGAATAGAAAATAGGGTTTCTGTGGCCTCAGTCATCTGAAAAAGTATAACGCCATCTACGTCACCCTTCATCTAAATCTTCCACAGGGAAATGGAAAGCACTTGCCTCCCTCAGAGAGGATTATATGTTAAAAGGATGGCAGAGGTGATGATTTGTTCTCTCTCCCACCAGTCAAATCTTGGACTGCACAGCAGTAGTCATATTTTACTTGCAGGCTTCTGGATAGCCTGGTTTTGTCTGTCTTCTGCAGATCAGCATTTCAGAGACATGCTGGAATATCCACGAGACCCCAAAATGTAGGACTCCCAACATGAGCAGAAGGCTTGGCATGTCGAAGAGTCTAAGAACAAAGCAGCCAACATCCTTTCTCCAGAGACAAAACACATTTTGTCTGTGACATGCTTAGTCTCCATCTGCTCAGGAGAGGGAAAGTTTCCCATATGGCACTGTAGTGGGCTAGTGAGTCACTCTATTGACTCACTCCACAAAATGCACAATTGAATGTTAAGTAACTTAAGTCTGCTTTAATGGGTACAGCATATGTATACTTCATGAATGTAAAATACGTAAACTATTATTATGCCACCCTTTATTATGCTGATGATAATGCATTGATTACTAATTGATTCCTAATTGTTTATTAATTGGAGTTACCATTCTCTGAATAACTTACATTTCGAATTCTCAGTTTAGAATCAGATCTAGAAGTGCATCCATTTCTGCCATGTCAGCCTCTGGCCAGGCTGGTCCTGCCTGCTCCAGTGGACAGGCTCCAGCTGTACCCACAGCCTTGCTGAGGGACGAGGGGTCCTGGCCATTTCTGGAGCACCCAAGCAGTCAGCATAGACAAGTGCATTCCAAGAAATCCAACTAAACATGCACAATTTCAGCAGATGAGTCAAACAAAGCAACAACTTGATTCAAGTCTGTAAATTTCCCTTCTCCTGTCAGTAAGTTGTCTGCAAGCAATGGAGCAAAGATGGGCATCTGCCTTTGACACCAGAGGTCATGAAAACACTTGGCATACCCTGCCTAGCTCTGAAGGACGATTTTTTTCTTTCTACAAAGCTACAGACATTGCTTCAAAGGGTGAAGCCTCTCCCCATGCAGAGGTGTGCAGAGGGCTCTGTTGTTCATCTGGATCAAAGGAAGCAATGAGGCATTGCTGGGGAAAACAAGGTTATTTGGGTTGTGAGGCCACCTGTATTTAGTCAATGTTTTGCTCTAGCTTTTTGGTAACAAAATGATCACAGAATTGGTGCTGGGTCAGCATTTTAGAGAATGGTTGGTTGGTTATTTCAAACAAGAGACAAAAAATGTGGTGTCATACAGTCAGGTTCAAGAACGTCATATGGAGTATTGGGAAGCAGTGGCTGGGGGAAACTTGGGGAAGGATGGAACAGACTACTTTCCCCCTGACTCAAGGCCTGACAGTAAATAAGAGAATTTAGGAAAAAAAAAAAGTCATTTTCTATTAAATGAGCAATGACATCTTTTTTAGAACGAAATCTAAAATGTCATAGCTGTTGCACTTCAGTCATTCAAAGCACCTTTTAATTTATATAAAATATAAAATCATTTCTTTTAAAATCACTAGACCTACAGTGTACATTATAAGTATCTGTAATCCTCTTGGGCTACATTATAATGAATATATACATGGGGGTATAATTTTTATTTTCCGACTTTTCCCCTGGAAATTATTTTGTTTAATAACTGCATTAAAAAAATTAAAATCTTTATGATCTCAAAGTCAGAATCATCATTTTTTGTTTACAAATCATTATTAAAACTTTATACTTTCAAATTTTTCCCTTTCTAGAAATAGTAGCAATATATATGTATATAGAGACGTATAAATACTCTGGAGTGCAGGACAACTCCATTTGTAATACAGATATACCTGTCATTCAAAAGTAGAATTTGTACTTTGGTTCATAAACACATCTAGCAGTGTTTCCTTTGTAACGAAAATTATACATAATGTAGTTATTAAGGGAAGGAATAAATTTAGTTTTGACAAACAAATAACCACAACGGATAACAAAATTTTTCCAGGACAGGAACGGACAGGAGATAAAAGAACAACATCGCCCCCTGACAAGTTTTAAAATTTCTGGGAGTTGTACGTCTTTAAGAGTATGCAGTAGTTTCTCTGAGCATTGCACCTGGATTCTCAGTAATTCGGTAACGTGAAGTTTGGTGCTTGTAAGCTTGTTCCTGTGTGTGCGTGTTCGGGCTGTTGCAAATGTGTGTAGGGCTCGATGGCACTGGCTCCAGCAGCACCGGGGGCTCCTGTAGAGGTGGTTGGCAGTCACCGGTGCTGCCCCTCAGGCGTGGAATCATGGCTCACTGCTACGGCTGAGACCAGGAACCCCCTCGTCCCCCCTGCGCCTCTCCTCCTGGACCTGGGAGCCTCCTCATCTGCCTTTCGTCTCCTGTAAAACATCTCAAGGAAACGACAGAATCCTGTGGACAAAGCATCTAGATTCCACCAGCCTATGCCCTCTCCTCACCAGCGTGATTTATTGCTGTTGTATTTGCTTCTGCTGAAAAAAGTTTCACAAGATGGCGCTTTTTTTTTTTTCCTTAATTTAAGCTCCATACACATATTTTATTGCCACCAGTGATGGATTCCTATCTATTTGTATTGGAAATTTTTGTTCAGAATACCTGGCACTCATCCTCCCACCCTCCTCACTGCAGTCAGAAGGATTTTATTGGGCTTCAAAATGCTGCTTAGCACTGGAAAATGCTTACAATTTCACCCTCCTATCAATTTATACAAAGTTCAAGTCAGAAAACTTGAATAAAATATTGACCTAATGAAAGCTGTTTAATTCACAAAATCCACTATGTTCCAGAAAGTTAGTTTTATGGGTTCTAACCTCCATTCCTAAAAAAAATAAAATCATGGAATAACAACAACAAAAAAACCAAACTGACCCATCTTGCTAAACAACTTTGATCCCTTTTAAGGCTACCAGCCCATCTGTTTTAACCTGCTGTCTCTCTCTTGTTACAAATGGGTAGAGATAAAGGAGGATACTGTTCCTCCAGTATCCCTCAGGCTCACACTTTGGTGACATTTAAGCCATGAAAATTTATCAGCAGACCCTTAAAAAATTAAGGGGAAACTAATGCTTGAAAGTTGTCTCTTTAAAACAGCAAAATCTTTACTTATGTTCTGAAGAAATTTTAGGCTCAGCACCTTGTGTACAAGATGTGGATATTTTTTTTGTTTCCTTTTTTTTGGTCACGTTTTTTCTGTATTTTCCTAGGTCGCTTCAGGTTTCTGATGTAACCTTTGGTTTCCACTTAAAAACAATCCAAACACCTGACCCAGGACTCCAATTTCGGAGGCCTGTTTGGTGGGAAGTGAGTGCTGGAATGTTTCAGCTTTCAAAACTGTAAAGATTCAGATTTGTAGGCAGTCTGTTTATACTCTATCATATCATGTGTGGTAGCATAGGATATCAAAGCAAGAAAGCCTATGGGGCTACCACCATTTCAAATGAAAAATAGTTCTTATGTATGGCATAATGCAGCACAGATGGAAAGTTGTGCTTTTCTGTGTTACTGTTTCTGTACATTACTCAGGCAATAAATACTGGACAAATCAAGCAGTCATTTCTAAGGCTCCATATAACCTATTTTACCAGTATCAGCTGCTATAGTTTTATATTCCCTAGAGAAAAGCTGCCTAGGTTCCCAAGTTTTATAAGTCATTTCAAGGAGACCTCACAAATAAAAAAGGATGGAAAATATGGCCTGGCTTTTAATAACCATATAGTTAACTCTGCATTTTCACGTGACAGTCAAAGTTCTTGCTAGTGTTCTGCAGCATTTTTAGCCTTCAAAGCAGCATTTATTTGATGGCTGTTACTTGCTCATTTCATCTGCTGTGTTCTAGTGAATTTAATGTCTTTATTTCAAGGGCACAGCACAACAAAAATACACTGCAACCATGTCACTCCAGATCCATGCTTCACAAACTAAGAAGCCAAGAGGGGTTATCTAGCATCTAGTGTAGCAGACAAACTCTGCCACCAGCTCTGCAAAGGTGGCCTCAAAAAATTCTCAAAGCAGGCTTGTGAAGCCAGGTAGCCTAATAATAATTTTAAAAGCACCTGGGCAGTGAGACACATAGGTTCCAGGAGCAATTTCAGCCTTCACTGTGATCCAGACTATCTAAGGTGTGATGTCCCTTAGGATAGGAAAGTCTCACTCCCCCTCTCCATCACCTCCCCTTTGGGTTAGAGGTCACATACAAGTGGCCAGATTCCCCCGACCACTCAGCACCCGCCCTGACCGCTGGGCTGTTGTGCTGGGAGCCTGCAGTTTTGATGGATGCTTATCTATTGCTGAACCAAAAAAGAGCTGTAGGTGAAAGAAAATTACCTGTTTCTCTACAGCAGGCACATCTGAGTACGGAAAAACATTTAAAATTAAGGGCTAAGATACCTTTCGGGAAAAATTGACACCCTCAAAATAAATGCTGAGCCAGATACTGCTCTCTAGAAGACTCCTTGCGCACGCTCACAGCCACCATGCTTTGCACAGCAGGAAGAAGCAGCAGTACCAGCATCTCTTCCGCCACTTATACCGTAACCTACCAATTGAATACTGGCCCCACAATATGGAAAATTGACTTTCTCCAAGTCTTTTAAGAGTTCAAATCACAGTATCCATATTCAGCAAGGTAGTTACCAATTTTTTTTTTCCTTGGAAATCCCAGAAGACAACTAGAAGAAAATAAAAGTAGAAAGGAAAAAGGATCCCTTAGCAATATTTGTTTAAACAGAAGAAATAATTATGAATGGGATTTTGTGTTGCAAGATTTTGTTTGTAGGATGGGGGCAAAAAACCCTAGGTATTTGAAAAGACACAGTCATAGCAGCTTTAGGCATATCAAACCTCCTCTTTCATGATGCAGGCTGACCCCTGTCCACCTGAAGTTGTCCCCCTCCCCATTTGGCAGTCGTCATATCACTGCTAAAGCCAGTTCTGGGGATTTGGGTGAAAGAGCATTTTCAGCATCTGATAACAATCACTGCCCTATAAATAATTTTTGGTGAGACAGAGGTAGTTATTATGTCATTGCTCTATCCTGTGCGGTAATTTGAACATTTTTTTTAACTGATAGAACACACAGTGACTCTATTTGGAGTGGTCAAAGGCTAATCAGTGACTAAATATATGTCTTTAGGTTTGTATGTTTGTTTGTTTGTTAACATACTTCACAGAATATATATTTTTTCCCTGCTTTCAAAACTATTCATTCCTTATATAGCACTTGTCATTTTTTTAGAATGGCTGGATTCTTCTTTTCAACTGATTTCCAGTACCTAAATTTTAAAACGTCAAAACAAAAGGACAGAAAGTTCAGGGAAAAAAACCTTTAATCACATGTTCAGGCAAGAGTTTGGATTTTTTTGTTTGTTTGTTTATGTTTTGCTTTTAAAGAGACTGCAGGATTGTACTTCAGGTAATTTCACATCCAACCTTACTTGAAGTCAATGAATAGCCTATGGAGAATTGGATGTGGCCACAATGGTTACAGCTAAACTAATAAAATAAACAAGGTCAGCACATGGGCCTGAGCACAGTATGAATGCAGCAATTCATACTGTGAAATTTTTGGCACAGTTTCGGTTTCAGCCAATTAGCGCTGTTGCGGGGACAATCCAGGAGCCAGCTCAGGCCAAGAAACGCTCTCGGTGAGCAGTCTGAGGAAGGGTTAAGCGAGCTAAGCTGTACAGACACGAGCCTTTCTGCACCATTTGTCCTTAGGGCTGGCAGAGCAGCCCCAGGAGGTTTTACCACTACAAATGCAGTCAGTGGCTACAGAGGTGGCACTCTGAGCGGAAGGTTTGGTAGGAAACTAGAGTGCCAGAGAAATCTGATGTGAAACCATGGTCCACGAAACACATTGCTGGAGACATTTTGAAAAAGTTTCTGGTTCTTAGCACAAAGGATTAACTCAGTCTTGGTCAGCTCATGTGCACTAAGGCATTTTCAACCCTAGCTTTAAATTCTCTTTTTTTCCATGTTAGAATCAGAGCGTTACTGTTTTGGTTTAATTTAATTAATGTTGAAGAGTGGTTTTATTGTTGTGGTCTGCTATTTTTATTACAATAGCAAAAAAACTTTAAAAAAAACCCAGTTATTGTTTCCAAGCTCCTGTAGTTCTTACAAGTAAAAAACCCTATAAATGGTGTCTGACTGAAAAACCTTGACATGAATAAGGGAGTCTGAGGCCCTACCCAGTGAGGTATTGAGCAGCCTTGTGAAAGTTGGACCAGATGGCTTCTTTAGGGATAAACAAAAAGAGTGAAGAGAGAGCAAGCAGTAAGAACCATTTAAGGACTACGGAGACAGGAGATACTTTGACCCCTGGACTACTTCAGACTGAGGAAAAAATATTGTTTTTGTCAGGAATCATTCTGCGATGAAGAAGAACTGATCCTGAGATCATCATCTTACCTAGGGCCTTACTACGCTTTTGTGACTTTTAAAGATTTCTCACAATAAGTTTGTTTTTTTTCTTCTGTGTCTCAGCTCCTTCTTTGGGAAAAAATTTGTTTCAGTCTCATCCTTACATCATCCTGCCCTAATGCATCCCAGCTGGAGGGACTTCCCCTTCACAATCATCATTTTCCCCAGTTTGAGGCAGATCCATTACCTCTTCTTGACCTGTTGTTCTCCTGCTTTAGCTGAGGTTGGAGTCAGCACAGGATTTGGGCACTCCCCACCATGTTGATGCTGTAACACTTATCTTCTGAGCATCCTGAAGCCCACGAACAGCATCCTGAGATCTGAATTACTTAAAAGGTAAACCAACAAAAAACAGCAATAGAAATTCTGCATACTGAATGAATATCACTTTACTGCTAATGAAGAGAAATATTCAGCACAGAGTAGTAAAATTCCCCTCCTTTTACATGCTTGAATACCCCGAGTAAGGGCTTTAGGCAGACATTTGTATCCCCTCTAGTTCAATACATTGTTTTGAAGGAAGACACCTACAGCTGCTACAGAGCACAGACCAGTGTTTCCAAAATTACTGCTTTGAATCCTTGTTTCTGCAGTTCACACAGAAAAGCCACCAGATAACATGTGTCAGCATCCCATGCAGCAGAGACTAGATATCTGGATTGCTTCTTCCAGTTCAGACACCCGGCTTGAGTGCTGGCCTTTTCTGCTGCTCACTTCTGGCCCCTTCCACATGCTGTGAATGTTTTGCTGCTTGGAAGAGCAGTCCCATCAGAAAATCAGGGAGTTGCCCTGGCACAACCAAGAGTGCAAACTTTTTCCTGGGAATGAGGATGTAAGCATCAGCCACTTCTTAAAAACATATTTTTAAAAGCTGTGCAGAAGGTGTCTCCTATAAATACCTGTCATAATCTGGAATCAAAATCTTTGCTCAAAACCAGGCAGAAAATGGATCTGCATGCAGATCATGATTGTCTCAGGTGCATTTTTCACTTCTTGGAGTAAAAGACCCCCCAGCTGTTTTTTTGTGGAGGGTGAGGTATGCTTTGAGCACTGTTGAGGAGGAGAGGCAAGGTTGTATCTAGCTGGGGAACATGGTGTATTATCAGCACATCAGCTCAGCCAAGCATGTGAGCATTGGCATATGAGCAAGATGCTGCAACGTAGATGTCGACACATGGTCAGATATTTCTCAGCAGCCCCTGTGTGATGTTTAAAGATCCATTTGTGGCTAACTTGTAGTAAGAGGATACACTGCTTGGCTAGAATAAAGAGTGTTTCCCTACAGATACACATGGTACATCTCCAAGTACTCCTGTTGTTTTTTACAAAGCAGCATCTCTCTTAGCCTATGCCATTTTCGCTTTTCCTGATACAGGGGCGGCAGTAAACTAGGTGGACAGTGGAATAGAAGAGGGGTTCCATAACAAATTTTTGGCTAAACTTTGGGCTGTGAAAATGGCTTAGCTGGGTTTAAAGCAAGTTTCATTCCCTGCTGCGGGCCTTGTGCCAGCCTTGTTACTGCATTGTTCTGTGGAAAATACTGGAAATAAAAGCACAGATCCTTTCAAAAATGCTTTAGTGGACTTGATGAGACAGAATAAAAGAAGGGCCAAGTTATGATGGATAGGGGTAGGGGCTGCTTGCTGTCTGCCTGAAGGTCATTCCCAAATCAGTCAGAACAGCTCCAGAGGGAGAAAAAGCAGGTTAAAAATAAACAAAACAGATTTTCACCCGTTGCAATCACTGCCTTTGCCAGGCTTAGCACTGGAGACGGGCTTCATGGAGAGAAAGAAGAAAGACTTCAGATTGCACAAAGGAATATTAACAGAAGAAATGGATGAACTTAAGAAAGAAAAAGAACTAAGCTGAATATGGATTCCTTTTGGTGAGAAGAGATGGGTCACGGAATAGTCTGAGGGGTAACTAATGGAACATTGACACTAAACTGAACAAAACAGACAATTAGCAGCTGAAGAAAAATCTGGGGAACAGAAAATAATGCTGAGAGGCCAGTTCTACAGAGTGATTTGAGATTCATTATAAATAGTACTTAGCAACTCACATTTTAATGTATGTGACTACAAGTAAATGGGTCACATTTATAGGATGAGGTTCCATTTTAGTAATCGGTAACGCTGATGGTCCTACACCTGGGACGGGGTAATACCTGGTACCAATACAGGGTGGGGGATGAAAGGATCGAGAGCAGCTCTGCCGAGAAGGACTTGGGGGTACTGATAGACGAAAGGCTGGACAGGAGCCGGCAATGTGCGCTGGCAGCCCAGAGGGCCAACTGTGTCCTGGGCTGCATCAAGAGAAGCATGGCCAACAGGTCAAGAGAGGTGATTCTGCCCCTCTACTCTGCTCTGGTGAGACCTCACCT
>Ga0181612_109076_pt1 | contig 10473 bp, 4 predicted proteins | sample HoacroProtozoa21_FD_119630 | JGI IMG/M metagenome (GOLD analysis project Ga0181612, IMG submission 119630) | Hoatzin crop microbial communities from Cojedes, Venezuel. Combined Assembly of Gp0051906, Gp0051904, Gp0051908
TGTGCATGCCCCTGAAACCAGATGCAGGGAGAGGCTGAGTTTCCCAATTTGTGTACAGTCTCAGGGGCCACTGACATCAGTGAGGTCTTTCCATGGGCTTTACTGGCCCTCAGATTGGATTTAGGACTATGCCTGGCTAGCTTAGATTAGATGCTAAGTCTTAGATGGCTAAAATTATAAAAGATGAATCCTGCTGGTGCCCATACTGCTGTATCACCCTGCTTCGTAACCAGAAAAAACAGCTGGGGCATAGGGCATACTTCATGCTCTTAGTTAGATTTTTTAAAAATCTCTACTTTCTGACTGATTGTCTACATAGGAAGCTTTTTAGCTTTTTTGTTTCTCATGGAACAGAAAGAATACTGCAAGTGTTATTAACATAAACTGATCATTAAACTAGCTCCCACTTGCCTTGTGAAGCTGCCAATAGACATTTTGATTTTACACCTAAATGCCATTTAAAAAGCTGCATAGTGATTAATTCAGTGTTTTAATTTGTTGCTGCATTTTGTGTACCTTACTTGTTGCTTAATAGAGTATAAACTCTTTCTGTTCCTGCAGCATCCCACACTGTAATATCAGGATCTTAAATGTGAAATCTGAAGGTTGGAGAAATATAAAATCAATGCCTTTAGGGAATTACAAATATATGAATAATAAGTACAATGCTCTCCCCCAGATAAAAGACACTGACCACTAACAAATTACTGTTTAGCAACAGCTACAAATCACCTCAGTACATCGTTCCTTTAGATCCCCAAGGTGCTCCCTGAGCCTCGCTGCAGGGTTATCTCTCCCAACCGGCCGAGCGCTCTGAGCAAGAGCCACTTGCAATAGAACCCGTTTCTATTTTTCCTTCTTCCTCTCTCTTTTACTGCAACTAATTTTCCTTTAATTCACTCAGGAGTCAGCTCATCTTAACAACTGTGTTAACCATTCTTACACGAGGAGTGGAGCAGCACACGCACCCGTCGCCAAGCCCTCCCGTAGCCCCTTACCTCCCCGGGCAGGTCCGGTCGGTGCAGCGTGGCCACGGGCGGGCAGCGCCTTCCCCTCTGCCCACCGCTCGCCTCCCTCCTGCCTCTGCTCAGTCCCTTCCCCGCGCGCTGCCTCGTATTATACCCGTCCGGGGCTCCGTCATCGCTCACCATAGCAACCAATAAGAAAGGATGGGCAGGCGTCTTCCAGTGATTTGGGAATGTTATCCCTAAAAGCTTATGCCTGGGAGAAGTGTGTGTCTCTGAGGCAGAAAAAACAAGCCAGGTAGTTTTGTTTGCTGACTTATTTGGGGTTTTCTTTTTCCCCCTAACCACAGCCCACCAGCAAGACCATCACTGTCTCTCAGCAGGGTCTGGGCTTAGACACTCGTTGGCACATGGTATGAAATCTGGGGTCCTGGCCTGCGGTACACATTCATAATTTAGCACTCAGGGGCTTTGTCTTTAATTCTATGATTTCTTGGACATTTAAACTACTGATTTAAGCCAAAGCCAGTGAGTAGTGGGTTTTCGTCCCTGATGCTGTAGCAAGGTCCCTTAGCTTTTTAATATTTTCTAAGCTGTGTGATGGGGTAGGAACTGAGTTTCAAAGACCTCAGCCTCCTGCTGAACTCCCATGGGATTAAGACAGACTCTTCTTTGAATGCCCCTGGTTTATAGACAGCTTGGGGATGTCCCCTGTCAGGCTGGTGAGAGGGCAGGAGGGAGAGGCAAAGCCAGTGCCCACAGTGTTCGGGGCAGCAGCTTGAGTCTGTGGCCAGGAGGGGACAGACGTGGCACTGGGGACAGACATGGCACTGGGCATGGTAAGGAGACCTTCTGAACAAGTGGCTCACTGCTCTCTGCAGCCAAAATGTGTTTGAGAGAGGAACTTCCCCAGAAGAAATGTTGGTTCTGGATCTGGAGTTACTCATTCCATGTCATTCCTGGAAAGGTGCTTGCAACATTTTGATTATCTTCTAAATATCATCAGTGATGAGATGATGCAAGCTGCATCTGTGAGGGGCTGTTACAGACCTGGGGACTGTGTGTGACCCTTGCATTGGATTTATGTTTTGCAGTTCTGGATGTTTTGGTTTTGTCTTCCAAGGTCTGTATTCCCTTCTGTCTCTGTGAGTGAGCTGCGGCTGCCAGCGAGCTGAAAGCTGGGAGCAGAGATGAAAATAATTATGGGCAGGGATGGAAATGAAAGTGCTCCCAGGTGGCTTCCTACCATGTACATGGCTCGGTCCTGCTTACAAAAGCAGGGGGATAGAGAGCTCTTAGCTGGTCCCATGCTGTGAGTAAAGTAGATCCTTGCCTGCTGAGGATACGAATCTGTGCTTCAGAAAGGTGGATTACACAAGGTGGTAACGTTTCCATGAGAGAGCCGCTTTCTTGTGGCGTGTGGGTTGTTGAGTTTATCAGTGTTCACAGTTGCTTCAAAATTAAATTTCAGTTCTTTGCAAGTACGATATGTTAGCAGGAAGAGAGGAGACCGAGGAAAACAGGAATAGCTGGATTAGGTCAGCAAAGAGTCCTGCTGCCATGATCCATACCGCTAGCTTGAAGGAAACTGCAGCAAAGCTTTCAGTGGTGTTGGTATCACCTGCTCCCAAAATCAAGCTTGCACCAGTCCAGGCTGGTGATGAGCTTGAAATTCTCATTTCCCAGGGTGAGAAGATGTCAAACCCGTGCCAGTGCCGGGACTGCTCCAGCACTGGTGTTCCCTGTATCTGCAGGTGGCCCTGGCTGTGGCCCTGCCTGGGACCCCTCGCTCCTCATCGTAGGATTCAAACTGCCGGCGCGCTCCAGTGGCCAGCAGAAAATGAGCCATTTTCTGCCATTCAGCCACTTAGAAAACACAGCAGGTTCCCAAATCTCTGACAAAGAAGCTGCAAAATTACCAGCAACCCACTACTTACTGCTCATCAGCCACTTCTTAGCTCTGTAAATTCTTTAGATTGGGCTTCATTTATGTATTTTCATGAGTGCTTCTGTTTTTCTTGGCACTACTGGACCCAGGGTCACACCAGACTCACTGGAAATCCCTCTTTCCCTTTCCCTGGTTGAATTTGCCCCCCCTCTTTTAACGAGCGTGCAGGCAGATGTAAACTGAAGGACAGTGCGTGCTGCCGGCGCTTTTCAAAATAGTTACGGCGTGTGAATGGGATGGAGCCGCTCTATTTTCTGCGGCTGTGCCAGCAGCAACAGCACAAAGGCATTAAGGATCTGTGGTTGCTGCAGGAGGTGTTGGCAGCGGGGGCTGCTGATCCCCTCCGACTGACTGCGTGGGCTGTGCTACCTGGCCTGCTGCGGCCGTCAGCTTGTTGGAAATAATAGCAGTGTATACATTCCCTGAACATCAGGCATTATGCTGAGACACAGAATGTGCACAGACACAGTCTCAATACAGCGTATAAACACTCCTGCTGCATTGTACATGTCCTGTCCATCCCAGCTAGGGAATATGGTTGTTTTGTTTGGCATTAAAGTCTTAGCAACCAGCTGATACAGCTGAATATGGTAAAAACTTCATAGGAAAAGTGAAGGTTGCTTGTGGCAGGGGAAGGAACCAGGCTGTATTCAGGCTGTTTGACTTCAAGACTCTCCTCTGACAATCCTGGTCAGAATTGTTTTTCACTTTCTACGACGCCACCTCAGCTGTCGCGCTGAAGTTAGGCTGGCTGGGAGCCTGGACTACTCTTGGGCTCGGTGCAAGTCCTTTTTTGTCTCTAAGTATATTCCTCTTTTGTTAACTCTTCATTTTTCCAAGGAGATTCTGGCACAGGCAGTATTGTCTATCTATTATCTCTCTCTGATCTACTTTATTGGATAAAACCTTCCCTGCCTTCCCTCAGGTGAGCTCAGACAGGTCTGGGTGATGGCCAGCAACAAGCTCGAAGACATGGAAATGACAACTGGGTTGTGTTTTGCTTTATGTGCTGCTGAATCTGCTCTGGAGCATCCCTAGTAAACTCCTGAGCTCCCAAAGCAACCCAGTGGCCTTCCCCACACGCTCCCAAGTACGGACAGCTGTCCCTGAGACCTGGGCACGGGGTGGGACACATGGAACTCTGCTGCAAACCCCAGCCTGCTTGCAATCCCGGCCCCAAAACCTGCCCGTTTGGCCCCAAACCAAAGGTGGGGCAAACCTCCACTGTGTCTGGGGCAGCTGCTGCTCCCAAGAGGGGGCGAGATCGGGGGCTTTTTTCTGGCTCTCTGAGGGGGTGGAAGCGGCCGCCCAGCACAGGGGAGCAAGCCGTGCCATGCAGCCAGCTTGTACCTTCAGCTGGTTTGTCTTAAAATACCCACTGGTGTCATTTTTTACATCCTACAGTCTTTACCCCAAGCTGTGTATCTCACCCTTAAATGGAGTTATATTTTTAATTGCTGGCAGAGTATTATTATTAGACACAAGCCTGCTGCTAATGCGCTGTGTGGCTCTGCGGAGAGCTCAACGAACCTACCTCATCTTGCAGACAGGCGAGGATGAATCATCCTGCTCATCTGCAGCCAATGCACATCCTAAAATGTGTCTTCTCCCAGTTAGGCTTGTTGCCGAGACCCCACTTGAGGGAAAATCCCACTTGAAAGCTTCTCTCCGGCCCCATTATCCCACTGAGAGGTGAGGGAGTGCAGTGAGGTGGGTGGCTGTGGGCAGCACCGGCTGCTTGCTGCCTGTACAGCGAAATGTCAGCCCCGTTACAGGGCAAATCTGACTGGTTGCTCCCCAACTGGGTACCAGTGGTAACCCATCGCAGTGTACCATGGCGTGAGTGCAGACAGAAGACCTATCTCATAGTTTTGGAGCAGCAAAGAGGGTTCCAGAAATGCATGTGGATTCATGAGCCCACTGAAATGGGGATATTTAGTTCCCCCCCTAGTCCGGATGAGCCACGGGTGTGCTAACCGTGGGAAAATACCAGGGTAAAGAGCCTACGGGGACGCATGGAAGGGAGGAGCGAGGAGCCATGTCGGGGCTGCCCAGCTCAGCCCTGCAGCACGGTGCTTTCTGGGGCTGGAGCGACGAATTGCAAAAGCCACAGTGAGAAAATGCCTCGGGAGCATGGCTGGGCTGGGGCCCGATGGGTTCCTGGCTTCCCTCTGGCGTGAGCGTGTTGGCCGTTTGGCACACGTTCCAGGCTGAGCAATACCGCGTGTTTAAACAGACACACTTTTCGAAACATAAACTATTGCTGGTTATCACATGTATCAGTGTGCGTATCTAGTGGCTTTGGATCAGTCTCTGCAAAATAGATTTTTCAAGATTTGGTTGTCTAAGGATGCAGATAGAAGCCTAAGCAGGATGCGCAAGCACCATTCTCTTAACAGGAGCTGGCATCCAAGGAGCTTTGAAAGTCGGCTTCTGTCTGCCTGAATAATTGTTCAGCTCTGGCTCCTACTTACTCAGGGCCCTTTTGTTTAGTTTTGATGGGAGAGGAAGTTCATGCTCGTTGTGATGAATGCACTACAGAGCCTCCAAGGTAGCCCTTCGGTACATAAGAGTATTAAAGAGCTTTTTTCACCTACCAGGACCAGGAGGTGAAATTCCATTTCACAGAAGGTAGGAGACTGTCTAACAGTGTCTGCTTTCTGGTAGCTCTGTCAAAGAGCGCCTTGGAATTATAGTAGGCAATAAGCTGCTGGCGCAGAGCAGTGGGGCTGTAACAAAATGAGGGACAATTTATTAATTGATTAAAGCAACTGACAAGTCTATGCAAGTGCGATCAGTCCACTGAAATACTCTATCTGGGAGCAAAAAGAAAATACTTGTCCGATTCTTAGCAAATGACTTCACTCTGTAACTCATTAGTAACTCAAATGAAGTGTTCAAGTAAATCTCGAGGAAGTGAGTCAGAATTGGAGAGCAGTGGAGCCTTCAGCTGGCTGTATTGCAATTGCTGGGAGCAGCAGTGTTGAAGGAGAGACAACATTTTGTCCTGTTCTACTACTTCAGCTCTTGCTCCCTTTCACCCTAAGCTCTTCAGTGCATTGGTCCCTCCGCTCTCTTGGCTCCATTAGCTGGCAAGCACAAGCCAGGGGTTTATCTGTGTTTTGCTGGAAGGGACTCTACATGCCAGAATTTTCTCAAGAATGTGCTTTTTTGCTGCTTACCAAGGCTGGAGTTATAGATGCAATGGGGGCAGACTGCAGCCCTTCTCTGCTGGGCTGAATCACGATGCCAACGCTTCAGTTGCAGAGCCCGAGCCGAGCGTGCGGTGTCTCAGCTAAATCTGATCGTCAGTATTTTTTTTTGCAGATCACACAAGTGAATTAATTCCCCCTACTTCTGTTTCCCTCACACCAAATGGGTCCCCTAAATGTTCCAGTGATAAAACATTGCAGCAATTTCCGCATTTCCAAGATCACACTCATAGAGTATATTCCTGGAAATCACTTTCTGTTTTCTGCTGCTAAAAGTCTGGGGGGGACAGAGTCCTGGGTGCTATTCTCCCTAGACCAGGCTTAGATTCTTACCCTTCTCACAGTCCTGTGGGGATGTCTGTGAAGTACAGAGGCTGATGTAGAGCTTTGCAGGATGCAAAAAGGATCTTTTCTTTCTGCTTTCCAACTACCCTTAAGCTCAGATGCTGCACTTCTTACTTTTCTTAATAAGCCTCATTTAAAGAAAATGCCCATAGGAAAAAAAATCTGTCTGGTTACATGTAGATAAGGCTTTTCATTTTAGTAGAGAAGAATTTGGGAAGAGGCAAAAGGCCAGTGAACTGAAAACCTTGAATGGGAATGTATGGGAGAGTAAATTACCTTGGAAAGGAAAGTGGTGTTTCTACATAGCAGGATAATAAACCCTGTGACGTGAGAGTGTGTTGAGATTAGAATATATCTGACTATGCAGGAAGAAAAGCAATCTCCTCTTTGCTACAAGAAGCAGAAGAAATGGGAATTGTCATGGGTGTTATTATTTCTCCTTCTCTCCCTTAAACATTATTTGAAGTGATGCAGTGTAATACTGCGAAAGAGAATTACTTACGGGTCTGGTAAGTGCTTCTGGCTAATTGTCATTGTGCTTCTAATTTCTCAGCCGCTCAACATTGCCTACAGTCACATCTATAGCTCCTACCGCAATTTTGTGGGGCCACCTCATTTCAAGACAATCTGCAGACTTCTTGGCTATCAAGGCATTGCGGTGGTCATGGAAGAGCTGTTGAAGATCGTCAAGAGCCTGGTAATTCTGAGCCTAACCCTGGCGATGGAGAGACCTCAATGCCCTGAGAGGTGCAGGTTGGGCAGTCAGACTGGGATCTGGGTTCAGGGTGTTCACATCTGGGCATCTTCGCGTCCCTTGATCCACAGTGAAACGCTTGTATTAACAGTCTGATTTTCACTGTTGCTGAGGAATCCCACCGATTCCTGTGGGATGATGGAGTGTTTCCACCATCCTGAAGTGTTCACTGCAGTCAGCCACCTGCATCTCGGGGTGGTGGAGTTGGCATGCCGCTTTGCTAAAAGCCGTTGGGAAGCAATTGGGTGGGACGTGGCCTCTGCTGCAGTCTGGGAGACCTTCAAGACACATGCTCGTGCTCAGCAATAGCATAAGAGCACTCTGTCTCACCACCTTGTGATACCTCTGGAGAGCTGCAGGAAGGTAGAGAGCAGGCAGCAAAACTGATGAAACCAACTTTTGAGCCTTTATAAGAAAATTCTTGCTATAGGTGAGTCCTTATTGAAGCCATACTGTCCATTTCCATCAGGTATTCTGAAGCCAGGCTGCCAATAACCCTACCTGCTTTCCAGTTCTCTCTGCTTTTTCAGAAGAGAAATGTGATGTCCGCAGGGAAATGATCCTGTGTGCTCCCTAAGGGCACTAACAATACCGAGCATTAAGAAAGGAGGAGGGAGTGTGCAAAAATGTATAATTTTTCAGGTCGTGCTTTTCTACTAAAGCACTTGCATTACTGGAAAGACGATTTTCATTCATTACAAGTATTTAAATTCTCTTTTGACTGCAATGATGTCATTTTGAACTTGTCTAACAAAGCAGTATAAAACTGAAAATCTCAAGCGTGTATCCAGTTTCCCTACTGTAAAGCACCATAGTTACTGAAGATGTAATTCGTGTCACTTGGTTGAAAATGGTGTAGCTGGTGTGCGAGGTCAGACAGCGTTCAGCACAAAGACTGCATGTCTGGCTAAATAGTGTTTACTGCATAATCCCGTGCCGTGTATCTACAGGATGCAGGTGTCGTAACTCCTAAGCTCTTTTAACTAAGAAATATACTTTGCTCTTGTCATATTAGTTCAAAACATCAGATCTGCAGAAACTTGTTCTGGATGCATGTAAATTCTTTTTTAAACTCCCAAGTCTCTAGTGATCGTTCCTCAGGTGGAAGGAGCATTTCCTGTGCTGGGGAATGACTCCTTCAGCAGTTTGGGTGAAATGCCTTTTGGGTTTGGAGCACAAGTCCAGCTGGATCTAAGACTAAACCTTGTTTGGATTTCAGCTGCAAACAATGCAAACACAGCAAGCTGTATTTTGAAGTCGAAAATCCATGCAGCTGTGATTTATTATTTGGGAGGAAGCTGTAAAAGCACTCTTAACTCCATGCACTTGGGCTGAGTTTCATCTTTCAGTGAAATCCAAATTAAGCAAGTTCTTCTTGGACTCCAGCTGGAAGTTTCACCCTGTGCTCTCAGATGTGGACCCATCCACATCCAGCCTCTTTCAAAACCACTGCCAGGAGAAGCTGTCATTCCAGTTTAACCTCCCTTTTTCTCCAACAGCTGCAAGGCACCATCCTGCAGTACGTGAAGACTCTGATCGAAGTAATGCCCAAGATATGCCGCTTGCCAAGACATGAATATGGCTCTCCAGGTGAGTGCTACGGACAGATGCTTGAGCAAGAGCTCAGCCACACATTGGTACAGCATTTACTTGGGCACACACTAGTAATTAAACAAGGTTTGGCACCTGACATGCCAGTGCAACACGCAGCCAGGCTCACTGAGACACGCTTTCAGGTGCTTCACTGTTGACAGTGGAACATGTATAGGAAACTTCTCCAGGAAATCTCCTGTTGGAAATTTCTCTTTAAGCACCCAGATGGCTGATAAGGGAAAGTCTTCTGATAGCCTCTGTTTTGTTTTCAGGATTTTGTAGTTGTGGGTTCAGTGATATTTTTCAAAAGCCCTACCTAGTTGATGCAAATATTTTTCGCAGCATGACTGCAGTCTGTCACTGAGCTGGAGGGGCAAGCTCTGGCTGGTGTATGTGAGCCAGCACCAGGACATCCATTACAGTCTTGAATCTTTTTTTCTTTTTCCTTTGATGAAGAAATCCAAGGACTTCATATGAATTACTCCCTGTTTCCCAAGGGTTACCGAAAGCAGGATAAGACTCTGCGTGCTAGTTCTCCCCAGTGCCAGCCTCTGTCTAGCCATTCAGCAGTTACAGCTTGCCATTTGTGATAAGGAAATACCAGGCACTGATTGTCTTTTTATCCAGCTTATCGGAGGGTGATTCTGCTCTCACTTTTCTGATTGTCCTTCTTTGTCTTATAAGGAATCCTGGAGTTTTTCCACCATCAGCTGAAGGACATCATTGAGTACGCAGAGCTAAAGACCGATGTGTTCCAGAGCCTCAGAGAAGTGGGCAATGCCATTCTCTTCTGCCTCCTTATCGAGCAGGCTTTGGTAAGGCAAAATCCCCTGCGCCAACAGATCCTACTTGAAATTGCCAGCTCGGGAGTAGCAGTGGAAGTGGGTTCTCCAGCAGAAGAGTTTGGGAAATGTCACTTTCCAGCTTCTCGTGTGCTCAGGGTCTCTCTGGGGCTGTGTTACTGAGGTCTGTGGGCATGTCCATGGGGATGGTGTGCATTGGTTCTTGGTCACTGACATCTGGGATTGCTGAAGGAGAATCTGAATACTGGAAGATCTAGATTTAATTCTTGGAGCCAAAGCTACCCCTTGTTTGTCCTTCCCAAAAATAAAACCAACTGGAGCTTATTTCTAGATTGTAAGCTCTCTGGGGCAGGGATCAGTACTTTTTCATATACATATTTGTACAGCGAAAAGTAGATTTGAGCCCTTTGCTCTTTTAGGGCGCCAGTGCAATGAAAAAACACCTGACTGATTCTGATGGTGATAAGGATAAAGCAATCCAACAGGAAGGAAATCTCAGAAGAGCTAATGATGTATTTCCTGTGACTTATCTTCACTGAGATGTTAGTTGGAGTGGCGACTTGGTGTTGCCTCCTGCACAAATGTTTTGCACGTGCACAAGTCTCTCAGCCTCTCAGCTCATATGATGCCCTTTCTGGTACGGGGCAAAGGCTATGGCTGAGTGCCAGACATCATCTGCTGTCAGTCTCTTCCCCCAAGTAACAAGCGACAGGACAAGAGGTCATGGCCTCATGTTGCACCAGGGGAGGCTTAGATTGGATATTAGGAAAAATTTCTTCACCAAAAGGGTTGTGAAGCATTGGAACAGGCTGCCCAGGGAAGTGGTGGAGTCACCATCCCTGGAGGTATTTAA
>Ga0181612_125552_pt1 | contig 10473 bp, 10 predicted proteins | sample HoacroProtozoa21_FD_119630 | JGI IMG/M metagenome (GOLD analysis project Ga0181612, IMG submission 119630) | Hoatzin crop microbial communities from Cojedes, Venezuel. Combined Assembly of Gp0051906, Gp0051904, Gp0051908
AAAAAAAATTAAAAAGGGTTTTGTGGGAAAAAGATAAGCAGAAAAAAGACAGACATCTTTACTCCAAAAAGGTGAGAAACAGTCTATGCTAGCTGACATCCAGCTGCTCTAATTTTGAATTACGTGTCACTCCCAGCTCTGATTTATTAATGCTATATTTGTTGCAAGCAACTATTCAAGACTGTGCTATATTTTCCCCTTACTTCAAATACAGCCCCAAACATTTACAAGAACACACAGTCTATACCAATGTTTATTCATCCGCTTCTTACAACATGCCATAATGAAAGTGTTCTGTTGCAGTTTCCAGAGTCATAACATTTTCTGTTGGACTTGCAAAAGCAGACAAATTCAGATTGTAGCCTACGAAACCAGAACAACTATTTCTTGTTGATTTACATGACTTTTCTGTCCAGGTTCTTGAGACAAAAGGGCACAGACTCAGACCAAAACATCATCTGGACAGGCACCCTCTTTTTCTGAATAAACAAAATGACTGGGAAGAGTAAATAAATAAAGCAAGCATACAGTGATATTTCCCCTGAATACTCTCCCAGTCTCCAGCTAACTTGCAATTTAGTGGCTTCCTGAACCAGAGGTGTCATCTTGGCCTTTGACAGATTTTTCTTGAGTGAACTTAGTCAGTCTCCCCTTCAGCCTATATAGATTTTTATGATTTTAAAAAGTTTGCGGATAGCTCAAAAGATGGGGCATAATCAATTGCAATTTCCTACTGTTTATTTTTTGAGTTTTTTTCCTAGACCCTGATGCAGACACGAGATTTACTATTTTTAGATCGCACAAGTTACTTGTTATTACACAAATGTAATTTAATAAAAACCTCATAGTAGAGCAGTTGTAGATATATTATCATTTAAAAAAAATACTGGAATAAAGATGTTGGGTTTATTTCAGTACCTTTGACTCTTGCTCATCAAGCTACCTTTGGTAGGAGTTCTTATATGTCTTACTTTAATCCTCTGCAAAACTTTCAGATGGAAACCCCTCTAATTTGAGGTAACGTAATAACCCAAATAATTCAGCAGCAAAATGCAGGCACGTGCACACCGCACACACTGCACACATACACTAGAGTTTTGATACAGGACACAACACACCATTAAACATTTTATTCTTTTTTTCTGTATTGTTTATTTTCTAAAAATTATTGACTGGCATATACAAGTTGAAGTATGTTCAGTGCATAGAAAACACCACTAATAAGCGCCAAGCATATAGTTTTAAAGTGTGCCGTAGTGCACAAGTGAAAGAGGCTGCATGAGCTGAAATTTATAGGCTTGTGTATAGGGCTTTTATCAGTCAGAAGGCAAAAGCACTTCTGTGGATGAAAAAGCCATCCCTTTGAATGCCTTCCCCTTTCCAGCCCCTCTTTCTCCCCAGCAGAGGAGAGCTACAACAAGACACCATTCCACCACCTCCAGCGATGGAGGAGCTTTTGAAGACAGAACTATTGGCGTCACCAAACCAGGCCTCACAGCGAGTCTCTGGAAAAAAAAAAAAAAAATTCTTATTCTGTAAACTGGACAACATTTATTTCGAAGAACAAAGCACACTCATTGTGAGTAAGAGAAAGAAAGGGGTTGCTTTCACAGTCAAAACTTCTGAGAGGAAAACACAGCTGCACCTGCAAGCTTGCTTCACTGCAGCACCAGCATTGCTCTGGCTTTTGCTAGGGACTGCCCAGAAGCCAAAGGTGCAAAAACAAGCTGATACCTTGTGCATGAGGAGGTGCAATGCTGTCAGCACTCTGAGTACACGTTATTTTGCCTGGGGTTTTTTTTTTTTTTTTTTCAGTTGTTTTGGGGTTTTGGTTTGGTTTTTTTTTTTTAAAGGACAAAACTGATGTAGAAAATTCTGGGTGCTGTTGCTATCCCAACTTGTTTTGGTTCCAGCCAGGCAAAAAAAATGCAGGCCATTTACAAAACGCATAGGCAACAGCAAAGGATGCAGATTAAAGTGGGTAGTTTAGAAATGGTTATAACGAAGGTCCTATTGCAGGAGAGTAAGAGGCTGAGTACAATACAGGTGTGCCTGCCACTGCTTATGTTATAGTCATGCCCCCTCCAGCATGTGGCTAAATGCTCTGGTTTGCCTGAAAGTTTCTTGGCAAACCATTTGAGTTGGTTTAGATCACTGTGGTCTCTGCAGCCACAAAGGCGTAGTGATCAAAAGGGCTCAAAACTCTGCCTAGAGAAGGGAAGAACTTTAAAAAATGTCAAACTAGAAGAAAAAAAAAAAAAAATCACACCATAAGTTGCCAGCATCTGTGTAAAAGTATCTGGAGGTCCATGTTCAAGAAGCAAGTAAATTCAAAAAGTACCCAATATATTCGTAAATGCTTCCTGGGCAATCCAAGCTATAATGAAATTCCATTCTTTCCTGGCGGAATCCTTAAGAAAAGATGTAATGCAGCTACCACCTGCCCTCCTGAAATGCAGCAGGATCATACAAGTCTGAGCTCCCCTACATCAGCAAAGATTAACCAACTCCAATAAATGCCATGTGTTCTAGATCAACGTATGTAAACGCAGCTGACAGGATGCATTTGAAGTCTGGAGATCATTAAGTTTATACCTGCACTTGAGGCTGGTTAATACTTTTTGCTGCAGCTGCTTTGTAGGATGCTGCATTTCAAAGGCAGCCAGAATTTTAAGAAAAGGTTAGGCTCACTTGTCCTCCCCATGGGTGGTCTTCAGGCTGACACACAGAGCTCACATTCAGTAGGTTGTGCGATTTCATTCTCCCTCCTCTCCCCCTCCCTGGACTGTTTCTTTTTTTCCTTCTCCTCCTTCATTTCCCTCCATTCTCTCCTGCCCCCAAATCAGCTGTATCCGGCTATAAACATTAATTCTTACAAACAGTGTACACTGGGTTGTAAGCTCTCTATGTTCTTATTGGCTGCTACTCCAAATGCTAGCCAAATAGCTTAATTTAAGAATTACAACATCTGCATTTGTATACTGAAGGACTTTCTAAAAAGATAAAGCAGGAGGCCAAATGCTGATCTCACTTATGTCACTGAATACTTTCACTGATGCTAAAAAGAGTTGCTACAGACTTTCCTCCAGGACCTCCAAGATCAGGATTTGACCATTTGCTTTAGTTATGTGCTGATATTTGCTTCAAACAGATCATGAGAAAAGGAAAACAATTGATGTTGGCATTCCAAATATTTGCTCCTTGTGAATGCTCAGAGTGTGAATTCCATCTATAGTGTTTCTTAATTTCTACAAAAAAAATGCATTTTATTGTTTCTCCATTCTCAAATCTACATCTTTAATAGATGGGAAATTGCATGAATATCTCCCTACACTGGCCTTTTCAATTTACAAGAATAGTATTTACAATTCAAAAGAATAACAGGAAATGTCTAATAGACTTAGCACTTGGTCTCTAGGAAACGAGAAATACCATGCTAATCACTGAAGGCTGCACCTTAGCTATACTAAAAGTGTTTAAGCAAGCATGAGAAAGTTTGTACTTTTCTGCAGGCAGGCAGGCAGTAGTACCCTGAACAGACAAAATACAGATACTAAAAGAAAAATAGATCTGAAATCATTAACCTTATCAGTTGCAAACATATGAGCAAATTGTATTCTTCTGCCATGGACTTAAAAAGTAAGATCAGTAAGCTTAATTTGCACAAAAATACTGAAAATTGTCTTGGACATCTTGAAGATGTTTATGGTCTTTTTTTAAATAAAAAAAGTTTTCCATATCAAATATGTAGTTTACAGGTAAAATACGAAAAAATTGTAAAGTTTAGCCCTGCAAATCCTAGTAAAATGAACCTTATGCATTACAAATATTCAGACAAATTGTACTCCACTGCTGTGTTTTTATTTTTTTAAAAAAAGCAGTAACCTTCATTTGCAGCACAAAGATTCTGAAAATTGTTTTACAAATCCTAAAACTAAGATCTTTTTTCAAAAGCTTTTCATAATAAATACATAGTTTAGAAGCAAACCAGCAAAGAACATTAAACTTCATCCCCACAAATCGAAGTAAAAACTAAAAGCCAGATCAGATGCTGTGGTTTTCAAGCACTTTCACCAATCCTAACGTGTGTTTGACCCACTTCATCACGGAAACGTACCTCGGCAGTCTAATTTTCTTCTGCTTGCCCTTAATGGCCCATACATTAGAATTCCACAGATGTAATGGATTAGCATAAACAGAAAATATAATCCTAGTCTGAATGAGAATTAAAATCATTCTTCATTTACTTGCTTTGGCAAGCAAGAATAAAAAAAAAATATTGTTTTACCAAGAAATTCACTGTTGAACACATGCATAGAGAAGACCCACCTAACAACACAGACACACCATCAAGCTACTTGATCAGCAACTTTCCAGATAAAATTATCCACAGAATTGGAAAATAATGCAAAATTACACAGATAACATTATAAAACGTGTAACACTAAAGATAACAAAATGGACAACTACAATCATCATTTAGCTCTTTTGAAAGTTTTCCAGAAAAAAAGTTCCAAAGCATGGGCAATGCGTTTCATACTCATATCACAGACACTGATAACTCAGCTATCACCAGTAGATTTAATGGCTCTGCAGACCAAAACTACATTTTCCACCCTACGCAGACTCATGGCTGCATGAACTCAAATGTGTGGAAGAAGAGTACTTCAGAGTACTTTCACAAGAGTCTGATGATGTTGATATGTTCACACAACCTCTTTAAGTCTCCAAGAGTGAAATGCAGACCACATTATTTCCTGTATCAGTCTCTGGCTGATGTTATAGGAAGTTTCAAGCTTCTTCATAGCCCTCCTTTAAAGTGTGCTATGTATGAAAGGGAAAACATTGATGGACTTGGCGGTTTCAAGCAACAGCCCCTAGGTAAGGAGGGCAGTGCTGCCCCTGAGCAGCCATCTCCCCTTGCTCTGATTGCGAGTCACTGTTAGGAAGCCCTTCAGGTTTTCTAACAGCTTGACCGATTCTCTTCATTTCCAACAGATGCGCAAAAGGTTAAAAAAAATTTTTGTGGGATAAATTTTTGTTTAGTTTTAGCATTGCCATATCATCCTCCATCCTTTATGGTGAGTCACTACAACTCACTGGCATAACGCAGCAACCTGTGGAAGCAGCAAAGAGGGAAGGGATTTCTAATCAGAACATATAGGACTGATGCGGGCTACAAAAGAGCCAAATAAGTGGAAGAACAGCTCTCTTGCACACAGTTCACATCACAAGTCCTCCCCCATCTCTTCAGGGGTGACAAAGTGGCAGGTGTCATATGGAAAGAGATGGAGTAAGACTGTGGGATAGACATAGTCACTAATGAAATCGCTAAACCCAACTTGAAATTAAAATTCACAATGTGTACTCCAACACGAGCAGGAAATGGACATCTCTAGGAGTAACTACAATTTTCACTTCAGCTACAAGAACCTGAGGAGTCTGTATCCATTATAATAAAATCTTAAAGATTTAGAGTATTGCAGTCCAAACTAAAGACAGCGAAGCCATTCAGGGAGAGAAGGTATTGTGCATGTAACCACTATTACAGTATTTTTAACTTAAACAGCAACTTTTAGTTTTAGTTTCAAGCAAATCAGCCAAAATACGAACAAGCTGGAACCGCATAATTTTGTAATGGGAACTATCAGCTGAGCCGTAAGGCCTGTTTAATAGTTCACAGAATCATGTTAAATAGCAACTTTGGTGTATACAGCTAACATATTTACGACTTGGCAATATCTTGCAGCCTGAAGATCATCTTTTAAAAGACATTTGTGAAGAATGGCCACTTAAAATAAGCCAATGACACGTAGAAGCAGCTACAAGGAGTGCCACCAAAGCTGTGGAGCCACCCTGAAAGCACCAGAACACGAGCAAGCTGAACAAGACCTTTGCTTGGGCCCCGAGCACTTCACTCTGGCTGCTGACGCGGGGTGGACCACCAAGCATAGCCATAGTTTCTACTACTACTTTCTGGTAGTTTTAACGATGCAGGTATTCTTTACAGATGTTTTACCATTTATAGAAAACTTTAAAAATCAAAGTACCTCAACAGCAACACACTCTTTTTGCCTCCTTTCTAGTAAGTGCATGGACTACTGTATATGGACAGTTGGACTTGATGATCTTGAAGGTCTTGTCCAACCTTAATGATCCTATGATTCTATTTTTAAAGCAAAGTCAGTGCATTTCTGGACTTAATAGGTGTATTTAAGAAAAGTCTTTTCATGGCTACAGTACATAACTAAATACTCCTAATTCCTTACTACACTGTAAGCTACATACTCTTCAAGGTCTTATTCCGTTAGTAAATGAGATTCAAGTTTGCACTCAGATTAGTCCCGATTAATACATGTTACAGTAATTATGCAAACATATTTACATGTTAGAGTAATTATAAAAACAATGATTTCTTAAATTAATCCGCAAATCCCAAACTGGTTATCTGCTTTATTTCTAGCTGCCTCAAAAAATAAGGAAACGGAATCAGGCACCAAACCTTTCCTTCAAAAAATAATGCATTACAGCACTACTAGATTTTGTAAAATTCTGCCAGCAATATTACATGCATTCTGGAAAGAAATTAATTCACACTAGACCACAACTGAAACAGCCTTTTAAATTACATCATTTACCATTTTAACTCTTGGTAGAAAGTTGTAGTTAAGCTACATCTTTAGGATTATTTCATTACAAAAAGAAAGGTCTGAGCAATTACTTGTAACAAAAATCTGAGATTTCTGGGGTTTTCATCTTGTTTATGCTCTGCAATGAGAGTTTGAAGCTAATAGAAGTTACACAAACTGCATTGTATTTCCTTATATGATAGTAGTAACAAGCAACACTACTATTTTGTTCTTATACATCATTTTTCACCAAGGGATCGCAAAATCATTAAAAAAGGAAGGAAATGTCATCAACCCATTTTACAGGTAGATAAATTTCACAGATTTCAGTTTTTCTCTACCTATTTCACATCCTCCTATGCAAGGAGCAACAATGGATACTATATTTAGCAGCAGCTTCCAAACTGTGGTCTGTGGGAATTCAGTAATTCTCAGAACCATATTCAAGAGTGCTTTTAGGGTGCCCTGTAAAAAAATACATATTGGTCCAGAAGTTCTGAAATTTGTTAGCTGCTAATTAGGCGCCAAAATTTTGCAAGCCACTGTCCACTTATATGTGTTCCCGTATTCTGTAAAGTGTCACGATATAGCAGATGAGATCCCTGATTCCAATACTCTAATATTTTAGGCCTACCTATGAATAATTGTTACCCAATTTATACTAAAGTTAAGCTGAATTTTTTCTGTCTGGGGAAATATTTCCCATCTCTGAAAGTGCTTTCCTTTTACAAATTAAAGACAAAAATCAAAGCCATAAAAATTCATTGAAAGTAGTTCATTGAAATAAACCTGACAAATCTGCATTTTTGCACTGGGTAGGGAGGAGATAAATTTTATGAGTAAAAAAATCTTTAGAACTCCCTAGTACAGTAATGCTGAGTGTCTCCATTTTTTGATGATGGACACTCAGTATTCACAATTGCAAAGAATGGGCTGGGTTTCATATTCACAAAACCCAGTCACAGAGTCTAATATGTCTTCTTAGCTGTCTGCAGGCTATATGAAGTTCCATAGTTTTAGCAAGAATTTCAGCAACAAAAGTAAATAACTATGTATACAATCCCAAATTTCATTCAAGTTCCCAAACTATCTTAAATGTAGGACTAGACAGCTAACTTTAGAAAGCTTAGAAAAGAAAAGGTGAAAAAAAAAAAAGTATCTTAAATTTGTGGTTGTCTTTTTTCCTCACCTCCATCCATCCATTTGTCATGGTAAATAACAACAGCAGCAAATCATATCAACTTCAGATTCTGGCCACTTCTGTCTTCTCTAATCATCAGAACAGGTGACTGATAGTTATGGCATGTTTGTGTAACAAGTTTCTTATCTAAAAGCTCAGTGCTGTGTCAAAGGAAGTCTTTGTACACCCAACCATCTCCTAAACACTTCCTGGCAATAGTTGAGCAGGTTCCCACCAAAAGAATGAGGTCACCTCAGGAAACAAAGTGGAATTAAAAGTTTCCTCATTAAGATTTGGAGAGTTTAGCTGGTCATACAGATGGTTTTCATGACTATTTCAAAAGCCTATAACGCACATCTTCCATAGGGAAGTAACAGAATAAGTATCCTCCCTGCACTGCAGTCACCCTCTCTGCGTACAACTTCATACACTGAAGCAATGAAGTTGTTCACCTGTATCAATCTACCTAAATCCACAGAGACGGAATTCTGTTCCCAGCGTGCTACGGGGTTTTGTTCCCTCAAGCTGTATAGCAGAGAGGAAAACCATGCCCCACAGGTGGGGGTCTGGAGAGCTGAACATTGTCCGTTGTGCTGCAAATGCCTCTGGACACAGCTCACTTCTTACAGCACAAACCCAAGAAGGAGAAGTTCTTCGATTCACAAACAGCTTACAGTTTCCACTGTCTCTACCCATGAAGTCACTATAATTCAGTCGTAAATTTTCTTGCTGGGTGACTGTGGATGTTCCCAGTCACCGTCCCTGCACCCCTGCACAGCCAGCTGTGCCTAGGTCTGCCCTGCCGGGCTCGTTGGGCGAGGCAAGAGGTAGCAGGAGCGCGGTCAAGAGGTGGAAGCGGGAGAGCATAGTACTACAAGCCCTCCGACCAGCAGTGCAACTCTGAAGGTTCCCAGCAGCAGTTTTAGACTGTGTCACACCTGGAATAACGAAACCTGTTGTCCCTCACCATTAGGGCAATTCAGTTTTCAGTTTTACAGCTTTATTTTTGATACAAATATTGGATAACAAACATTGAAATTCTAGTTTATGAAATTCTCTGCTCAACTGCAAATATTTCAGGAGTAAATCTAACAGATAAATTTGATTTATTCTGAAATACAGCCTTTTTAAGTGATGAAGCTGAAGAGCTACAAAAGAGATTAGGGAATTCAGCCACACAATTTGTAACAAAAACATAGCTGCTAGGTTAAATCCCAAGCTACAACTGGAAAAAAGAAAAAAGATATCACAGGAAACATATAACAGGAAACAAGTAATCATGCAAGTACCAGCCAGTAGTCTGTTCATCTACGTCAATTTTAAATATTAATACTTTTATTCAGAGGCTATCTGCACAGATGGAACCAGGGCCAGAAGAAAGACAATTTTGCTTTGTGCAAATCTTTGATACAATCTTTTCAAGATGAAAAGGTCTTCAGGGGTCCCTCAGCACTGAAAAACAACCTGCCTTAGAATTCTAAAGAGAAAAGGAAGAACAGAAAAAAAATCCCTCTTCCACCACTCTGAGAAAAGCTTTGGGCCATGAAGATGCTGCTGTACAATTCCTGACATAAGGGTTACTTCTGTAACCATAGTTTGCATTTTAAATCTAAACTTTGGCTCTTATATCAAAGACAGAATTATTTCTTCTATAATAAGCACGTAGAAGGTGACTGCATATATTTTTATCCCGAGATGTAATACAAGGCAAAAATTAAAACAGAGTTTAACTGTTTCATCCACTATGATTTTTATTATTCTGTACAGAAGTGAACCTCAGCACATCCAATACAGAAGTGGTGTGTGGTCAATGTGAATAATAAAAAAATAAGTCCTAACCACTTACTTCCTGTAAATCCTACCACATACAAAACCCAACGCCAAATATTTTAGGTATGGAAGCCTTTAAAAGTACTTTCTAGTGATTAAGAAAAGGAGGTATTTTACTACCGCTCTCACACGCTCCAATACTGAATGCTGCTACTTCGCACTGCTGCAGAGCTTTTCAGGGCTCAGCTTGTAAGTCAGGAGCAGAGAAGGAGCTTGCAGGAAGTAAATCTATGTCCTACTGACCTAACCTGCTTAGTGACAAAACCAAATACAAAAGAATGTCTGTTATTTCTTTGGAGATATAAGTATTCAACATACCAAGCAATTGACTTCAAATCCAGACGATTTTATCTGTAGGCTCTCACTCAACTGAATGAATTTAAAAAAAAAAAAAAAGAGAACTTCAAAAATATTTAACTGCCCACAGATCTGAGACAAATCCCAGACAACGACATGCAAACTGTGTTTCACGTGCAGTTGCTTGACCTGAAACAGGAGAAGGGTGCTCATTTCTGATTACTATCATAAAACATATTTGGCTGCACAGATTTTTAAAAGAATGCCTTCACGTGGAAGAACTAGAAGTTATTTTAAAGTCACAAATTCCTCTTTCAAATTTTAACGAAGCGAGTGAATCACAACTCAGATTCCTTAGCGCACATCCACTCCCTGGGAAGGCAGCTGGAAGGACGAGGAGCATCCACCACCCCAAGGGCCAAATCCCTCCCCAGAGCATCCCAGCAAGCAGACGTGGGGGGGAGAGCACATGGGGCAGCAGGGACGCCCATCCCCTGACCCGCCACATCCCCTGCTGACACCAGGAGCGGCAGAGGG
>Ga0181612_167609_pt1 | contig 10473 bp, 8 predicted proteins | sample HoacroProtozoa21_FD_119630 | JGI IMG/M metagenome (GOLD analysis project Ga0181612, IMG submission 119630) | Hoatzin crop microbial communities from Cojedes, Venezuel. Combined Assembly of Gp0051906, Gp0051904, Gp0051908
CTGTCAAACAAACAGGGGAAGGTTAGGCAGTTTAAATCTCCGAGTTAGGCAATTAAAGTCTCCAAGCTGCTGACTCTGAAATTTCAAAGTGAAAGTTTGAATTAACCTTTAATGGAACAACAGTAACTCGTTCTTGTCCTTGCTATGTGCAGAGTCAGTGCTCAGTACAGAGCGTGATGTAAACCGAAAGGTCTCATTTTCTGTGTCTTCCTATTTCTTGCTCCCCACCCCCTGCTTGCGTGCTGTTTCTTCTCGGACCTTCCATGCTGTGTTGCAGAGGGAACGTGTAAGGACAGCACTACCTTCTAGGCACATAATTTCTGTCGGAAAACATCTTAGTCCTCTCAGACATAGGAATGTGTTTTCTCGTTGTGTTAGGCATCCCTTACACACCCTGTCGCTGACATTTTCCAAGAAGCTGTTTGTGAGAATTACACCAGCGAACACATAAACCTGCAGGGAACTGCAGTTAGCTTGGGCTGAGTTCTGCGTTTGACATGGGGAGAGCAGTTTTCGGACAGCATGGTGTGCTAATCCTGCCAGGGTCAGGCCTTTGTTTTTTTTTTTTTTTTTTTTTTTGGTAGACTTGAAGGCTCAGTTGGTCCCAAGGATTATTAAGTATTGACTGGCTACCACTCTGTGTGTAGGCAAAGCAGACTGTGCGTGACGATAGCTTGAAGAATCGTGCAGAAAAGACATTTAATGACCTTAGCCACTTTGTGGGGGTTAGGTGTGAGTGTCCTCCTGTTATTTGCAAGCAGACTTTGCCCTCTGTGTTCATTACTCAGAATGCTCTGCCACATGGATATATCCTACTGATCTCCTGCAATCTCACACTGGTCCCCAGCAGCCATTCCCAGGAATGGCTTTCAGTGCTTTGTTGGTAGTCAGCCTTGTGGAGGTGGTGGATTATGAGGTGTAGTTAATCTGCTGGGCTACGTGAGGTTATTTCTGACCAGCTGGTCCCTGAGATAACAAAGGTATTTTCGAGACAGACATACATGCAGTGCTGACAGAACTGCAGCAGTAAATATATTTTTCCCACAACAAAAGCTCTTGCTGATAAAATAGCCTGTCTCTGAAGTTTGCAAAAAAATAAAAATGGGGATGAGCATGGAGGAGGACGTACTCCCTAGATAGGGAAGACAGAGTGTAGCTGGAAAGAAAAACACAGCAAGAACAAGAGACTGTGGAAGACCTGGAAGAGGCCCTGCAGCCTGGAAGACTCCACGTAGGGTGCCTCTACAGTCAGGTACCATGCTAGGATACCTCTTCTGTCCCAGAGGAGGCAAACCACACCGGTGACAAGGCTGCGCTTGTAGCTCTGTGCATGAGTGTCAAGTTTGTCCCCAGCAGATCACAGGAGCAGTGCAGAAGCTGGCTCAGCAGGGCTTCTTGGCCTTCTCACAGCAGGAGGTGATTCACAAGGGTGCGTTGACCATCTGGGGTGTCACGTCAAGACAGACCCTGGCAGTGGCCCACAGGCAGCATAGGGGGATTTGCCCATTTCCTGCCAAGGGCTGCTCACCACCTCCCTGTCTGGAGAAATGAGGGCCTGTTCTGAGGGCTGCTCCTTCCAGCTTCCCTTCAAGGGCTGGTGAGGCCGAGGACAGGTAGAGCTGAAAAGGCAGTGCCAGACTTTCCTCCTTCCAGCCTTCAGGATGGGACCATTAATGCTCCCATCTCTGGTGCTTCTCAAGTACCTCTTGACACCATTGTCATAGATGTGGGAGCACAAGACTGGAAAGATGTCCAACATTTTTGGTCAAATCCCAAGGATAGCTTTCATCTTTTCCAGCCTACTGGCTGTCCTCACCTCTCCTGAGTGCTCCATCAAACTTGGCTGCTTGTCAGCTTACCACAGTTCCATCTTCTCCTGGTTCTCCTTCCCTGATAGCTCCTTCAGGTTTCCACTGATGCTGAAATAAGGCATGGACTTCCTGCAAGTAAGGGAACTCTTCTGACAGAATTATTATTTGTGAAGGAAGAAACAAGTTATATCAGGAAAGGCAGAGCAACTGCAGTCTGGTTCTTCTGCCTGTGCCTCCCTCAGACCACTGAACATCTTCTCGGGCCCTGACTAACCTCCGGTCCTTCCTGCCCGCACTGTTCCCTCATGCAGGCAAGAGGCAGCATGTGGCCAGCTCCAGGACACCACTGGCAATGCTTTGTGCCTGCTGCCTCCTTCCCCTCAGTCAAGGTAGCTGGTGTCTCTCTTCTCCAGGTGCTCAGCAGCTTTCACAGACTCTTTGGCACCAGATCCTGCTGCCTCATTTGGTTGGATTTTACTAATAGATACAAAAGTGGTAAGAGCTGGGCAGACCATGTAGTCACAGATCCTTGGTTTCTTTGGGAAATATCCTGAATACCTCTTGTTTTCACCTCTCAAGCATGAGAGCTGCTCAGTAATTAATGTGTTGTTGCCCTGGTGAGTGGGACTTGCCCTGGTCCTCCCAGGGCTGTGCCTGAGAAACAGACCTGTTTTTCCAACATGGAAGTAACCCGATCGTTGGCTGTGCGGTGAGGTGTGCTGCGGCTATGACCCGGAGTTACCTGGTGCTGAAAGGAGACACCTCGTTTGCGCACTGCGCCAAAGGCAGCCGTAAATCAGGTGTCACTGAGGGCAGCAGGATATTTCTCAATGTGCATTTCCCACCAGGCCACTATGGCCTAGAGCTATTCTTAGCCCCTAGTAATGCTCTGCTGAATTACGACAGGTTCAGTAATCACTAGAATACTACAAAATAAGTCAGATTTCTTTTTTTTTTTAAGCTTAAAAAGGGCTATTCCATGATAAAGCAGAAGGGAAGTGAAAACCGTATAAAGTCTGCTTTATAAGTTTAAACTATTGCAGCAACCAAAGAGTGACAGTGATTCTCAGGTGAAAGATTTCCAGTCCTCGGTTTCATTCAGAGGCCAGAGGCTGAAGGACATGCTTTCAGTAACAGCCAAGACTGGAGAGTTAGAAGTAAGTCCTGTTCACACCCCTGCTGCAGACCTTGCACAGGGCGTTCAGGTAGCTTCTCTGCCTGGAGAGCGATTAGCTTCGTGGTCAAGCACTCACATTGAAGTAGCACACGAACAGCTGAGTAAACCCAATGCCTAGTCATTCTTGAAGGCAGAAGCTCCCACCCCAGCTCCTCTGTCCGTGCCACAGGCCATGCGGTCCTGGCCCACCAGAAGCATCACTGGGTATGACACTTCTCTGACCACATAGGCAGCCAATTCAACTCCCTAACCCAGCAGGAAACCATTTGCTTTCTAATTTTACTTTGTTTCCTAACAGGCGACTAGGCTTAGTGGAGGTTGAGATCTGTGCTCTCATCAGTGCAATGTGGTGCAATGTGGGAGGAGGTTCAACACAAGCTGTGATCTGTAACTTCATCCTGGTGTGAGGAGGCTGGAAGTGGCGAGTCCTGGGTGCTAAATGCCTTGGGATAGTTTGCTGACTTTGGTGCCTGTGCAAGAGCCACGGCCCCTTCCAGCCCTCTCTCTGCTGTCTAGATAAGTCTGCTAGGTGTTGTGCACCACGTCTGGCTATGTTCATCCCTTGTAGAGGTGAGCAGGCTCTTTTGGAGTTGAACTGTAGTCCAAAAGACTAAGTGCATGCTTCTGAAATCTCGTACATGCACAGCGAGAAGGCTGCTGTGGCCCTCAGAGCATTGTAAACCCTCCTGAACCCTACTCAGACTTTTCAGCTAGTTTGGTCATCACTGACCACTGTTAATTTGTCTTGATTTTAACCTCTGTTGTTGCAGAGAAAATAATTTGGGTTTTTTTTAGGTGCTGGACTGTTCCCAGCTCCTCTGGGCATCCTCAGCTCTGCGTGGGAAAGCTGTTCACTCTCGCTCACCATCCAAACCTGCTGGAGGTGGCTACGGACTGTCAAAAATTCCCCTTTTCCCGTCCTCCCTGGAACGCAGTCCAGACACAGATGACAGGATACACAGGTTTCCCTTTGGGAAACTGAACACGATGGTGCAAGCTGCCTTCCCTTTTCTGCTCTTTTGCAATCTCTCTGCCCTTCTCAACCTCTTATGGCCAAGAGCTGTGCATCCTGCCCCCAGCCTCGAGTGAGACCAAGCACCAAGGGAAAGGCTTGCAAGGTCTGTGCCAGTTTCTTTCCTTTACCTGCTCTGATGTCCATCGTCATGGCAGATCTGAGAGCAGCAGGAGATGGCCTCAGGGAGAGGTAGTTTGGTCGGGAGGAGTTCAGTGGAAGAAAACAGCAGTCGGGAAAGAGGCCACTGCCAAACCTGCGTGACTCTGATGGCACTGCTGAGTCTGGAGGAGCCTCTTAGTGCAGCACAGAGAGGCAGGGGAAGATGCACGTTGCGAATGGGGCCAGGAAGGGGACCCACAGGTGGGACCTCTCTGCCCAGTGCCGAAAGCATGATTGGAGACTCTAACAAGCAGACCTGACCTAGTCCTGGATATAACGTAACCCATCAGGGATGGGTAAGCTGTGGCTCTGCAGGGGAGACTGCTGCACTCTGACTCGAGGATTAGCTGGCTGCCAAACCATACTCTGTGTTATTTTTGGTTTTAAATCAACATGTTTCTTTAATGGATGGTGTAGGAGGTCTCTCCTGTTGCCCCAGTGACTAACCAGGCCTCCTTGCTATTGACTGCCCTGGTGGGGGGGAGCTGAGATGCTCACTGCTTCCTCATTCCTGAGAGTTCACTGCTTGGGCTCACCACTCCTTAGCTGAGTTCAGTTATTTAAGCAGGACAGGCTGGGAGAATATATCATGTGAAGGACAGGGGCTGTGCTGAACAGTGTGGGACCTTCGGGCACCTGGTGTTTGGCGTGTCTTCCTAGGTGCCGTGACCATGGCATCCCAAGGCCAGGTCATTTTCTGGAGGTATGGTATTATCTGCATCTGCTTTGGGAGAGGGGAGGGAGGGAATTGTGTTCTCCAAACTCCTTGGCTGTATCACCCTGCTGCCAGGAGCTTTCAAGACAGCAGTTCTTTGCAGCTTGGCTCTATACTGCACTCACCCAAGCTACTTAAATACCAGTACAGGTTCTTTTATACAATCAGTAAGGCCATGTAGCTGTCAGACACCCATGTGCAGGTCATCGACTGTAGCCAGGATGGAGGTGTGTGTTGTAGAAACTGCGCATGGCTAGAATATGCTACCTTAGTTTGGAATGCTATGGCAGGTAGGTGTATCAACGGCTCGAGAAAGGTGCTGTGATCCTGCTATTGTAGGTTGGGGTATCAATGGCTTGAGGAAGCCTCCCTGTTCCTTCTGCTGGCCCTCAGACAGTCGCGTGTGTTTCCATCACAGCAGCATGCTGAGGGGAGAAAGGCAGAAGCTGTCCTGCAGCAAGTTACCTTGCTGTATGGGTCAGGAGTAAGAGCTGGGAAGATGCGCAAGCTGGTTTGTGCCTCTTGTTTCAATGAGCCTGTTTGCTTTGGAGCTGTTGACCAAGTCCCGGTGAACTACAGTCAGAAAAAGAAGTATCATGGGGAAGGCCATAAAAATATGTACCTCGTATCCTTATCTCCCGACTAGCTGAAAATAACCCCCACCAGACTGGTAAAGTGTCAAACTTGCTTCAGCCTCCGATGAATGTGGGCTGAGCCTGCATCTAAACCTGACTACTTGAACAGAGCCACCAACAAACAGCATCCCTTCATCCCAGGTGCGGGCTTTTCCAGGCTGGCTGGAGGCAGAGGCTCCAGTGAGGTGTGTGAGACATCCCTGCTTGCCTTTATTCTGTCAAAAAGGTTTCAGCTGTAACCGTCCCACCTGAGCTGAACAGCAGTGGGGAGAAGGACAGTCCACATGCAAACAGAAGAGACCTGTCACGCGTGAGCTGGGCTCCCACTTTCTCACATGGAGCATCAAGGAAGAACTAAATAGAAATACTATCTGCACCTTTTCACTGATGAAAGTGATATCACTAGTAGACATCATGCAACACGGTGTAAATATTTGCTGGGCATCGTATTCCTCACGCGACGGGAGTGCGTGTAATAACCAGCTCGGTTACTCTCAAGAGGCAGCCCAGCTGGCTTTTGCCAGGGAAATGCGGTAACTGACGGGTGGGAAAAAATGCATCCCTACCTCTCGCTGCTCTGAGACCCATCCTCCGGCTCTGCCAGCGCCTCTGCCCGCCCCGGGCGGCCGCGCAGCCAGACGGCAGCAGGTTATGGGAAGCCACAGGCTTCCTCAAGGGCATTGGCCTCTTCAGGCTAATCTTGAAATGCAGAAATAGCGCAGAGAGAGGGGTTAATTTTCCGGGAAGCTTCAGAGGAGCAGTGGGAGGTTTCTATTGATTTCAGGAAAAAACAAAGCAAAACAAACACTAAAAAAAAACCTGAAGTGCTGAGAAAAATTGAACTCTGCAATCATTAACCACTCATTGGAATGAAAAACCCTCCTGCTGAGTTGCCCCTGCCATGCTATTTCTTTTCCACTGTAAGTTTTGATATGAGGAAGAAGGCAGGGGACCTTCAATCTCTTAATCTTCCCAGCTTTTTGATCCTCATGCCTCTAAGCCATCTCCTGAGGGAAAGCTTACTCTGAGCAGAGCTAGCGATCAGGATTAAGCCTCTGCTGCCCGTTGCTGCGGGGCTGCGAGCCTCTGTCCCTGGGCTGTGCTCGGCAGCATTCAGGCAGGGAATGAAGAAACTTCACGCCAAATTCCATTGGCTGATCAGGAACCGGACCACGGAAAAGGGTAGGATGCACGGAGCGGCATCCTGCAGGGTGCCGGAGCGGCACCGGGAACCAAAGGTGACTCTGACTTCTGCAGCCGCAGCCGCCTGCGTTGGCCTGTTTCCGTGCCTCTGAAACGCCAGCAGCATGAGGGGTGCTGATGCACAGAGAAGTCGCTTTTCGCTTGAGCTGCTGGACTGGACTGTTGTGAAACACAGCCACCGTCAGCACGCGGCCGGGCTGCCAGCTTCCTCTTGTTCGCCCCACGCTCCAGATCCGCTCAGTACGCACGGGCGGCTTGCAGGCAAACATTTTTAAGGCCCTTGTGATTCTTTGATCTCACGGTTTCTGCGGAGGAAACTCCAAGCGCCTGACTTCCCCTTGTCCTTGGCAAGAGGTGTTGAAGTGGGCAGTGGCATCTGTGTACCCCAAAATTGCCATCCTTCCCTGTAACAAGCAAGCAGCTTTTTCCATCAGCCCTGCTGCTGCCTTGAACCAGGGGTGGGGAGCACCTCTTTGGATGCAAAGCCAGCAAGGCTTTGCGGCTACAGGGGCAGGTGGCAACAGTGGGGGACAAAAGTGTTGGTGCTGGGCTGTTTGTGCTGCTTTGTGTTTGTTTGTGAGCGACCTGAGGATGGTTTTGCCTGCCACAGTGCTAGGGCAGAGGTGGTGTTCAGCCCAGCGGGTCCTTTCGAGGACCGGGGGCCAGTGGTGGTGGCACCTGAAGAGTTCTGGGACTGCACAGGAGGGTGTCCTGGCTGCTTGTCCCCTGCCATACCCGCTCCAAGTTTATCGATGAAATCCTCCATCACCAGCAGGCAGCATCCTTCAGCTCCCAGCAATTCTCTCCTGCCCACTCTTGGGAAGGAGGATTTTAATCTAGAGGCATGAGGGTGAGTCACAGCCACTATAAGCCGATGTGGCTGCCACTTGCTCCAGGCGTATGTGCTGTAGGTCTAAGCCCGTGCTTCCCAAGTGTGAGAGCTGAGGCTGATCATGGCAACCATGGCTGAGTTTATAGCAACTATCTCGCTCTGGGATCAGCTTTGAAGAAATTGGTGGAGCTCCTCAAGGAGGTAGATGTTATTCAGCATATGCAAGAGGCTTGGTATCTGCCCTGGAATAGGAAAGCATAGGGTTGTCACATGGTGAGCCTGGCCAAGATCCCGAGTGACTCGAGGCTGAGCCCCGTGGGACATGACAAGGCTCTGCTGGGAGCTGTCGCGCCGTGGGATCTGCATGAGCCAGCAAACCAAGTCCCCATGCCGCAGGCCCCAGGGGAGGCGGTGGCAGGTGATGGGTCCCCGGGTGCCCAGTGCTGGCGGCTGGAGGATATCTGCCGCTGTCCTCCCCAGCGGGGTCAGCTGTGACCACACCTGCAGGGCACCAGGAGAGGGCAGGCAGACAACTGCTGTCCACCCTGGTTGTGAGGGAAAGCTGGTGAGAACGGCGAGGAAGCCAAACGTGTGACACCTCCCAGCTCTGAGGGTTTCTATGCACAGAGGGATTGGCGTGGATGTGAACGTATGTATGGACTCGTATGAACCTTTATATGGACTTATGGCACACTTGTGGTGAAATATGCAGTTCTGATCCCTTCTCCTGAGCACACTGGCATGTGCAGGCAGGGCTTCCTCAGACAACTTTCTTTTCATCTGGCTTTAAGAATGAGGATGGAAGGAAGGCAGTGGGAGGCCGAGCAAGACTTCTATAATATCTCCCCTCCTTTCTATCCCCTCTTTTTCTGTCCCCTCTTTCAACCCATCTTCCTTTTCTCCCTTCCCTACTGCTCCCGGCAGGAGGGGCTTGTTCCCATAGTGTGACTCCCTGGAGCTCCGGATCAGCCCTGTAATCCTGGCATCTGTGGTGACTCAGGCACGATTGCGCAAGGAACCCACGCAGGCACCCATCAGCGTTGGGAGGAGCAGTGTGGTTGTACGGACGCCGATGGCCTCTTGTGCGGAAGACTGCCCGATGCGTTGGGAAAGAGTGTGCTGCAAGCCGGTGCACGCGGCTCAAGCAGACGGGCTGTTCTTGCGTGGGTGGGAGGGCCGTGACATCTCGCAGCCTGGTCCTGCCTAGGGATGAGACGGGAAGAGGCAGCTTGGGAGTTTCTGTGGACAACAGGGCAAAACAAGCCCGGGGCTGGCAGCCCTGGGCACTGGTGTGGTGGCCGCGGCCGGGTGCCTGTGCCTCCTGCGGAGCTGCTCCCTCCAGAGCCCTGCCGGGCTTGGGGAAGGGGGGAAGTCCCCTGTGAGGACCTCCCACGGCTCTCTGGGCTTCTCCTCCAGCAGCCCTGAGCAGGGCTGAGTCCAGCAATCCTGTGAGCACAGCGTGTGAACTGCTTGCTCCGGTATGTACTGGTGGGCTTGGCCCAGTGGGAAGCTGAGGTCGCTGCCACAACCCCCAGACCGCTGACAAAGCACCCAGGCCCACATGTCACAGCTCCACCAGCTGTGGTGGGAGCCCGCACCAGGCCACGCTTACAGTTCTGTCTGAGTCGGGGCTGTGCCGGAGATGTGTTATGCTCAGCAAGGCTTGAGCTGTGCTGCTCCATGCTGTGCTGCCCATTGCCTTCTCTGCCAGGCTCCTCTGCCTGTGCGGTTTGGTAAGTGGTCTTCTCCTCCTCAGCCTCTCGCTCAGCAGCCACTTACCCATCTGCGCACGGGGCATCCCCAAACCAGGCAGCTCACAGGTCTGGCCCTGTTCCCAGCCCCCTCTGCCTGCTGCCTGGCTCGTACCGGGTGTCTCCTGGGGTCAGGTGCCTGGCTCAGTGTTCTGCTCGCCTCCCTGGGCAACTGGTCCCTCACAAATGCCAGCATGGACTGCCCAGCTCCCTTGTGCACCGGGGGATGCAGAGGAGAGCATCCTCCACTGGGACCCACTGCCTCCTCCCAAAAGCAAAGCCTGGGGCTCATCTCCTCTCACCACATGGTCCTTTGCCTTTGATGAGTGTTCATCACTACTGTGGTCATTGTGGTCATGCACTTCACCCACCCACCTTGCTTTAGGGCTGTGGCTTACCCACCTTGACCTCCTTCCTGCCAGTGGCTTTGCAGACAGGCACCGTAGGCATAGGGTGTGAAGGAGGTGGGCTGAGCAGTAACGTTGTCCTTTCTTTTTTCCCCAAATAGCATGACTACGGTCATTATCATCCTGGCTGCAGTGATTGCCCTCATCATTGGGTTTGGTGTCTCAGGTACGTGACTGCTCAGATTTTTTGCTGTTACTGGCAGGGTGATGAACTTCTGCCCTGCTGCCACCTGCGTGTCTCCATCCTGTGCATGGGATGAGGTGTGATCTTATGTGGAAGTGCCACCTACGACCTTCTAATGAAGGCTTGCTTTATAAAGCTTATGTACCAGATGGCTGAATGAAGTCCACACAGGCAACTTCAGTTCCGGTCTTTCTCAACAAGGTATCACTCCATGGCATTAAACCACAAGGAGCTGTGCTCTCCTTGGAGGCTGTGAGCTCTTGTACATTTTAAATAATGCAGAGATTTACACACACACACACACACACACACATGTGCTCAGGGTGGGTTAGAAGACACCAACACTTGGCACTCGGGGCTGAGTGAGGAAATCTGTGTCGGCTCTTCATTTCTGCAAAAACTTGTCAGTGTCTTGTCCCCAAAATAGGGGTTTGTTTACCCGGTGTGCAATATGCCAATATACACACAGAGCAGAGGCATTTTGTTGCATATTTGTGCAGATATGGGTGTCTGCCCCAAGGCAGCACACCTCATTCACAAACTGACAGTCATTTATACACTTAACATTACCATATTCATCTTTC
>Ga0181612_179518_pt1 | contig 10473 bp, 6 predicted proteins | sample HoacroProtozoa21_FD_119630 | JGI IMG/M metagenome (GOLD analysis project Ga0181612, IMG submission 119630) | Hoatzin crop microbial communities from Cojedes, Venezuel. Combined Assembly of Gp0051906, Gp0051904, Gp0051908
AAATAAAAAAAAAAAAAAAAAAAAAGAAAAGAAAAGAGAGAGAGAAAGTGAAAGGTATCAGACAAGGCTGCAACATCCTCCACCACCACAGCTCCAGGAGCGAGGTTTCTGCTGAACACAGCGCGTGGGCAGTCATGGGAAATGCTTTCATAATGCTCAGCACAAACAAGGATTTAAAGTTACAGGCTCATTGCTAGCTCCTAGCTCCTTTCTGCTCTCCTTACCCTTTCTCCCCACTCAACTGGCAGCTGCCAAGATCTACATAAGAGAATGATTTACACATCCTTTTCTTATATATATATAAAGTGAATCATCCTAAACATCTTTCAAAATACATTCATAAAAAGAACAGCAGATTGAAGGTCTTTTCTTCTTGTGTTTAGCTATTGTATGCAAAAAAGAAAGACCTGAGCTTTTTCAGTCTTCTCATAATGCTACAATTTGCCAGACTTGTGCACACAAAGTAACGCATAAAAATACAAGTAGCTGCCTCCTGTTGCAAGATGTTCAATACACATCTATGCAAGATATTCAATACACATCTATGCTTTATTAACTTCCAATCTAATACAGAAATCTACATTGTGTTAGTTGTTTGTCTTGGGGAAATTTGTGTTTAGAATTGGGTTTGATATGTTCAAAGAGATTTCTCAGTGCAGTTCGCCAAGGTCACATTAAATTAGCCAAGTCCATCCATTCAGTATTTAATCGCCTGCAGTGTAGCACAAATGTGAGAGAAAGTGCTAATCTCATGGACTGTATTTAAGGGAGTTTTATGAAGAATTGCTTAAGTACATCAAGTTTTACTTGAAAACAGATTTTTGGAATTTCAGGATGTATTTCCTATCTCAACATGGGTAACAAGAATTACAAATTCCAATCCTAAACAGAATTAAAGAAGGAATGAGTATTAATTTAAGATTAAACTCCATTAGTAAAGCATAAAATCTAAAATCCTTTTCCTTCAATTTACTGTCTCACAAATTTAATGAGGGGAACTCCCTTAACAGCCTCATTGACACAGTAAGGAAACCTGTGATGCTGTAAACTAAGGATGCAAGAGGACAGTTCAAAAACTAAGTTTGCTGTTTCAATAAGCAAATGAGCTATTCCAGTTCCATGAGGGTTTTGGCTGTTTCCAAAAGGAGAGAGATCAACACCCTTCCACTGGTTTATTTAAAACAGCTGTGCTCACAAAACAGCCATCCCCATTTCCTGCCCATAAAACATTCCCAACCCATTTAAAATAAAGGAGGGAGAAAAACAAGGCAAAAATCTGGTGCCGCAACTGCAGAACAAAATCCAAGTATTTACGAGGGTGTCTCACCGAGCTTCCACGCTGCAGCGCGCCCGCTCTCCCACCAAACGCCGAGGCACAGCTCCAAGGAACTGCCAGCACACTATTTTCCTGTCGTTGGGGAAGAAAGGTCACTGCAGTCCTGGTCATTAGGTTTCAGGGCCCGTCTGCATTTCCATTAAATCCCCCATTTTCTAAGTAATTAGAGCACAACATAGACTACACGTTTCTGCTGTTTTTAGAAAAGCTGCAAGAAAGGCCCTTTGAACACACAAGCCTTAACTCACGTTACACTCCAAGCAGCCACAGAGTTAAGGGCATGATTTTGTGCATGCGTTTGCTTACGTTAGGGGCTTAGGAGCACACACATCTGTGCAAGGTTAGATGCTCAGTTAGCACTTCAGACATGGAAATACAAAACCGTCTCATGAGTATCAGAGGTCTTAAATTATTTGGCATTTAAAATGCAGCTACTGGACTAATGGAAATGATCCTCTTTGGGAGAGGAGAAGGGGAAGACGCAGGGGCAGTTCAGGTACTTTCTAGCCTCTGTGGGTGCACAAAAGAAAGCAGTCAACCTAACTCCCAACTCCTCCTTCCTCTGTCCTCCCTTCAAAAACATGGTAGGCATGATTTTTTTGTTTTTAAAGGCACAATTCCTGATGTCTTGGCATTTAAGACTGGCAACGCTGCCCATAAATAGGCAGTGCACAAAACCAAGATTTTGTCTATGACAAACTGTATTCGAGGCTAGAGGGACAGCTTTCTCACGTTTGCCTCTCCTGAGCAGGTTTGCTGCACAAGTAAGGGCACAGATCTCGGCACGTCCCACGCAAGCCCAGCACGTGGCAGAAGAGGCCTCAATGTTTTCTTCAGTCCCCTCGCGTCAATTAGATTTTCTGGCAAGACTGTCATAACTCACCCATGAAACCAAGTCGTACTGGACGGGTCTCTGTTCCCACTGAAGTTCCAGAGGATCTCATCACAACTGAATAACCAGATGTTAGAGGGATCTTACTGTCTAAGAAAAGTAAATTACAATTCTGTCCACGCTGGTTCTGTGTAACCTTTGCAGTTGACATGAGGGGACAGGTAAGTGCGTGCCTCCCTGCCCACCTGAAATGGTTTTGATCACAAAAATGCCAGCATGAAAAGACCACTATATCCTAACACAAGTAGACTGAAAAATTCAGATGTGTTTGCCAAAATCAATGACACAAAAACCAGAGAAGTCTGGATTTAAAGTAAAATTCTTATCAAAGATATAAAAGGACAGAAATTGTGAGACAAGACTAGAAATAAGCCCCACGTAATACTTGAAATTGCAATCTACTGCACCTATCTTCTCATCCGGAAAGAAAGGCCTCCACAAACAGAAGCAATGTTTCATAAACCTGCCAAGGCAAGGGGATTTTCTGACTTAACAAAATGTTCTGGTTTTCATGGACTTGACATTAACTCATTTACACGATTTAAATGCAGATTTCGTGTAGCTGTGCAGTATGCTAAAGATCTCACTTTCACATTAGGCTTACTTGTTATGTACACATAAGACAGATCTTTACATGACAGGATCTCATTCATCCCAAAAACCAACCAGCCATTCAAATTGAAAAACAACCATCCATATTGTTATGAAAGACAGAAAGCTGGCTGACAAAAGCTAGAGCAGTCGGATTTATTTAAGATCACAAAGCTTACCATTCCATTATAACTGGGGGAAAAAAGAAACCACCATATTTCTCTAGAGAACAAGGCCAGGACAAAGCCTTCTTAAGGCTACTAACGCTTCAGAGGGTGCACAAAGGTTTGCATTTTCTTATACGTTTCGTCACACTAAATATGTTGCTGTATTCGAAATGCAAATTCTTTAAAACCCTCTGCCTACCACCGCAGCTGTAAGGTGTGGGAGAATATCCCAGCACCGCCGAGTGACAGAATGAAAATCATTACCAAATGCGTAAAATGGACTTCTGCAATGAGAAATGTAATGGATTGAAGCCGCAAACGTTTGAGGGGAAAAAAAGAAATCACATGGAAGAACAGGTATCTGACGAAGGGGAAAACGACACCTCTTGTTATAGGTCAGTCCTCACTGTTCCTGACCTTGCACCTATTAAATTACATACATTTCTGTACATTTGAAGGGGACAAAAGAAAATTTGAGCTGGAAATGAACAGATCAATCCCTGTTCCTCACTTCAAGTGAAATTATTTATGTGAAAAATGATTACCTGATTTTAACAGCCGAGAATATTTGATTTTAACCACTTCTTGGTTAAAACCAAACACTTTCTGAAAGCATCACCAAAAGGGAGCCAAGTGGAATTGCTTGCACAGCTGTTGAACACACAGTGACTAAGATATGAGTCAGACTGGAGCCTTTATTCACATAGATACGAGTCTCAGAAAGCTACTGGACTAAACTGTGCCAGAGAAAAGCTTAAATCAGGACCACTGCTGAATGATTTCAGCTAAATCAAGAGATGAAAATTTATTTTGGGAAGTATGTTTTGGCAAAATAATCTTTCTTCTTTTGATAGTATGTCCCAAAGCTGAGGGCAAATGCTACGTGACACTGAGATGCTGGGTGTCACAACCAAATCTCTCCCTCAAAACACACACAGCCTTGTGTGCGGGGGGTGCAAGAAAATCCCTTCTACTTCCGAGGCATCTGTTCAGGCAACAGAACAAGCTCCAAACAAACATCACTGAAAACAAGAAAAGGATTCTGACCTTGGGAAGAGACTAAAATCAGATGTAACACACTCCCTGGGCATAGGAAGCGATGAAACCTGTTTGGGTTTGGCAGGTTAGATGGCAGTTCCAGTGACTTTCCAGTTTGTAGCAATACGGAAGAAATAAGCTTACTCATCTGTTGGGTCGATAACACTTCTCTGCCTTGGAGCCAGCGCGAAACTACAGCACCGGATCCGCTCAGCACTGACAGACGGGGCACGCGGAGACTTCCTAATGAATTTACTGCCTCACTGCCTACCGCCCAGCGCTCGGCACCACGCTCTCAGCTTGCTACGATCCAGACTGCATGTTGGCAGCAATTAAGGAGTGAAAACAAAAGATTTACGGAGACAAAGGACTGCGGCATACAGCAGAGGCCAGGCCATACAGCACGAGTGCAGCACACCACCAGGCATGCCATTCATTTCAAAGAGAGCTGTACAGGTCCTAATACGGCACGGCCGCTCCCCGACCCAAGCACCAACCACGGCCCTGGGGCTGTGGAGAAACCATCTCCATTCCCACCCGCACTTCAACTCTGTTTGGGGCAAACATTCCCAAGTCGACCCATGTCCCGGCACATGGACCCCAGAGCCGAGCAGTTTTCTGTGTAAAGGTCCCTCTGGACACTACATGGGTCCCTGCTTCCCCAGAGCCCCGCTGGCAAACCCATCTGCTTCAAGGGCAAGACGGACCACAGCTTTCAGCAGACTCTTCAGGTAGGTCCCATCTACCCGCTCCGACGTGACGCCTGTCTGCGGGGCCAGCCTGACACGTGGTGGGACGCGGAGGCAGACTCCTCTGCCTGGTGTGTATTTCAGCCACAGGAGGGAAACCAGCTGGGGAGAGAGGAGGGGAAGGAAAGCAGGAGGTGGAAAGCAGGAAAGCAAGGGCTGGAGGAAGAGGACAACAACAAAAAAGCCACAGTTCTGCAGCTATTGCATGTAAAACTTCGGCTGTTCTCTGAAATGGAGGCTCCTGCATTAATTTGGATGGCAAAGTTTATTTATGTCACTTCCCTCTGCTAAGGTTTTGAGGATCATATTTCAAACCCACATTATATTCCTCTGTTGCTGGGTTACCAGATCCGAACAAACAAATCTCAGCAGTCTGCCAAAAGCAGAGAAAGAGAGCAAATGAATGCCTGGAGGATGCATCACCCTCTGCAAGTCCTCTTATGGCCCCACGCTGCTACAGATTAGTCACCACCTCACATACAGTAGAGCGAAAGAGGAAATGGTGAATCCATTAACTCCGGGGCAGCGCACAGACCTGAGAACTGCTATTCCCACCCACTCGCCCCCTCCTAGGGAAACCAGGCAATTTTCCAAATCATTAGAATTTTCTTTCAGATTAGCAGAAAAATGGTCCTAAATTCAAAGGGATAAACTGGGTATTAGCACCCCTGAAACTAGCACGTTTGTTCCAGCAGATGTTGCAATGGCAAGCGAGAATTGTGATTTGAAATGAGTAAACTGCGGGTATCGCCGCAGCGGAGCTGCAGGAAAACCCCCACGCGACAAAACACTGCTGCCGGTAGGTTTGAGGCTTCCAGTTCACAGGCAGGACGTCTGCCACGCCAGGGGCTGCCCAAACACCCGCTCCAGGGATGCGGGAACAGGCAGCCATCACCTGCGTCGCGGCACCCGTCAGAAGCCCTCCAGGTTCACTCCAGCCCTCGGCAATATCGCTTCCAAGCAGGCTCAGCTCCACACTGCAGTTCACTGCATCCCCTCCACCAGGACAGCAAATACCCAGCACTGCCATGCTTCCAGGGGAAAAATCCATAGCAAATGGCACTACTGCTGCCAGACTTCTGTTTCAAGAAACCTGGGATTTAATCTAATGTCTAAAATTAGAAACAAATTATCCAATGTTTGCTGGAGGGTCAAGGACAGTCCTCCTTCTGGGCCACAGCACAGACAAGCATCAGAAAAGAAAAATAAAACATCACATTTCACCAAGACCCAGCTCTCGGCTGAGACTACAGCATCTTAGGCAAACCACTACTCTGGAAAATGGGGTTTTTTTAATAATACCGTTACATCCAAAGGTCCTCACTACTCACCCAAATATTTATAGATGTTCTATTACATAAGGTGCAGTGAATTTTATCATAAAAAGCCCAAGAAGAAAATCCAGCAATTTCACAAGAAAATAATCCGAAATCATCATTTTACCAATATTCTTATTTCTGATTTTTAAGAAAGGCAGTTCAAGCAACACTGGCAAAGAAAATGAAGCTAGCAACATAAGGCCTTACAGGTTACTATTTCTAGTACAGCAGGAAAAACTGGGAGGTTTATCTTTTCAGGCTTTGTTTTCTCCAAAATAAGGATATGTAAGAAAAGTAGCTTTTCCAAAACACAGTACTAAGTGTCTATACTGCTGCAGATGTGAGATTAAAGTTACAGGTGGCTCTATTCTTAACATAAACCAACTATGATTTATCAAAATAAGAAGCTTAGTTTGCACAGGAATATTTTGCTTACCCCAACCACAGTTTTCAGTCTGATTTTACACTAGAAACAGCAATTCTGTTCTCTTCTTACATGTCAAGTGTGGGAGGTGTTGGAGTCCAAGTAACAATCACCATTAAACCCATTAGACAGGCTTACAGAATTATAACTATTTTCCACTAGTATGTGCAAAACTGTCAGTTCTCCAACATCAACTTGTCGTTGCACTTTTCTTATTCTAGATTTACATACGTATAAGCAGAACTAACTTTCACCTAAGCTGGTCTATTTAAAAAAACATTTCCCTTATTTTATGCATAAAACCCTTTGGTTTTAACAGTGCTGGAAGTTAGAGGTAATCTGAAATGCCATTAAGGTGCTTTCAGCAAGAATCACTATTACAGCTGAATATTTGTTAGGAGGAGGCCGCAGAGCTGTACCTGAGGCCTTAGAGGTATTACTGCTGAACATCACTATTTGCCATGATTAAATGGAAAGACCTGGTCAATCCAGCAATGAACTACGAGCCCAGAGGATTTAATCCCAGTCTGCCACTGGCTTGTCAGGTGACTTTAGCCCAGCCATTTCTTCCCTCCTACGTTCCTACACACAAAATGAGCACAGTAACACAGCAGCACAATTGGTAAAATGCTTTGAAAGTAGATAAATCCAGTGAGGAAAATCACTGCTACTTCACTAAGTAGCTTATATGTCTGTCTATAACGTATACAGCATTATATAAGGTCTACAAGAAAGGGAACGATTTCTCCTTCGCTTTTGAAGGCGCACAGTTAAAATACTAAGCCAGTCTGGATGAAGTATCACCTATCTAATTAACTGTTATACACATAAGTGAATTAAGCAAAGCAGAACTTCCATCAGCGATCACAGATACTGCACACTCCACCGGAGCAAGACATTCAAGTGAACAGCACAAATATCACAGCCCGGGACGCATCGCCTCAGTTGCACAGTACACCCCACTTCAGCTTCATGGGAAATCAAGCACCTCAAGGTGTTATCTGAATGCTTCTTTCAAAGACAGCTTCCAAGTCTCCCCAGGAATCCTCTACAGAGGCTTCATGTCACGGCATGAAGCCAATACACAATCCTTCAGGCAAAAACCAGAAACAAGAGCCACTGTCACCATACCAAGAAATGAAGAGTCAAGTACAAATCATTGCCCTCTTCCTTGTAACCTGCCCCCCTCCCCTTATAAACCATATACAGCCACACACATCACATTAACTCTGACGTACCGACACATGCTTTTAGACTTTAAGGACAGCCACAGTCTACTTGCATACTTTTTCATTATTACAGAAATCAATAATTCATAATATAATACCCATGTTTTCTGAGGGATTTAAACACAAGTCTACCCCCACCAATACAACCTAACCACCTGATCGGAAAGGAGCTTTGGACAGCAGCCAGTTTCATAACTGGACTAATAGTTAGTTATAAATCTAACTGACATCTCAAAAGCAACTCAAAAGTACTAAGCAAAGCAGATAACGCCTTTTCCAAGCCCACCTTCCATGTCACATTCCCCTACAAATCATCAGGAACTGCAATAACTGAATCCCAAATCATTTTTGTGAGATGGAGCGCACAAAGAGCTGACCCTACACATCTTCCTGTACCTACAGAAATCCCAGCTCAGGCAGGTAGGCAGCCCTGTAATTCATTCAATTAGCGCCAGCGCAGACAAAGGCTCACAGGATGACTTACAAGTGGAACACAGCCTACAGAAACAACTCTTTATCTCCTAGCAGGGAAAAAAACAACAATAAAAATCACATGTATACAATATTTCACTACAGGAAAGCCACCTTTTTCTCCTGAACTAGGGAAAACTGTGTTATTTATCTATAATATTTAAGAGAAATTGAAATCAATTCCCTTTTACAAAAGCAAAGGTGGGAACAAAGACAACCAATAAGTTCACCCGGGGCAGACAGTCTGTATTTAAATTTAGCGCTCTCAAAGGAAAATTATAGAAGAAATGCAGCACAAATTACCATAAAAGATACGAGGTCAAGTCAGCATGCGAGCAGGTAAAAGCACAGACTCAGGGAAGAGTCGACAACTCATCAAGGACGCCAACGTAAGAGAGGTTGGTGGGGAGCCCCAGCACAAGGACAGGACAGCTTCCCAGCTTGACCAGGAGGACCTGAACTGCAAATACTGGCCACAGACTGCACACAGACATCTTTACAAAATGGGGTACAGCTCTGAGGATGCCATCTGCACTTACCAAAGGGGTAAACCTGTGGAGATTAAGGCTATGAAATTCTGCCACAATCGTGGCTGGGGGACAGGTAGGAGAACCTGGGCAGAAAGCTATGGCAGACCTGATGAGTGTAGCAGAAAGGCCTGTACTTTGAACAAACTATATCACAAAATTCCCACGGTCGGAGCCCATTTACCTACAGTATGAGCGGGGCCATGATATGGGGTGCTTCATAACATTAAACAAATTAAAGCATATCCAAACCTACAACACCCAGCAGGACAGGAAACTTTGCTGCGTGCCTGCACAGCACTCGGCATAACATGGCCTTGTGCTGCTGAGGTCTCCAGATGTAGCAGGGAACAACAAACCGAGACTTATAGAGACCAGAAATGCTGTATTTTAAAAGGCTGCATGAAGTCACAGTTAAGCAGTAAGAGATGGAAAGGTCTCCTGTTCTAGGCAGACATGCCACCGCCAAGCCCCTGCCTTCCCCAAGAACAACCCCAGGTAACCCAGGGTGGAGTCCCTTCACGCTACAGTGTGGCAACTCTTGTATGCAAGGCTGCTCTAGCTGTGCCTGGGAAAAGCAGAAGTTGCATAAACAGCAAAGATAAACATGAAGAGCACGCTGCACGCATCTGCTAGAGGTTTACAAGATCTAACGCAGAGCAGATTCCTCCGCAGCATCACAAGCAAGCCAGAGCAGCAGCGCTTTTTCCCCGGGTAGGCTAACTAGCAGAGTCCTCGAGCTGTTCCCAGAATTGCTTGCCTCCCAGGTTTCGACTTAATTACAACGGGACATGCACACACAAAGCAAATCCTTCAGCAAGTTAAAAGCAAAACAGGAGTGAGTCATTGCTGATCTTGCCTCTTTCATTTTTTTTTTTTTAAGTCTCTTTTACAAGCTTCTGAAATGTTGCAGCCCTAAAAGAATGAGAAGCAGCTGTCGTAAGCCTTTTCCCATCTGAAAGCCAAAAGGTGTATTGCCCAAGCATACACCGCGCAGCCCAGTGAAGGGAGCCCTGCCTGTGACTGAGGAGCCTGGCTTCCATTCCTGGGCCAGGCGCTGGCGTGCTGAGTGAGGCTGGGCCAGGCCCTTCACCTCCCGATGCCGTGTTTCCCACCCCACCTACCAAACGGGTTTACTGACTTTTCTTTCCCTTTAGCACAATTCCATCACCCTCACCTTCTTTTCAAGGCTGCCTCTACCCTTGACTTCCACGCAGCATCTCCGCTACGCTGGGCTCAAGTGGATTTAGTTACAGCAGTACATCAGTTCAGCTTGCATGTTTAGTATATACTATAGCCATGTAATTCAAAGTAATTAACCTCTTTTGCTTACGGTTGTTTAACATCATAAAAGCAGAATAAAGCTTTATTTACCAGACCACAAGACACCGGATGCAGGAAGTGAGGGCGTTCACAGATTCAGCCGAATTTGTACTAGGCCACTGACAAGTATTTACTTTCCCTTTGAAAAGCGTATTTTGATGTTACTTCGACTCCATTCCCAGTTCAACGAGGTGAACCAAAGACCCACCAGACAGACACAGCTTGCACCGGTGAAACCAACCCGCGTGTGCTCACCCCCCAGGCTGCATCCCATCTTCTGCACTCCAGGCAGGGCCTGCCCCAGCTGAAGAGCAGCACGGCGCTCGCCGGCACGGCAGCCCCAGGAAATCCACGGGCCCAGGCAGGCAGACCGGGCCCCGCCGGCGTGGGCAGAGGTGGTCGGCCCT
>Ga0181612_113254_pt1 | contig 10472 bp, 10 predicted proteins | sample HoacroProtozoa21_FD_119630 | JGI IMG/M metagenome (GOLD analysis project Ga0181612, IMG submission 119630) | Hoatzin crop microbial communities from Cojedes, Venezuel. Combined Assembly of Gp0051906, Gp0051904, Gp0051908
CCCATCGCGCCACTCTTTATACCCTGAAACGTAATCAAGGAGCAGCTTGTCGCTACCGCCGAGCGGGCTCGAGTGGGAAGTACAGAAAGGTTGAACGGTCTTATCTGCGAAAATATTACCCCTCAAAAACGCATTGACTGGCCAAGCGGCAATCCCCCACCAAATCGGATAACCTAGCAAAACCGTATCATACTCACTCCAGTTGTCTGGTGTAAGCTGTACTAATTCCATGTCGCGCAAGCCTTCGTCGTTGTGCTCGCGAGAAACGCGCGAATCGTTATTGGTCCAGTCGAAATCTGCATCAGAATAAGCCTCCGCAGGTTGAATTTCAAACAAATCTGCCCCGAGCTTGCTTGCGATAATCTGCGCGGCACGCCTCGTATGGCCTTGTCCTGAATAATATGCGACTAAAGTTTTACTCATATTCCTCCTATTTATTTAATCTTCGCTTAACTTCGTCAATCGTAATCTTTGTATATTCAAAATCTGCTAGATTGTGCGCTTCGTTCAAACTCATAAAACGCGCTTGTTCGACCTCTTCGGCTTGCAACTCTAGCTTCGGCTCGCCAATCGGTCTAGCTAGAAAATGTGTTACCTGCTTCAGGATCTTGCCGTTATGCAAGAAATAGTTATTCATGATTGGCTCTTTGTCTATAATTTCGACGTCGAGTCCAACCTCTTCCTTAGTCTCGCGAAGTGCTGTCTGCTCGTCTGTTTCGCCCGGTTCCATGTGTCCCTTCGGGAAGGTCCAGAATCTGTCGCCATTGCGAGAAATCTCGCGTTCTAATAGAATCTCGTTCTGCTCATTCAAAATAATGCAACCGCAACTAAACTCGAAAGCAGTCTGCTCGGCGGCCAACTCAGCTACGCCAGGCAACTCCGTTAAGCCTGCTTTGTGGCCCATATGCCCAATATTCTCAATCAGAATTCCCTCGCCATTTATTAAACGCGGAAAATCCTGCAAAGTCTGATATGGCACGATATGGTCATCATTGCTAAACACGCAGAAGCTCTCGGTGATTGATTTCTGCGCATGTGTCAGCTCGACCTCGTTCAGATTAATAAGCCCAACCTTCTCATTCAAAGTATCCTTACCTTCGACGACGAATGGCGTCGCGAAGCCTGCTAGGGAAATAAAGCGATTAACTCCTTTGCTACTCGCTGCTAGATATTTTAAGAACATGCCATTGCCGATTGAATGTGCAATTACCGAGACGTCGTTGCCGAAAAAATCAGGATATTGGTCGAAAACCTCAAAGTACTTTTCTACTGAAATTTCCTCGCGAACAGGGAAATCCGGCATCGCGACTTCGCAGCCAAAAGCTTCTAGTTGCGCCTTAAAAGATTTAAAAATCTCCGGCACGCCATTATACCCATGTACGAGTAAAACTTTCTTGCTCATATCTAAAGTATATAACAAAAGAAAGCCCACCGGGTGGTGGGCTGTGCATTGAATTAGGTGTCGTGCACGAACATTGTTTTCTGGGCGGTATCAATATCGTCCTTGGTGAGTCCAAGCTCTTTTAGACGCGACTCGACGCCGTGCTGAACTGCTGCAGTTTTTGTTTCCGCGACAAGGTCAATTAGTCGAAATAGTTCCTCCTGCTTGCTCTCGTAGAGTTTATAGGGCAGGGGTGTCCAGTTATTGTCTTTGTCGTAGCGGATGAGACTCCAGCCGGATCGAGTCTGCACGAGCGGAAAATGCTCGACGTCCATTACTCTCACCAGAACCAGGTCGTCATCGGCGTAGAGCGCTCCGTCGACCAGTCGCCAAGCGGTATTAAGTCCAACGAAGAACTTGTCGTTGTCGAAAGTTTTAGTTGTGACAGTAGTTGCGACTGCGTTATCGACATACTCTGCTTTTGGCTGGGCTCGCCAAGGGTCGGTACGGTTTCCTGCTGGCTCCCAGTACATGTCATTGCTGGCGAATCTGGCAAGCTTGCCGCCGACTTCGATATTCGCATGGAGTGTGCCGGTTGCACCGATGCTGTAATTGAGTAGCTGAAAATCTTCGGCCGTCTCAGGAATCTCGATGCTTGCAATTAGCGTGTTTTGCTGGAAAAGCGCCAAGCGTCTTGGAGTAGTTTTGCCAGCAGGAATGATGCGGATTGACGTATCGGAGAAATAAAAATCGTGCTCGGCTTCTCTGGGGTAGTTTGCTGGCCCCGCAGCCGTGAAACTGATTGTCTCGGAGATTGCCTCTGTACTAGCCTCCATATCGACGATTTTTGTCTCGGTTTCTACTTCGGTTCTAGGGGTCCTACTGCCAAAAACGCCGTCGTCGCCGCAGAGTCCGATAGCCCAGTAAGCAAAAACTCCGAAAATGCCAATAATGACCGCCATCTGAAATGTTGTGCTTTTGATGATTCGCTTGAAGATATTCATCAAAGTGCACCTCCTTCTTTAAAAATGCTTTACGCGCGAACGTAATCTACAGACTATACAATATTATTGGATTTTTAGCAATTGGGCTGTCGCAATCTACAATGATATACTTAAACCATGAAAATTGAATGGCTTGGTCATGCCTGTTTTAGGCTCGATAAATCTCTAGTAATTGACCTGTATAAAACCGGCAGTGTTCCTGCAATCAATGTTCTTAGAACTACTGCGAATAAGGTAATCTGCTCGCACCAGCACGCTGACCATAGCGGCGTAGAATGCGTCGAGATTGTCCCCGGCAAATGTGATTTCGAAATTGAAGAAATTCCATGCTGGCATGATGATCAGCAGGGCGCCCTGCGGGGGCCAAATACTATTTTTGTGATTCGCAAAAATGGCGAAAAATTAGTACATCTAGGCGACCTCGGGCATTTTCCGACCGATGAGCAACTCGAGAAAATCAAGGATGCAGATTATTTACTAATTCCTGTTGGCGGCTATTACACGATAGACGCTGAGACCGCGGTCAAAATCTGCCTTGCGACAAATCCGAAGCATATTATCCCGATGCATTACCGCACTACGACCTATGGCTATCCGGAGCTAGCAACCATCGAGCCGTTCCTGACCTTAGCGCATCAAGCTGGCTTAGCCGACGTGATTGAATAAGAAAAAGCCCCCGACTGTGAAGTCGAGGGCAATTTTGCAGCTTAGGATTCGGCCTGATCAGGAACCTCGGTAGATTCTTCGGTGCCTTCGGTGTCGTCGCTGAGGAAGCTTCTGTGGACCATGTAGCCGTCCTCCTTGTTGATGATGTCGCGAATAACCGAGAGTGCTGCCCATGCGGCAGCCTCGTCCTGAACCTGAGTGCCACCAGAGACACAAACGTAAATCGTCATCACGCCTGAGCCCTGTCTGCCACACCAGCCACCAGTAAGGTAGCCGATCGGAACCGCAATGCAGCCCTTCCAATTAATTCGGCCGTTGCCGTTGTACTGGTCGGGGCAAGCGCCCGAAGTGTACTCCTGACGGGTTGCCAGGTAGTGGTCGGCATTATGATGCATGATTGCGCGCTTTGCGGCGGCAATCTTCATAGCAACCACGCCAGCGCAGTCGCCTTTCTCGTTGCCGTCGGTGTCGGCATATATCGTGCTGCCACCATCCACGATGGGATAGGTGTAGGTCACGGATGCTTCGCCGAAGGTGCCTTCAGGCATGTCGAGCCATTCTCTGGTGAGATTGGCGGTAGGGGCGAAGCAGATTGCCATCGCGCCCTGGGTAATGCCCTGGTTCTTTGCCTCCTCGCGCACTGCGCAGAGGACGCGGCCTGCAAAATCTGAGGATGAAATGTTCATGGAATATAACCTCCAAAAGTGAATTTATGCCGCAAGCGACACATTCCTATATTATAGCACAAAATGGACTAAAAGTCAAAGGTGCTGAACGGTCTACGAGGTGCTGACCCTTCTAAGTTTAAACATGAACGACGCCAAACAAAAAGCGATCACTAATGTGACCGCTTTTGAGATATAGTTAGGGAGAAGTACTATATTTGTTTTAGCGACGTTTAAAGACGCGTGCAGCTGCAAGGCTAAAGCTTGCGAAAGAGATGGCTGATACTGCTAGGACGAGTGGAAGAACGTCTACTGTATCAGGGTTGGTGGCAGCTTTGACTGTGAAGCTCATTACGTATTCGTAAACGACATTGCCGTCTTCGTTCAATAGGACATAGCGAATCGTCGTTGTGCCTTCGGATACACCAGTTACTCGTCCTTTCTGGTCAACGGTAGCGATGGACTCATCGTCTGATACCCACTTGCCAGTTAAGCCGGTATAATCATCGCTTGGTACCTGAGGAATAATTGGGTCGGTTGTCTCGCCCGTGCTTACTTCGTAGCCTTCTGGTGCCGTACAGACGAGCTTGTTGTCTACGGTCTTGCACATGGTATCGATGTTATTATCAACGAGGTCATGACCGACGAAGGTATAAGTGCCATAGAGATCGAGATCGCTGCTTGGTGTTTGGTCGCCTAGTGCATTCTTCATATCCTGGTCTGTGTACCAGCCGCTAAAGATTGCGTCATCGGTGTTTGCTGGAATTGGTAAGTCACTGTTGCCGTCTTTGTCCCAATGATATTCGCCGTTTTCAGGCGCATCAACGTCTTCTGGGAGATCGCCGTCGATATGGAAAGTAATATCAGCGTTTGTGCCGTATTCGAAGTGGGAAATAATACTATATGCTTCGTTGCCAACGTAATCAATTCCAAAATCCGTAGAACAACTCGTGCCGCCAACATAGAAGCTTTCGCCATCCACCGTGACCGTATTAAGTGCGTCGTATCCATTGCCGGCATATTCTCGAATCGAAATTGGAGAGAGCGAGCCATTGAAGCGCGCAATAATGCCATCCTGGTCACCCTTAGGAGTGAACGCGCTGGTGCTGTTATAGTTTGACGAACCGACTGTTACGATTTCGCCATTTGGCATTTTTTCGACTGAAGTAAGCTGAGAAGTGGCACCGCTGGTATTTTCGCCATTGATCGTATATTCATTAAGGATGGCGCCTTCGCTGTTAATCTTAGCGATATGCATCTTGCCGTCCTTGGTACCGACTACGATAAAATTGTCGTCGTACGAAATGGCGTCATAGATACGGAAGCCTTCGCTTTGAATAGCGCGGATTTTTGGACTATCCCCTTTGGCGTTGGCTGTATATATAATTGACTTATTCTGGTTCTCATCAAAACCTGTCGCGACATAGCCTCCGTCGCCGTATTTTTCGATTGTATGAATCGGGACGTCGTCCTGGATATTCGTGGCCATGGTGACCGAGTATCCTTCTGTCGCCTCTGTCTCCCTCTTGTGAAGGATATAGATTGAGTCATTATCATCGACGCCGACAATGCTGGTGACTGAGTCGCTAGAAGTTGTCGTATCGGCTATTGCGGTTAATTTCTGGCTAATCAAAGAATTGCTTACTTCGACGCCGTTTGGGCTTAACTCGACTAGCCTGTTTTCTCCGTCGATGGAGGCAAATACGAGGTAATTTCCGTTTGAGAGGGAAATGACCTTTGTGGCTTGACTCTCGCTTTGGCCGCCAAGGTCTATTCCCCAAACCATCGTGCCGTCCGCGGAGTATTTGGCGATAACTGCAGAGTCTTTACCGCTATAGATTTCGCCACCGCCCACTACGATAACTCCGCCGTCGCTTGTGGCTATGGAATCGAGAATGTAATCTGTACCAGAGATACTTAGTGTGGTTGCGAAATTTGGTATGTAATCCTGTGAATATGCACTAATTGATGCTAGTGGAATTTGCGCCAATGAAGCGGCGCAAGCGGCAGCTACTAAAAATTTGCCCCCAGTGTTGACCTTGCTAGACATAAAAACCTCCCTATGTTTTGTCTTGTCTTTTTATTTTGACCTTTTATAAGGATATACTAGCATAAGCACTATGCCATGTCAACAATAAAATTTAACAAAATTTGCAAATGTCGCAAAGGTGCTGACTCCCTCTAGGTTTATGGCAGGGGACTAAGGGTAACAAAAAACTCCCCGACGGTGCAGGGAGTTGATTGAGCTTATTTGTTGGCTTTTTCGGCCTTCTTTTCGGCTTCTTTCTTCGCTTTGGCGACCTTGTTGCCGAGGGTAGAACGAAGAGCAGCTGCCTTCTTTGCGCGAGCCTTGAAGCGGTCGACGCGACCTTCGGTATCGATGATCTTTTCTTCACCAGTGAAGAATGGGTGAGATGCGCTCGAAATCTGAATCTTTACGAGCGGATATTCCTTGCCATCCGTCCACTTAATCGTCTCTTCCGACTTAGCGGTCGAGCGCGTTAGGAAAGAAAACTTTGCCTGTTCATCGGCAAAGACCACAAAACGATAGTCTTTTGGTTGGATTGCTTCTTTCATAATTGCACCTTATTATATCAGATTTTCAGAACAGAGTAAAGCCCCCTGATATGATGCAATTTTTAATCCTTGATATCGTAGAATTTTTTAGAGATTTCTTCTAGTTTTTGGCAGCCGTTTTCGAGCAAATAGTAGTGTCGAGCGTATAAAACTTCCGTTACAGTCAAAGCGAGCGTAACAAAGCCGAGGCAGAAATTCAGAATCTTGCCTTCTGGATAATTGATTGCGCAGAACAAAAACGCCAAGAAGAACATAATCATATAAAACGCAAATGCAAGCGTGACGTAAAGATGAATAACGCGCTCGTGCTTGAAAGTTTTAAGCATCATGAAGTGGTAATCGCGCTTTTCTTTTGTTGGCTTCTTTGCTAATTCTTCGGCTTCTTTAATGTAGGCCTTCAGCTTTTTATCCATAAGCATATTGTATCATGGCCAAGAAAAAGCCCGCCAAAACGGCGAGCAAGAGAAATAATATTAGAGACGGGCACCTTTTCGAGGTCGACAAAGAAGCCCTCCTCGTGTGCGCGCTCGTAGAGCTCAATGAGCTCGGGCGGAAAGCTTTCGCAGATCTGTTCATAGACTTCCTTAACAGCCTTGCGGATGTCTTTGATGTCGCTCTTGGAGCGGGCAAAGATGACCGCCACCTGGCTGTTTTTGTAGGTGAAGTCGCGGTTGGTCAGAATAGTCTTGAGTTTGAGTTTGATGTCGTGGCTATCGAACGCCGAGAGGTGCATTACGCCCATCTCGTTAACGATATCGATGTAGGCAAAAGGTGTGCCGCGCAGCCATTTGTCGAAACGGTCAACTTCGAAGACCTTCACTCTGGGCTCAAACATTTTATCGCCTCCTAAAATTACTTAGGGCTCGAGCAAATCCCTATGTCATATATTTCAACATTCTTTCTGCGAATAGTCAATTCGATACGCTCTCCCTGTTTAACGCTGACGTTGTTAACATGCTTTCTCTGTTGAGTATCAGTGTTGTTTAGGTTACTAATATGCAATTTTGGAATGTCGGTTATTCCAAAATTGTATGATTAGTAACCTATCCAACTCTATGGCCTTCAACAGAGAAAACATGTTAAAATAAAAGTATTATGCTAGATATCAATTATATCCGGGCAAATCAAAGCAAGGTGGAGGATGCGATTCGTAACAAGGGTTACGGCGACGAAATCGACCTCGGCGAGATTTTGAAGCTTGATGACGAGCGCAAGAAACTCGCAGCGGAGGCAGACAAGTTGCGTCACGATCGCAACGAAATCTCTGCAAAGATGAAAAATGGCAAGCCCGATGCTGCTCTCATTGAGCAGGGCAAGGAGCTCAAGAAGCAACTCGCCGAAATCGAACCAAAATTGACTGAAGTTGAAGCTAGCTTTATCTCAAAACTCAAGACTGTTCCTAATGTTCCTGAGGATGATGTTCCTGTTGGTCTCTCTGAAGACGACAACGAAGTTGCCGAGGTTTGCGGTGAACCGACTAAGTTTGACTTTGAGCCTCGCACACACTGGGAACTAGCACAGCAACGTGGCTGGCTAGACAAGGAACGTGCTGCAAAGGTTACTGGTTCTCGCTTCGCCTATATCAAGGGCGACATGGTCAAGCTTCAGATGGCAATCGTAAACTTTGTCATGAATAGCCTTACTGACGAGAAGGTTATCAAAGAAATCATCAAAAAGAATCATCTTGAAGGTATCTCTGAAAAGCCATTCACTTTGGTTTTGCCACCGCTCATGCTTCGTACTGAAATGTATGACGCGATGGATCGTCTTGAGCCGCGCGAAGACCGCTACAAGATTGAGGGTCAGGAACTCTGGCTTCAGGGTAGTGCTGAACACGTTCTCGGCTCGATGCATCAGGGCGAAATTTTCGACGAAAAGGAACTTCCAATCCGTTATCTTGGCTACGCTACGAGCTTCCGTGAAGAGGCTGGCACTTATGGCAAGGATATGGAAGGCATCATCCGTATGCACCAGTTCGATAAGCTCGAAATGGAAAGCTTCTCGACCAAAGAAACTAGCCGTAAGGAGCATGAACTCTTTATTGGTATTCAGCGCTGGCTAGTCGAGCAACTTGAACTTCCATATCAGGTTATCCGCAAATGTACCTATGATATTGGCAAGCCTGACGCTCGTGGTATTGATATCGAAGTTTGGATGCCAGGTCAGAACAAATATCGTGAAACGCATACTGCTGACTATATGACAGATTATCAATCGCGCCGCTTGGGTACCCGTGTCCGCCGCGAAGATGGCGAAGTTGAGCTCGTTCACACGAACGACGCCACAGCATTTGCCCTTGGCCGCGCCATGATTGCTGTCATCGAGAATTATCAAAACGAAGACCTGACGGTTACTGTACCAAAAGTGCTTCGCCCATATTTAGATGGAAAGGAGAAAATCTAAATGATAGAAAATATTGAAATTAGCGGTACCAACTACGAAGTCGAGGAAGGCCTCAAAGCTTACGTCGAGAAGCGCATCGGCAAGCTCGATCGTCACCTGCCACGCGATAATCGCAAAGATGTCGTTGCGAAGATTGTTGTCGCTGAGGTTAACCGTGACCATGGCAACAAATATGAGATTTCTGCATCTCTAGATATTCCTGGTGGCAAGGTTTTGGCTGCTAAGGAAGAATCTTCCAATGTTTTCGCTGGTGTCGATTTGCTTGAGGCCAAGCTTGATGGTCAGATTCGCCGTTTCAAGACCGAAGTAAGCAACCGTAAAGAGAAAGGACTCTTCGCTCGTTTCCGCAAGAAATAAGCGTGATATACTAGAACAATGAAAGAGAAGAGGTCAGAGCAACAGAGGGTGGCAAAAACGGCTGAAAAGTCTGAAAAATCCAAAATCAACAACGACAAGAAAGCAAAAGCACGCAAAGAGAAGGAGCCTACCGACAAACTCGCAGATAAGAGTGGTCTTACGATTTTCTTACAGCATGTTTTTGGTGATGCGCAGAAGAAAACTCTTCGCCGCATTGGCAAGCGCGTGATTAATATTAATAATCTCGCAGATAAATATGCCGAAATGTCTGACGAGGAGCTTCAGAAGCAAACCGAGGTTCTTCGCAAGCGCATCAAGAAATACTTGCGCGAAGACGAAGCAAAATATGCTCTCGAGAAAGTAAAGTCAGAGAAGGCCGAGAAGGGCGACAAAAAGTCCAAGAAGAGCAAGAAGTCTAAGAAGGCCGAAAAAGCTTCGAATTACAACGACCGTAACTACGATGCGCATGCGCTTGATGCCGTGCTCGAGGATGCTTTCGCGCTCGTCCGTGAGGCTAGCGACCGCGTCTTGAAGATGCGCCCATTCGACGTTCAGCTTGTTGGTGGTATTGTTCTCCATGAAGGCAATGTTGCTGAAATGAAGACCGGTGAAGGTAAAACTCTTGTTGCTGTTGCTCCAGCCTATCTCAACGCCTTGACTGGCCGTGGTGTTCATGTTGTGACCGTGAATGATTATCTTGCACAGCGTGACGCCGGCTGGAATGGCGAGCTCTATCACTTCCTTGGCCTCTCGACCGCTTGTATTATTAACGAAGCTAGCTTCATCTACGACCCTGAATACACCAATGAAGAGCACGAAGACAAACGCTTCCGCCACCTCAAACCATGTACCCGCAAGGAAGCTTACGCTTGTGATATTACTTACGGTACGAACAATGAGTTTGGTTTCGACTATCTCCGCGACAACATGGTCAAGGATGCGAACTATTTGCGCCAGCGTGAATTGAACTTCGCCATCGTGGATGAGGTCGACTCTATCTTGATTGATGAAGCTCGTACGCCTTTAATTATTTCCGCGCCAGCTGCAGATAATCCAGAGAGTTATTATCAGTTCGCAAAGGTCTGTGCTCGGCTTTCCGACGAAGACTATATTATCGACGAAAAGCGCCGCACTGTCACCTTGACTGACGAGGGTGTCGATAAGGTTCAGAAGATTCTTGGTGTTGATACACTCTATTCTGTTGATAATACTCGTATTGTCTATCATCTTGAGCAGGCCCTCCGTGCCGAGACGCTCTTTAAGCGCGATAAGGATTATGTCGTTACGAAGAGTGGCGAAGTTGTGATTGTCGATGAACATACTGGCCGCTTGATGAATGGACGCCGCTATAATGAAGGTCTCCATCAGGCTATCGAGGCTAAGGAGGCTGTTCAGGTTCGTCAGGAATCTACCACACTC
>Ga0181612_122179_pt1 | contig 10472 bp, 8 predicted proteins | sample HoacroProtozoa21_FD_119630 | JGI IMG/M metagenome (GOLD analysis project Ga0181612, IMG submission 119630) | Hoatzin crop microbial communities from Cojedes, Venezuel. Combined Assembly of Gp0051906, Gp0051904, Gp0051908
CACCCACAAAACCTTTGCCCCCTTTATTTTTTTTTAAAAAAAAAAAAAAAAAAAAAGAGGGTGGGCAGTGCAGAAATCTTTTTTCCTTGCTCTGAAATTACATGGATTTGGAAAACTGAGCAGCAATATTTAATCTTGGACCAGCAACAGGTTTTAAGAGTCAAATACCCTATAAAACACACCACCTACACTTACCTGTTTTACCCAGTTATTGCTCACGTAAAAAATTCCTTATCAGATGCTATTTTCTAAGACTTATTTTACATGTATTCACACATCTAAAAATGTGTCAACACTGCTGTTGAGACACAGAGTCTCCTGGAAAAGCATGTCCATTAGAGAGGTACTGCAGCACTCTTGCTCTAAGACACCATTACCAGTTTCATCTATAAGGAGAACTACTTTTATGTGTGTACATATAGATAAATATATACATACAAATATACACACACACACAGAGCATCTGAGTGCCTTTTCGCTAGCTCATAGTTATGGAATTTCAACAGATATTTCAGTAAACAACATGAATTCAGAGATTACTTTCTTTAACCTTGAAGGCTGGGGGTTTTTTGAGCACATTCGCAGTTAGGGGAGATCAGCAAGCAGTATCCTCCACAAAAGGCAGTGGTGAGGACCTGCAAGGTAGAAGCCTCCAGAGCCACAGCTGAGCACCCACCAGTGCTCAGCTTTACACACTCAACTCCTCACACCTCAGAGCTGACAAAGAACAGCGACAGCTCTAACGCAAGTGAGCTGCAACTTGAAGTCTAAGGACACTACTTCTTCAGTGAAGACTATCACTGATCAGTAGAGCTCGTCTTTCTGTGCCACCATCCGGTGGGGAAGAAGCCCTCAAAGCATTAAGCTTGCTACTGTCCTAAGCAGAGGGAACTGCTATTAAAAATGCTGTTTAGACAGACAGGCTTCTACGAATGTCTGCTACGCAGGCTCAAACAACTCATTAACACTTAAGTCCCAGGCGTGGGAGTGTAATCCCTGCAGGAAACTTGCAGACTAGCCAAGAGAATAAAGATCGGGTAGTTACTGAGCTGAAAGATGTATGGACCCTGTTCACCGCGTGGCCAGCACGGGTAAGGAACACACCAGAGTGCCAACCTTCACGGGTTTCACTATTCACACGCTGTTGCACACTGGTTCCTTCCAACACTGAATTTAAACACGGCAGTGGAACACTCTCTTTGGAAACTACACATGGATTTGTGTCTTCTAGTTCCATAGCAGAAAGGATGCTGACCTGCAGCAGCGTCAAGCCTTCAGCCTCTGCAGAGGCCGTCATCCTCTTCAGCCGTGGAAATGCCTCCCCCCAGTCGTCTGTGCTACGTCAAGGTAAAAGTTCTCTTTGAGCTGGCTCAGGAGCTACGAAACACTAAGCCATGGTCATGCGTTTGGACAGTCCCAATAACCAACCCTCAGCTTACACACATCTACGTAAAAACAATTGGCAGAGGTGATTTCCAGGTTTTTTTTCCCTGCCTACAAAGCTGCTGTGGCCCACGGAGAGACTTAAAAAAAACCCCAAACACAGCTCCAAGACTGCGAGGAGGCAACGTGCAATGTCACAGGCATCCCATTCGCAGAGACACAAACCCAGAAGCTGTCATTTCAACAGGCTGCAAGAGGTGGGAGCCGTGGGAAGAGAGAGGTCCTCTGCAGGGGACAGCCCTCCGCAGCCGCCTGCCTTGGGGGGGCTCGCTGGGGAAGGCAGGGCAGAGGGATGGTTTCCATCACTCCAGGCCCAGGACAGAGTGCAGGACTGCAGAGTGCTGGGTAAGCTGTACCCTCGCAGCTGACCATCAACCAAAGGGCTGCGGGAAAAAGCTATGGCACGAACTGTAGCCTCCTGAGACCATTTTTTTTTAGGTAAATGTAACAGCATGTCTCTCCAAAATGCCACAAGGGGACTGGATATGAAGATTCCCAGTACAGTGACTAGACAAAATGTAAAAACATGAAATTAGAAGGTTCCCTATGGGGTCAAAGCAGTAAAACCGATTCTGATTAAGTTGCATTACCAGACAGAAGCAGGATCTCAATAATTTACAGCCAGAGACAGGATAAGTGTCCATTAGCATTAGCGTCTATGGATGTACACTTTCTTTTTTTCCATATTTTTAAGGCCTCTGAGACCATGTCTGGGTCTCTGTCTTTCCCTCTTCCTGGCTCTCAAGCACCACTGAAGTAAAACCCCTTCCCTCCATGCAGGAGAGGAGCCTTCCTCTGCATCCCCCCCGCCCCCAAACCGCAGGTGAGCAAGAAGGCAAGATTAGCTGATGTGAATCCAGACACAGTAAGTGGTCTCTAATCGTATATAAAACACAAAACTCAGGATAATTTTAAAGAGTCAGGAGGTTGGAAATGACCCACAGAACATTCTTCAGACGTGTCAGTGGCTTCTTCCATTTAGGAACAAAAGAGCCTGATACTATTTTTTTTTTTAAATATAGTTACCTTTCAGCATCAGCAATCTTAAAAAGGGCAAACCTGAAGACAAACAAAAATGTAACATGAAGTACTAACAAAAGAAAAAAAATAAGCTAGATAAATCATTACAGAAAACTGGTGGCATGATATTAATGACATCTAAACCTCTGCCAACGTGTTCTTGTCCTTTTTTCCTTCAGAAACCAAGGCAAAGTGGCTCAACTCATTTGTGCCTCTTCCACTAATGAGCAGTGCACGGCCCACTTCAATACCTCTTTTCTCCCAGAAACGATTACCTCAAGAGTTAGAATTAATGTGACACAAATCTATTCTGCGTGACCATCCCCAGCTTCTGGAGGTTTAAAGCAACCACCGCAACGCATTCACGGACAGATTCGAGCTAGCTGTCCGCCCAGTCTCCACCAAAAACAGGTGAGTACAAATATTTGGGTAGAGATTTGGATTTTTTTTTTTTAATAACTGCTTTATATTCAAGGTACCTGCATTTTCACGTGTACGTTTCTGAAAGGAGCCATGCAAAGTCACTCCTCGTGCTCCCCCAAATTCCAGAGACTGAGGTATTTTTCAGACTATGAGTACGCTGAAATAAAAAAATCATCACAGAACTAAAACTAGCACTGGCATTGCCAGACTGCAGCAATGGCTTTTCTTTACCGTGTCCCCAGTTTTGGGGTGGACAGAACATCCTCGTGCTGGCTCTTGCTCCCAGTCGCAGGAGATGAAGGCGCCATCCCCTTGGAACGAGCCGGGATTGTCTCCGTGTCTTTTACTTTTCCCCCCAACGCTTTTAAACGACCGAGGAAGGCGAGGGTAGCAAGCTGCCAGCCACTGCTCCGGCTGACTAGCACCAGCCACCCAAGAGGTGGTTGCACGATTCTGTGTATATAAAGCTTGCAAAGCACTTTAGGAAGCTGCAGGATGAAAAGGACTATATAAACGCAAGATATTATTATTATTAAACCAGTGATCTGACAAGAAGAGACAGCTTTTCAAATCTGTACAACAGCTTGAGCTGAAGAGATGAGGGAGTCCAATTTGAAAAAATAATAATTTGAAACGAATTTGAGGATTAGAAGTGGCAGCTCTTTTGTGGATTCTCCATGGCAGGTAAATTTAGTAGGCTACTTTAATTCTGCATCGTTTTAACTCCTGGCAATGTCCTGTGCATTGAATCTGACAGAGAGACAGAGCGTTTGAACCTGTCATGGCTACATTTTAGTCTCCCAATTTTACAATCAGTGTTTGAATCTGCTGCTACAACTCCGGGTACAGAGATCAGAGGCTTATCAAAGAGGCATCCATTTCAAAGACAAGCAGCAGCTTTGACTTCATTCCTTCAATGCTTAAAATTCCTGAAAAAGCAGATGAGCACACCACAAAACAGGTCTGAAGGAAATCTCTCTATGGGCTGTAAACCTATTTCGGTATTAATTTTTTAAGGATCTATTTTGGTCTCATGTAAAATGAGTGTGTTTAGCAGACATAATCCTCTCAACAGGTGAGCTTAATATATGCCTTTTCCTGTAACTGAAAGTACATTTTAAACTGGCTTATTGCTTTATCAAGCATTAATTGAAGAACTACTTCAAACAGTTACCTGATTTTTTTTTTTTTTTTACTAAAAATGTCTTTCCTAACGGAGCAGCAGTTCATTTCTTTATTGCTGCCCTTGTTTTCACTGTATGGATGAACCAAGTGCACTGCAGGCAGCAGTATGTGCCATTCGCGGTAAGATGGCATGGTTTAAAGGTGTATCACGCTCAGGGAGCGCTGCGCAGCTGCAGTGTGCTCTTGCACAAGCTCATACTCTTGAATTTAAACCAAGTTTCAGCATTCTCACCATTGATAATACCGCTGCTCTGGTCAGCATCCCTCCCGTTGGGCTGGCGACGGACCCTGCTCAGGCGGGACGCCAGCTGCTCTGTGCTGCGAGATGTCCCCACGGCGGGCACAGCGGGACAGGAGCAGCACAGCCGTAAGGAGAGAAGTCACGCCAAAACAGGCAACTTTACTGTTGTCAGTTTTTCCTTTTAACCTAGAAATCTGTCTTGTCTGTACCTTTACTATGGAAGAGGAATGCATTTCAAACCTGAGCCTTTTCTTCCTCCCCTTCCCACAGAAGCAGTGTAAGAACTGCCCCGCACACTGCCCACCATCGAGACCTCTGTCGCTCACAAGAACCAACCCCCAGCTGCTTTTTGCTACAGAGCAAGAACAGATCACTGCAAAGCACCAGAGGGACGTAAGAGTCCCTCCAGCTGAGCACTGCCTGCCCACGGGGAAGCTCTGCAAAGCTTGCACAGGGAGCGACAGACAGCACGTCAGGACAGCGAAGCGATCCGGGTACGCTGACGGGCACCGCAGCGATGGAGGGTGACCTGGCTCCTGCCAGGCTGGCGCGGGTGATTGCAGCCCCAAGCCGACCTCCAGCTTCGTGTTTTCTCTGCAAACCTAGAGCTGCTTCTTTGCCCACTGCAGTTCTTCAGCTGCTCATCAGCAGCAGTCAGAGGCAAAGGGGATAATCAGCAACAGGTTAATTTGTCTGATGAAGCCTTCAGAGATCTGGCGTTCTGAACCTGCGACACAACACGGTCCCCAAAGCCGTGCCCAGCCAGCTCGAAGGGCAGCCGCAACGTCTGGCAGCCAAGGGGAGCAGCCAGGGAACCCCGCATCTGAAACCCATGGTCATAGCCAGCAGACTTAGCAAAGCTGCACTGCAGGTGCAGACATGCCCTAAAGTGCACTGAAAGTGCGCAAGAGTTCAGCTCTTCAGCGCTCCAATCACTTCTGACAAACAGGATTGAGAAGTCTTAACGCATTCGGACATTTTTTAAAAGCACTCCCAGCGCTACCCCGCACTAAATGAAAGCTCCGGTTTAAAATGAGCTTTTAAAACTCCAGCCTGCGTACAAGCCCCTCTCCTCGCAGCACAGCTCACTTATCAGCATTCAGCCCATACACAAGAAGTTCTTTAGCGATCTCCTGCCCATTAAAAGGTCCCTGCTCCCCCGCCCTGCTCAGACAGACTAACCGACGAACGACATACACTTCAGCACACTTTAAAGCATTGTTTTCTACCCAGTAGGAAACAAAACATATCGAAAACCCCCGCAGAAGTGTTGACAAGATGCAGCGACGGTGTATCGACATTCCCCAGCTCAACCTAGCAAAGGGCTTTCATCTCCCAGCTGAAGCAGGCGACGTTTTTCACGGCTTCCTCTATTTCAGGGACTCACGAGAGCAGATACAAACCCGGTTTTAGGCAGAAGGGCATCTGCTCATGCTGGTCCCTACCAGCTCTAACCTTTAAGAGCAATGATCAGTGAACTGACCCTCCAGGTGTACAGCTCTGTGTGATCTCCTGTTGAAGGCGGCACGGGTGTCACTCCCGTGTGACGGCTGGCGCCTCGGACCAGCAAAGCACAGGCACAAAGCTGATTTCCAGCTCCGTGGACCAGTCAGCCCCATCTTGACTGCTGAACACCGGTCTAGTGCTGCAGCTTCTGAGAAAAACTTTCTTTTTAAAAAAAGAGTCAGCTAAAAAATGCAGCGATCCAGCCATAAATAAGCATTAGTGCTTCAAAAATTGTGAAACCATCATTTTATGGCTTTAAACAGAGACAAGGTGGACTCACGAATGGTAGCAATGTATTTCAGATGAAAGCTTTCAAGCACATGAGAAATAGTTACAGGAGTTGGAACCTGAGTAACTACAGTTGCATTAAATTATTCCATCTGCAAGTCCATTAAAAATTGTTAATGGTTTTGTATGGCTTTTATATTTATTGGGTGGGTTTATTCCTACGTGAGTCATACATATTTATTACCAGGGTCCAGATAATGGTTATTAATAAAACTTCTTTTATTTGCATACTGTCTTGATGCTGGCCTAAATATTTACAACCTGACTATAAAATAAAATAAAAAAAATCATAAACAGCACCAGGGATGCATCACAACTTAACTTTTTGTACTTTATTACTTTTTTGTGTTTTGGATTTGGGTTTGTTTTTTTTAAGTGGAAAAAACCAACCCGGTAAACCCATTTATTTTTTCAAGTCTAAAAAGCACTAATTCTTTCAAAGCTTTAAAGCACAATTTGTGTTGAGGAAGTAAGAGCAGATCCAAAGCTAAAGCAAGCTAGCTTTTATAATTAAGAAAATACATATATTTCTACACATAATTATGAACAGTAACAAAAGCTCCATACTAAAATAGTTCCACTGAATCCCTGGAACTGTGCCTGCCAACTAAAACACCTACTATGAATTTAGTAATGGCTTATGCAAACATAAATTTCAAGGCCAGACATTTTAAAAGGAAAAAAAAGTTGATTTATTGTCACATTGGAGACACGGCAGGATAGAAGCACAATTTCATTTTTCCATATATTCATCAACACTGCAGATGTGTTAATGCAAAAAGAATTCAAAAATAAAAATGACTCTCAACTGCCCTAATTCTCATATTTAATTTACTCAAAAATGGTTACCAGGAAGCTTGCTTTTTTTGGGGGGTTGGGTCTTTTTGGTTTTGTTTTAAGCAAGCAAAACAACAAAAAAATCTGAAAGAACTAGGTTTTAAGAGCATTTTACAAATATTTCTCCCCCTAAAAATTTACCTCAAGACTTCATCAAAAACTGACCATAAAAGAGCGGTCCTGTAGAAAGCTGGGAGTATTTGTTTTTCTTTCCCCTTTTTTTTAATAGAAAAGCTTATAGCTATAATCTGTAATCTAGTCATTTTGTTTGTGACCATTTTCACTCAACGTATGAATCGTTTCTGCTTTTGTTTCAAGCTGCTCCAACTTTCCACTTATCCACTCTCAAAGCAATGAAAAGAATCTCTCGTAACTGGCAACTGTTATTATGAGTTTTTCATGACAACACGATAATTTTAATGAGAACAACATGTTACTTAATTACACCTGAATGACGTTGAGGTGGTCCAGTGGACGAACTGAAGTAGGTTTACAGCATATTTGTTCACAAAGTGAAAAGTGCTAATTGAAAATGCTTAATTATGTCTTCTTTTGGTAAATGGGCATAGGAAGGAAGAGCAGGTATTTTGCTTGCTTGAAGTTGAATCCTGAGAATCAGCCAAACGAATGTTCCAATGGCTCAAAGCAAACTGAGGAACTGAACCTCAGACCTGCTTTGAGAGTACTCTGTCTTACCTTCGTGTCATCTCTACGTAAACTCCCAGTTTTACACTTACCTACATAAGGAACGTAACACTGAACCTAAGAATGGCTGTTAATTGTTGGTGCCATACTGTGAAAAATCTCAATTATTTCAGCTAAATAAAGGGAAGTATTTTTCCCTTAAAAAACAGTCAATGACACATTCAGTCAATCAGGTTGTTACTCCTGGTGCACACTTACTTAAACTATGGCCGTTCTTCAGGAGGAAGGATGATAAATGCCCTCTAGGATCAAGTCTTTTCCTTCGAGTTCTGACCTTGAAAACATTCTCCTCTTTCAGACCTCCCGTCCCCAACCTTCCCCCCGCCCCGCCGCTCACGCTGGCCGGCTTCCAAATGGGGCAACCCCGAGAAGTTCAAACAACGGCAAGCACAATGCAAGAAAAACACACTATTTGCTTTGCATTGTTTCCTTCTTAGTGACAGGAGAAATTCATAGTAGCATCGAATATTTAACAAGAGAGATTAATCCGCAAATACTTGCTTACAAGTAGGGCCCTTTGTAAACCACAGTAACACCAAAAACATCCCCCGTTCTCCTTGTCTGTAACGGAGAACACAGCGCCCTTGACGTGACTGACATCTAATACCTGCAACTGATGGTGCTAGAAGAAAAACGCGTTCTTCAACTGTCAAGCATGTTTAACCAAAAAAATGCTTAAATAGAATAAATCTAAATTACTAGGAGAAAGTGACTTCAGAGTAATTAATTTCTTCAACTGCTCTAACATGTTCAGTTGAATCGGCTGTGTCTCCCTCTTGAATATTTTTGGAACTCTTGAATAAAGTAATCATCCATATATTTTCAGCCTTATAAAAAGACTTTTGAGGCAAATGTGTTGTAGAAAACTGATTTAAGGATATTTTTAAAGAAAAAGGAGACACAGACAGTAACTCTGTGCCCTAGATCATGTCGTTTTGGAAAAATGCTTCCAATTAAACTTCTCTGCCTAGTAACCTACAATGCACCATCACTACTTCTGCGGGTCAAAGGATTTATTTTCCTAGATCTCAGATCTTCACAAATGCTGTTGTACAGCTACACAGCTACCCGTGAAGCCCTACATGCCAAGAATCCCCCAAACAAGGCCTCCTTTTGGAAAAAGACCTTCTCAAGCCTGGTTATCTCCACACAAATTCTCCAGGTTCTGCAGCCCCCCGCCCGCTGCCCACCCTCCTGAGCAGGGCAGCACTGCTGCCTTCTGGAGAACAAGACCCAACCGAAATTTTACTCAACCGAGGATGCAGCTCGATCACCAAACTGACCCAGTGTGCAGGGGAGGTGGAGGCAATGCCCACGACTCTACCGCAGCGCAGGCACCCCGCGCAGGTACAGCCGGCAAAGGCTTACACACCAAAAACGTTTGCTCCCGGCTCGGATTTGCTGCTCCGCAACGCGCCGGCTCCAGCAAGCGTCACTGCGGGCATCAGGCAGCGTGTGCACAGCAAACAGCAGGGGAGATGCCATCTGCCAGAGGTTCTGGCTTAGCTTTTTGTGGGTGATAAAGACAATTTAAAAAAAAAAAATATTTAATAATGTCTGGTAATTACAGCGGTGAGAATGGTCAGTGTGCAGAAAAACGGAGGTCAGTTTTGTGAGAATCCTAGAAAAATACAGCTGTGAAATACAATTCTTTTACTGTTCCCTCACTTCCAATAAAGTGAAAAGGCAGCAAGAGATCATAATACAGAAAAGCATGTCAGAAACACTGATGTTTTTCCTATTAGCAATTAGAATGCACTACAGACAAATATATATTAAATAATGACAACAAAATTATTGAGAACTCATGAATAAGGGACCTCCAGGATAAGGTTAGATCTGATTTAACCTAACTGACTCCACAAGACTAGTTTTCAGATTACATTTTTAAGACATGGAGCTATATTATATCATTTTTCTGCAAGAAGTCACATAATACACTTCTTCCTTTAACTTTTGGAATAACAAGCCCGTGTAGTACAAATTATCATAAACTTCATTTACCTTGCAAACAGAACCTCTTCAGAAAATGGTAACATTTAATAAAGACATAAGGACATGGCACCTAAATATCATTATCCTAAAGTAAAGGCATTCATCTTAGCTCCAAACCTGCAAGATAAGTCATAATTCTCTGTTCTTATAATTGTGTTTTTTACAGAAAGAAATGGCAACGTTTTAACTCAACAAGGAGAGTATCCCACATATTTAACATTCTCCTAAAGTTTTAAATATACAAAGAATCTTAAAAACACAAAACAGTTTTATAATACAATTAAATATTGATGATTGCATTTTAGTCATACAAATTAATAGAAAAAATTGGTTTTGAACAAACTGTTTCACTGCAAATTCATTTCTTCTCAACAAAAATCTCTTAAACTCTCCTTTTCAAAGTCATGGGAAAAGAGAAAGAAGGAAGAACTTAAACAGCATTTTTCTTCCTCAACTTTTTCCCTACCATGCACTACGACATTTCCCATTTACAGATTTTATTAACTGCATTTAGTTGTACTATGCTAGCTAATTTTTACATCAAAATGTTATGTATGTTCTTCCATACTCAGGCCCCAAATTAACAAAATTCCTATATGCTCCTGGTGAAATCCCAGTGAAGGGGAGGAAGGAACCTCCACACACTCAGTACTCTCAGGCACACAGGGAAAATAAATTAAAAAATTAAAAAGAAAAAAGAAAAAAAAGAGAGAAAAAAGGGGAAAAAAAAAAAAAAAAAAAAAAAAGGAAAGCCGGGGGGGCCAAACAAAAAAAACCCCAAGCATGGTAGCACCTTCACAACCCTCCCCCCGTGTTGGCACACGCCCAC
>Ga0181612_133179_pt1 | contig 10472 bp, 7 predicted proteins | sample HoacroProtozoa21_FD_119630 | JGI IMG/M metagenome (GOLD analysis project Ga0181612, IMG submission 119630) | Hoatzin crop microbial communities from Cojedes, Venezuel. Combined Assembly of Gp0051906, Gp0051904, Gp0051908
CTCTGGAGATATTCAAGACCCGCCTGGACAAGGTCCTGTGCAGCCTACTGTAGGTGACCCTGCTTTGGCAGGGGGGGTGGACTAGATGACCCACAGAGGTCCCCTCCAACCCCTACCATTCTGTGTGATTCTGTGACTAACCTTGGAGGGCTGCTTCTAAGATGTGGCCGATCACCCTTGGTCTCCCTCCACCTACAGAGAAGCAGGCATCTGAAATTAAGAGATTAACCCAGGCCCTGGTAATGCCCCATGTGCGTGCTAAATAAGAGGTTACAAGAATTAAAAAACTTAGTGCAACCTTTTCCAACCCGTACCCTCTCAGTTTCCTCCTGTCCGGGATCCAGATTTGGAGATGCTCTGCATTTGGCGTGTTGATTCCTCCGTGGCTTCCTCTAGTTCCTTAACTCACATATACCTCAGGCTGCCCCACCACACGCTACCGGCAGGTTTTAGACTGCTGTTGGGTACTGTGCTCAAGGGCGCTTCCTTTTGCTTTCGTTGTGCCGTCTGATGTGCTCCCTCCTACTTTCTTGTGCTGTTTTTCTGCCTGTCACGCCAAGCTCCAGCAATGGGAAAAGGTTATATTGCTCTTAGGTGAAGCCAGCGCTGGTGTAGTTGGTGAGGTCAGACACGAACCGTGAGCCAAGTGCCCGGCTCTGTGTGTTTGGGGGCAGGTTTGAACACCTCTAGCTGCACTTTTCTGCCGAGTCCCTCACCTGCCAGTCGTGCTCTCCTGCCGAAGGGTGAGCGAGAGGGGTCTCATCCTCACCAGAGAGCTGCCACCACCCTCAGAGCAGGCAGGACCTGCTTCCCCAGGCCCTGATGGGAAACCACTGCTAAGAAGGTTTTGTGTGAGCTTTTCCCAGCGTGTTGCTGTTTATATTCAAACTGCCGTGGGATTTTTTTTCAAAGTGCGTAACTTTTGAGCAGTGAACTTAATTTGATCCTCGTCGTATGTGGGTTTGGGGAAGATCTAGTGAGCATCAGTGTATGAACACCTGTCCTTTCCTCCCTCTCCTAGGATTTTAGATAATGGGCTGTGTGCAATGTAAGGATAAAGAAGCAACAAAACTGACAGACGAGAGGGATGGCAGTTTAACTCAAAGCTCAGGCTACCGCTATGGGACAGACCCCACTCCGCAGCACTATCCTAGCTTTGGTGTGACTTCAATCCCAAACTACAACAACTTCCACGCCACGGGAGGCCAAGGACTGACTGTGTTTGGTGGAGTCAATTCCTCCTCTCATACAGGGACGCTGCGTACAAGAGGAGGAACAGGTGAGTTTCAAAGTCTTCTTCCAGTGCTCTTAGAGAGCATCAATCGTGTTAATTACAGCAGAGGCACAACTGTCTCAGCGTGCTGCTTTCGGGAAGAGTTATTTCATTAAATACTGCAAAGAACCGAAGCAGGGGCAGAGCTGGGTCCCCAGCCCTACCTTTGCTACCTTGCGGGTGCTATTTCTCTTGGGGGGTGAAAAATCACGCATACACGCCCAATTTGGCTGACTGACTGCCTCATCTCTCTACCAGGGAATGGAAAGTGTGGCCTGAGCCACCTGCAGTAGTTCACAGGAAATACTTGGCATGGCTGTGCCTAAACTCAGTCTTCAAACCCCCTTGGCCCGCTTGGGATCCTACGCTGTGTGTGGGTACCAAACCAAGCGTACTGATGACTCTACAGAGTGACGGAGGTGGCGTGCCCGCTGGCTGCGCAAAAGCAAAGGGATTAGAATGGTTGTCCAAGAAGTAGGAGGCTTCAGTTTATTGTGCTCCTCAGCAACTGGACTAGCTTACATTTGGCTTGGCCACCTCATAGCTTGAGGCTCCTTTCCCTCCTCTTTTTTTCCGATGGAATGTAACTCACCTGTTTTCTTCTTTAGGTGTAACTCTTTTTGTGGCGCTTTATGACTATGAAGCAAGAACAGAAGATGACTTGAGTTTTCACAAAGGAGAAAAATTTCAAATACTTAACAGCTCGTAAGTTTTAGGCTTGGGAATATGCTTTGTAATATTTTTAAACTTATAATGTTGGCAGTTACATTTGTCTGCTTGAGTTATTAGTAAAATCTAATGTTGGGTATTCAAGATTTGTATGGGTTTTAGTCTGCTTACTTACTTGTCTTTGCCTTTAGTGCACTTTTGCAAAGTGCTTTATTATTAGGGAAAAAAAAAGCCTTCAAACCACATGCAGCTTTACTTCAAAAATAAGCGTTAGATTGTGTGATTCACTGCTTACATTTCACAGTAAACTCACATTCAGAACTGAGAGTACCAGCTCTGTACTTCACCAGTAGTCACAGAAGTTCTGCAAGGCATGTACTAACACTTTTTCTTGCAATCTACTTTTTGCAAGTATCTCTGCACAGAAACGAACTAAAAACTGATTCACAATTGAGACGTTACCCATATTTGCGTGCCAAGTTTAAAAGCTTTCTTTTTCCATTTAAAGGCAGGTGATACAGTCAGAACATGCTAGGAAGTTCTGTTAAGTGAGAACACACCATTGGACAGTTGCATTTGGCATGAAAACCACACTTCCATCCTGAAAATCATCAACTTAAAATTAATTTTATTAACTGCTCATAGAAAAAATCCCTTAGCAATTTAAAAATAGCATCTAAAACTTACTGTGCTACTGACCTATATCTGAACATCTTGTAATTCTTGGCTAAGAACATAAAGTTGAAGGCTCTGCATTATGTTCAGTAGTGCTATCATGTAGAGGTAAAAATGGGTTAACAGCCAAGTATGTCGCTTTCTAGAGGCTTTGTGATATTGCTCTCATCTTTTTTTCTTACACTATGTGACATTGAGGCAAATTCATCCCTGGTGCAACTCCTGTTAATAGAACAACTCCAGGGTTGGAGTTGGCTCAATGTGCGTTGAAGTTAAAAAAAATATATAGATCAGGTAATTCTGTGGAATATTTCATGAAGCCGTGAAGCTGAAGAGCTTTGATGTAGATGAAAGCAGAGAAGCTTCAGTTACGACTTGTAGAGGGAGCAGCAGTTTAAAAACCTCTCTACTTCTAAATTAGCGCTTGGAAAAAAAACCTTTTTTAACCCATCAGCCATTTTTGTTCATGTTGCCTGCTGCTTTCCTAACCTTGCACAAACTATGCCATAACTTGAAACAAGAAATTCCAGGTGTTAGGAGTTCCTTGCACATGCCAGCTGGTGAAATCAGGGGGTGCTCAGCAGAACTTGCAGAGCAATCATTCTCAGAGTCAGTGGGACAGAGAGATTCCCCCACGTGTGGGCGGTTGCAGTAGATTCCCCGTGTGTGGGCAGTTGCAGTACATGCATTTTCATGCAGGTAATTGCTGCCTGGAGGAAGGTTTTCTAAAAGAAAAAAAAACAAGCACCTACTGATTTTCTTATAGGATGATAGAAGCTCGGTTCCCATCGTGGTCAGCTCTGTCTGCTTGTAAAGGCAGACCGAACCACACTCCTGCAGTACTGACAGCCAGGCTGGGAATCTCCAGAAAGCAGCTTTTTTTGTGAGAATGCTTCCTCTCTTCACTTGTATCAGAAATTATAAGAAAGAAGCCCATTTTTTTAAGAGTCTGCCAATGCTGCTTAAAACTAGAAAGCATATATGTGCACAAAACTAATTTGCCTGGACTTTTTGGAGAGGTTTGGATTTTTTTTTAACTCTCAACAAATGAAATTTGATTTTTTGCTTTGGATTTAAAGTTCAGGACAGCAACACCTGAAATGGCATACAGAGGGTATCTCTGTGATTTGAAGTCAGAAATTATACCAAGGGCAGTCTGGGGGCAGGAGGTACCTGCAGGGGTGGTTCAGAGCAGAGCTTGACTTCAGGGCTCAGAAACCCTCGGCCGTCCCCTGCATCTGCACCGTGACTCCTGCATACCCTGACTGGCCCCCTTGACTAGCCCCCTCCTACCTCAGCTGGGTGTCTAAAATGAAGAGGTGTGAAAAAAGTCTACATTCCTCCTCCTTTCTGGCAGTGCTTTGAGAGATTTCAGCTTCTGTGTCAGAGCAGAAGGGCTTGTTCCTAATATTGTGATCATCTGCAGGGCTGCTTTTTTCCTCCCTAGCAATGATAAAATACCTCCATCTAGTGGACTCTCTGTAGAGTAAGGAGGAGGAAAGTAATGGTGCAATTTATCAACCACAGTATGGCATAATCTCTTAGAAATATTCTACAGCAACGTATGGGAGAAGGGTTAGCACTTCATCTGATAAAATTATGGATGCAAATGGTTAGGACCATCTGCCTGACATACTAATCACACAAGGTGTATTAAAATAGTGTCAGCTGCCAGCCTCTAGAAAAGCTACTTGTTCTTCACTTTTTGAACTATAGAATTGTAAATGTCTCCTTTTTGACGAATCACAGCTGTTTTCCTTAGAGTTCTTATTCCTTCAAACTGTTAAAGAAAGTGGAGTTGAAAATTTGAAGTAAGAGCTCACCTTGACGTGACCTTTCCTGCCAGTAATAGCTCAGACAGTGTTTTTCTGTAACTGCTTGCTTACAGAAGAGGCTGAATTCTCTCGCCACGTTTGATAATAGTGGTTTATTTAGTGAACAAATCTCTGTTTTACAGAGAGGGGAACTGAGAAAGAGTTTCTAAGCAGTCCAGAAATAGAAAAGAGAATGCTTCTTAGTAGCGGTAGGAGTTAAACATTGGTGAATCTGGTGCTGAGAGTGAAACACAAATTGTGAAATGCCAAATCGTTGCATCCTGTAAAAAAGCTGAGAAATAAAATTCTCTTAAAGCTGCACATTCTACAGCAACACACATGGTCTGAAGGGCAGTACCGTGTGCACACAGGTGTACGACAAAAATTGGTGCTAAACCAGTGGAACACTGCCATAAGATGGTCCTGCATGGACATCTTTGTATTTAAATGTTGTAGAAGAATGGGGTTTTGCAAGCGTTTGAAAATGCAGCTAAGTGCTTTGCTACTTCAGACGCCTCCTCTGGGTGCCCAGGAGAGGGAATCTAGACAATGAAGTGTGATCCTTAAGGGCTATCTAAACCCCCGTGTTGATAGATGGCTTTTTGATGCCTTTGGTTTCAGACAGAAGTTTAAAATTAGCAGTGGATGTGACAGTGTTCAGTTTGGCAGTTTCTCTATAAGCTCTCTCAAGGGTCTGTATTAGAATAATTGCTATGGAGACAGTTTTCAATATTCCAGTCCAAATCCGGCCCTCACCAAACCTGATTACGCTGGGTTGTTATGCCTGTTTCTGCCATTACGCTACATTTGGAAGGCTACGTTACTAATCAGCGCTGACATAATAACAGGTGTAAAGAAATACGTGTATGATTTGGGTTTAGATGAGCAGCTCTCTCGGAAGCATGCTGGTGATAAGAGATGAGTTGCTGTGGCTTCGTACACGGCGCAGCTGCGGGTGCCCTTAGCAAAGTCAGGTCGGTGCCTTTACAGCTGTGTCTCACTCTCACTTCTCCTCACCTCTCTTTCTGCAGGGAAGGAGACTGGTGGGAGGCCCGCTCCTTGACAACAGGCGAAACTGGTTACATTCCCAGTAATTATGTGGCTCCAGTCGATTCCATCCAAGCAGAGGAGTATGTTTTCTTTCTGTTGTAAAGACCCGTTAGTGCTGTATTTGAAGGAAGTTTGAGGAGTTGGTTTTGACTGATTGTGGCGATTTTTCAAATGACTTACATTATTTTTATTTCAATTCTTAACTGCACTGATAAGTAATCAGGTAATTAGTAACAAAAGAAGCACAAGCTCAGTGCTTTTTCAATGTCAAAACAAAGGAAGAAAACCTAAAGGAACAAAGGTCTGCTTCCTTTCTTCTAGTGTTGACTAATTTCAGGCTTTAAGCGAAAGGTGCCCTTGCTTTTCCTGAACCAAATTGTAAAAACATTAGGAGTCAATTAGTGTGCAAACTGCCTATTAAAGAAAGCACATTGTATGAACAGATACCTACCAATAGGTAGGATGCCTACAACGTATACAGCAGGCAGCATAATGAGGACATGCCTGTGCAAGAAATGGAGTGCTGTGTGTGTCCATATTATTTCCAGTATAAAAGGTACGTTGGAGGAGCTAATATAGGCTGAGCAGGTACTGCTTTAGTCTGTACTTCAGGCTGTACTTGGTTGATTGTGAAACCAAAAACTGAAGAAAAAAAGATTGCTGCAGGAGGGAAAAAGGTACCAAAACTCTGAAAGCCTGATACAGCCACAGTAAAGTGGTTACATCTGGTCCTTCTACTGAGGTTTTATAGCTGTGGTGCAACAAAAGTATGGAATACTAATACATCACTATGTAAGTCAAATATGTAGTTTATAGCAACATCTGTAAAAATACTGCTCTTCAGCAGCAACACATTTGTCTGCCCATTTCCTTGTCTGTTCCTTCCCCCCGCCAGGTCTTGCTCTCTGTCTGTCAAAGTCTTTGTTGTAAGACACCAAACAAGCATTCTCACCATCTACTGATTTTAGGCTTCACACAAAGTGCTACTGCACAATGTGTACAACATCTATGACACAGTTTGTCACGTTAGCTTCCCACCACGATAACAGAGACACAATATGATAAAAATGGTTGAATATACTTGAGTAACCATAGTTTCCACAAATAATCCTCCCTGTCTGAGCTCTGTGACCCTATCCAATAATCCTATGTAGCACTCGTCTTATTATTTCTGATGTTTCCCTAAGGTGGTACTTTGGCAAACTTGGCCGAAAAGATGCTGAGAGGCAGCTGTTGTCATTTGGAAACCCCAGAGGTACCTTCCTGATCCGGGAAAGCGAAACTACCAAAGGTAGGATGGCCAAAGCTATTCTGGCTACGAATGAGAAGATATATGAGAAAAATTGTGCTGAGTTTGTGAAATACTGTTTTCAGTGATATGAAGGTAGAGGTTAAGCGTCATATGGCATATAGGTGTGCTAGGGAATTGGAGCCTGAACACTCTGGGTCTTAGAGTAAGCATTCAACGCAGAGAACAACCCAAGTGCAACCCACGCTGTGCTCAACCCGTGGTATCTGCAGTGCAAGTCACGCACAGGCAGGGTGCTCTGCTCTGCTGTCACACGCTGAACATCGCACTGTCTCTGTTAACGCATGTGTTGAGGATATGACTGTTGCGATGCAGTTGGGTGGAGAATGGCCCCTCACAACAGCAGCTGTGGGGCTACAGGAGGAAGACCTCCTGAAGTCCGTATTCAGGTCCAGGCACTGCCAGCTGGCTCTACTGTGAACAGATGCAGGGAACCCCGTCTAGTTTGGTGAAAACTACTGCTTACTTCTGAACAAGGGAAATATTTGAACCTGCTTGTCTGGAAGGTGTAAGATAAAAACGGGCGGAGGGGGAGGTGATCGTTATTGTTTTTAGAAGATCAGGGGATTTTTCGGTCTTTGTCCTTTTAAATGCTGGATCCCTGCGGGGGGAAGATGTGGCAGTTTTAAATTCATAGATTAACAGTGAAAAGACTTGGAAATATTTCTAATTAATATATTCATGAAGTATTCAACTGTATTCATTCTGTTGAAGTCAAGTGGAAGGATATGTTCTCCTCCTTCCCTCTAAAAATACTGGAGGAGTTCCAGTTTTCTTGGTGGGTGCTATCTTTGCTTTTATATTTTGTTCATGAGGCCTGTCAACATCTTCTTCAAAGCTTCACGTATATGAAAAGATCTGTCTAACTCATACAACTATTGAGGAGAAAACCTGCAACTAAGTGAAAACACACCTGGGCATTTCTGAATTAGCCAGCAATCCAAAACAATAGCTGTGGGAAGGAGAAGTCAGTGGAATTAATTCCATGTAAGTTCTGACGTCTAATGATGGTTCATGTAATTAAAGCACTGACTTGTCAGTGCTTTGATCAGAGCACGTTCTGTCAGCTAGAGTTAGCATGCAAAGTGGTTGGAGTCATGGCTGGTAAAGGGGTTTAAAGCAGAGGAGCACTACTTCCCACTCCTCTCTGCCTGACCTATATTCAGATGCTGCATTCTGTCAGCTGAAGTTGTAAGTAAGTTTTACATTTTTGACTGCTGCAGTCACTGGATTCTTCCTTCACTGTTTCTGATGCAATATCTGAGTAGATGTGCTGTTGTTTCAGACAGCTAATGTCCCATCCTGTCACCCCCCAGCTTCACCATACCTTATGCAGCAGTGAGGCATTCTCACCAGGAACAGGACAGGCTCTAACTTGCTCTTTTTCTGCAAATAGCCTCCACCTGTTAGTTTTCACCAACAGTTGTGACGTGCGCGAGGAGCAGGACTTCATTCCACTCTGTCCTGAGTTTAAAAACTCACTCATATAGGCATCCATGGATCCTAAAAGTAAACACAACACTGTTCCTCTAAACCACATTGTCAGTTTAGTCCGTTTTGACCATTTTTTATACAGTGATGGGGATATGTTTTGCAGGGCTCTTTACTGGCTTTTTTCTAGAGCTTCTTGTGAGACACAAAAGCACTGGGGAAATGGAGTAATCCATCATGGATGGATTTATAGCAGCAAGCTTAATTTCTCTCCATTTGAACTTAAGGCTTTCTACATCTTCAGGCTAAGCTTTCATCAAAGCCATTGGAAAAAAACAAACATTCATGGTTTTTGTAAAAAATGCCTATTTCCCTGCTCATCGTTGTGGTGTTTCAGTATGTTGTTAGAAGAAAACAGAGGGAGCCTGTTGTTCGTGAGAGAGAAAAAACTCAGCTGGGAGGGCTCGAATGGTGCATCCTCCCAGAAGTCTTCTCAGAATGCCTCACTCCAGCGAGTCATCTTGGGCTTGAGGCAGGAATTGTTTTGTGACCTAGAATCATCACTTCTGCTTTAAATAATAACAATAATAAAATTAATCAGGATCATGTTAAAAGTATCATCATGGATGACTTCAGCATGAATTTAACCTCCCTTGATCATGGTTGTCTTCTCTTCTTACTTCCAAAATAAATCATACAGAGCTGGCTTTTCATTTTTTCAGTGCCTGACTACCCAGATACTTCATCAGCTCTTGTCTGTATAATCCTTCACCTGGTTTCAATCTCCACCCTCCAAGGCTGTCTGGTTTTAGGTTTGTTTTTGTAAAAAATTCATTAGTATGATATATTGTAATGTCGTGTTTCTATCCAAATTTTTATTATGTATCTCTCTTATGTTTGAATTTATTATCAGATAATGTTGAATAGTATAAATAACCAACAGCCTAAATAAATGAATAATGAAATCCATCTTGGTTCCTGTTTTTGTCCAGATTTGAACTAAAGCTCCAGTCCTGCAACTTGATCTGAGGTCAGTGGGGGTCCACAGAGGGCCACCCACGCAGCTCTGATTGCAGACCTGGAGCCACAGATTGTTTACATTTTCCGAAAGAATCTAAAATAGTGACCAGATAGGCATGGAGCGTGACTAAAGAAAATACAGCTGCTGCCAATGCATCAAAACTCATAAACGCAGAGGTGGAGAACACTGCCTGGAAAAGTTTGAAAGCAGGCTGACAGTGTACAACCCAGAGTGGTGGTACAAAGCATGCACAAGATGTGCTTGCAAATCCCCAAAAAGCTTTCAACTCCAAGCTGACAGAGATGTACTTACTCAGTGGGAGAGCCTCCTCAGAAAGAATATCCTAAACAAACAGTATTTTTCTATGCTTAGAAATAAAATCCCTGTCACTCCTCTCAGGATGTCTCCCATTCGCATAAACCAGAATCATCTGTGTAAGTGCTAGTTCTTTTCCTCCTATTATATAGAGGACACGCAACAGGGAATTTGAGATGTCCTTGGAGTCGGGGTGGAGACGTTTTGTTCACTGCAGCTCCCTTGGTTTTGAGGTGCCCACCAGTGTGACCTGTTGCAGGTTAATGTGGTCAGGGAAACTTCTTCCTGGGGAGACATCCAGCAAAGACATCTTACACCAGGAATCTCGACCACGTAACTGTGGGGGTTCTTTAAACCGTTTCATTTGGCTGGAGGTGGTTCTGTAGGATGTGAACCTGCCTGCTGTGTTGGAAAGTACCCTGACTTGGGATAAGCAGCGGTCAGTGCTGTTTGCTGTCAGACCTCTAGGAAATCACTCCACCTTTCACGCTGTCCAAAATTGTCGGCTGGTGGTTTTCCTTTCCTGTCCTTAGGTGACATGGTTACCAGTGAACTCAGCCCAGGCCCCAGAAGGAGGACCTTCCTGAGATCTCTGCAGCTGCCAGTTACCTCCATTTTTTTTCCTTTTAATGTCTGAATTACCTTTGAGTAAACACAATATTTGTCTGAGCCATGAGTGAAGACTTGTCTTCTCCACTGCCTTTGAAACGGCCATGCTCTTGCTCAGAAACTGCATCATGCTGTAAAATGTGGCTTTGCTCTTGAGACTGTAGAGAACCAACACGTGGGTGTCACTGTATGTGGAATAGGACTGTGCTTCAGATTGAGATGGCTGAATGCACAGGTCCCCTTGTAGGTGGCAAAGGTCCCTTTACAGTCAGCAGGAAGCTGGGGTTCAGTGCAGCTGCCCACGAC
>Ga0181612_141186_pt1 | contig 10472 bp, 4 predicted proteins | sample HoacroProtozoa21_FD_119630 | JGI IMG/M metagenome (GOLD analysis project Ga0181612, IMG submission 119630) | Hoatzin crop microbial communities from Cojedes, Venezuel. Combined Assembly of Gp0051906, Gp0051904, Gp0051908
AAGCAGCCCAACTACTTTCAAGGCAGAGATGGAGACACTTTGGAAGAAGCTTAAATGATAGTCACCTGTGATACGTGGGGCCTATCAAACCCTACTTCAGTCCTCTGTTCCACGTAGCTGTGTTCAAGATTTTCTCCACAACTGTGAGTCCTGGAAGTGAACATTCTTAAACAAATGTCATTTCAGTTATTCACATAATCGCATGTTTAGAAGTCAGGACTTTAAGGAAGAGCTGCAGTGTGAGACTTTTGATAATAGCGTAAAAGGCTGCAAATCTTCATCTGCAAAAAATAATAAGCCTTTGTAATAAATGAGTATGCAGTGAAAATAAAATAGATTAAAAGCCATTTAAAGATAAAGGAACCTTGAGACTAGGATAATTTAAAGCACAAAATACTGTTTGTTTTCTCTTGCTATTGAAAATGAGTATGATGTAAGGAGTTAGTTTTGTAGCCTATACAATTTTTGTAGAAGGCAGAAAGACACTTGTATGTATTCAAAGAATGAAAACTTGTCTAGCTTCCAGACCAACAAGCAAACCTTCATTGACATCACTGGAGACAGGACTTTACCTTATTAATTGCAGTTTTTTAATGGCTTTACATCTGTTTTCACTTCTGTTTTTATTGCTGTATCTAAAGAGTGAAAAAAAATCACATCAGTCTGTGATCCAGTCCTTGCTTGCTGCACCATGAAGCAAACAGATGTATTGCTGGAAATGTAAGTTGTTTTTTTTTAAAAAACTGATATATAAAATGTCATACAGTCTGACCCTCCCTTAGGAGATTATTTTATAACATCATTTAGTCCATACCAAGGTGGGTGTGTGAAGAGAGTCTTTCAAATTATCTTATGACCTACAAGATAGTGTCTCTATAAATCCGGATTTAATGATGTACCCGGAAAGGGAGAAATCTTATCAGGGCAAAGAAATCACTCTCATTTTCTTTCTCTTTTTCATTTTCCTTTCTTTTTTTTGGTGATGGAATTTTACAAAGATAAAAAGCTGTTTATTGAATATATTGCCAGATACTCTTTGATAACACATCAGTGTTGCAATTGTTTGACTGCGAGTATAAATATAAAGGGGAAAAAAGAAGCAATATGAAAGACAGACATGAGATTACAAATCATTTGTCCTAATGTTTTTGTCATCTACCTTCCTCATACTGCCTCAACTCAATCCCACAAAATAGAAATGTGATGTTATCTGGAGAATATAGATTCTTTCCAGATTGATTTACCAGATGCCTGTCACCACCAAATCAGTTTGATAGGCTGGGCTCTTTGCAAGTTACTGCTCTGCATGCAGTCCTTTTGCAGCTGATTATGCTGCCAATGTTATTTTCTGACAGGGAGATTTAGTGCAGCATAGCTGCCTGGCAGTATCCTTGTAGGAGATTGTTCTTGCTTGTGAGCTAAGCAAAGGGCAGGGTCCTGCATTCTTGGCAGCCTGTCGTATGCATGAGCTGTTTGTTTTTTGGATCCAGCAAGCAGAGTTTTAAATCATCTTTAGCAAAACAAGACACAGAGAAAAAAGAGAGATCAAAATAGAGCTGAATATTTCATGCCATAATTTTGGCAGCACGTCTCTTCTCTTCTTCTACATTGAAAGCACGAATGAAAAAGGGAATTTCTGCAGTTTTCAGTCGAGTGACTTTTCCATCCTCCCTGAGTATCCTCACATGTTCTAGGACTCGTGTCTCATGCCATATCAGCCGTTTTTTAGAGAAAAGAATCTCGTGTTGACTACTTGTGTGGGAAAAGCATAACCGCATGAAAATAAAGCTCAATGCCAGTACACAGTGAGTGGAATGTGCCCCTCAGCAGAAAGCCGATAGATAGATACTACTTGAATCTACAAAATAAAGCTTATATATTGTTTAAGATACACAGGTCTAATGTTGCCATTTTCTGCAGAAGGAAATTCTGTTGAAAGTGATCGAAAGATCCACCTTAGACAACTCCTACCTGTTTGCATAGACACACACAGTTGTGATTTTTTACATCAATCATGCTTGGTGGAACACGCAGTTTTGACCAACAAAGGTTTCCATGGCAGTTTGCAGAGGGACTAAATGGTGCATTTGGAGCTGAACCAGCTGGTATATGCCTACATATTATGCAATATTAACCTTATTGTTTTCTGTCCCGATCAGCTTTAGCTAGTGGAATAAAACACTAAACAGAAAAGGAGGAAACTGAAGGCTATGCTGTACTATGCACAGTAGGAAGCCCTTCAAATACAGCTTTAAGCACAGCTAAAATGGCATAAGCTAAGAAATACGAAGGAGTTTCACAGAGAGGTTTATACAGCTCACCTGTACAAAGTGAGACTGAAGGTATGTCTAGTCTGCAGGCACTGCTAGCTCTAAAACTGTGACACGAGCTTGATGCAGGTTGAAAAGCTATTCAGAAGCAGGGTGAATGATCCTTTTCTGGGGCATGTACTTCCCTGCCTGTACTACTCACAAAGTCCGAGCTAGCTGCTTTAAAGGTAGCTTGTGTTTGTATGTTCTCAGGCATGTCCTTAGGGATATGGAAAACAGCATTAATACAAATAATCAGGACAAAAGTATGTAAATAATGCTTCTTTCCTAGTTAGTCCTTTTAACCTAGTGGCATTTTACAACATCTTCATAGATTTCTTTACGACAAAAAGCAGCAAAAATAGAAAACAAAAAAGGGATACATGCAGAACTGTTTAGTTTTCAGGTTACACAAAACGGGCAGTTACTCTGCACCTGTAGCTGGATAATTTTGTATTCTAAGTAAAGCTCACATTGGTAGAGGTGGATTTAAAAACTGCCTGGGTTTCTCAGAACTCCTGGCTTTGGAATATTTGTGACCTCAGAATTTTGGGAGTACCTGTTTTCTTACTGTCCTCTTACTGCTGTTTCAGAGGGCCAACACTAAGATATGGAGGGGGCTAATTAGGATCAGAAGAAGTATTGGAAAATGTGGATTTTCTTTAAATAAAGGTGCATATAGCTGGAAATTGTGTCCATAAATCACAGGAGAAGATGGGGAGCAAAAGGTTGCAGAACTGTCTGTAATTGCACCTTGAAAAGGACACTGGGAGTAAGCAAAAACACGCAAGAGGGAGAGGCTGGTGAAGAAAGAGGAATACAGTGAAAAGTGCCAAAAATTGAGATTGACTTTGTAAAGAATATTCAAATAAATAAAAGCAAATGCCTTGACTGTTTAAATGTAAAGAGAATGAGGAGGAAAGTGTCGCTGCCACAGAGATGATGATGTGGGAAGGAGTGTTAGTTCGGCCTGGAAGCAAAATTAATTTTTAATACCAGGTCTTGAAAGGACAATGATGAATATGAAGATATAGGCAAAGTGGCTACTAGGACTGAGAACTTGAAGGCTAAACTTGGAACAGGCACAAAGAAGAGATGCTTGAACAACGTGGGGCACAGACAGCCTGTTTTGTGACAGGAGACAAGAGTTCAGTGAACTGTTTAAGCAGCAGAAGCCAGACGTGCTGCCCAAAGAGAAGGTCATGCTCTCCTGCTAGTCTCAGCAGCGTATTCCTGCATCATCTGCTTTTCTACACCAACACAGGTGTTTCTGCAGCCACGGAACAAACTGAGTTGATGAAACAATCCAGCTGAAAAACAAGCATTGTTTTATCCCAGTTGTAAGGAGGACAGAATACTTCTCTGAACCAAAGTACAGTACCAGGGCATTCCTGCTTAAAGGCTTTCTTGAAGGAGAGTCTAAAAGAACTATGCTATATGAATGCATCACAAGAGTAAATAAACATCAGGGAAGGAAAAATACTATCTAAACTAAAGAATAATATTTGTTTAAGAACAAATGAGTAGAAGCTGGCCAAGAAGGAATTTAAGCAAGAGACTAGAAAAAGGTTTCTAACCATCAGAGGAATGAGATTCTTGGACAGCATGTGAACTGGGAAGAAAACTGTCTCATTTTTAGCTGGTACTGTGCAATTTATGCAGGGAATGATGTGATGTGGATGAACTATCTGATAGGGTGCAAGAGGACCAGAGGACTCAGTGTGCCCCTCACAGTTCTTAACTGGTACCTTGAAGCACCGAAAGAACCAAAACTACTGATTGTGTCAGGAGTATTTGGTTTGGCAGTGTCAACATGAATAGCAGTTTGAAACACAGATAATTCAATTCTTCTGGATCACTTCACCCCATCTTTAGTTTGCACAGAATATTCAAAGTAGGGTTCCTAGCATTTGTGAAAGACAGCTTGAAGTGCCTGAATTTTCATGGCAAGGAATAAGTTTTGAAGATAAAATATTTCTTATTTATGAAAATACTTGCCAGTAGCTCTGCAACTCTTACTTGTAACCTCTTTAGCTTCTCTCACTGCTTACAAAACCATGTACACAACAGAAAACCAGACCTGAACTGTATCCTCTCTATGACTTTGGGAAAATCTGTTGTTTAATTCTGCATGCAGTTTCCCCTCCTTTGACTTTGATTAGGTTTAATTAGATTTTAACCCTTCCCATTCCAGGCAGGTTGGGTTCTGGTTTTACAGATGCTTCTGTCTGAGTATAGGCACAGCAAATATTGCTTTGAGCTGATTGTTTCCCACTGTCCTCTATTTGTTATTGTGTAAAGTCACTAGAAGATTTTAAAGGATGAAAATATGTTATTTTCTTCACATTTTCGTTGTTTTCAAGAAGGGTGACAAAATGAATGTACCTGCTTAGCCCATGCCTATCTCAAGAACATGAGTGGCTTCTATTTGTGGCAAGGTTTAACACAACCCTTGCTAGTTCAGTGAGGTGGAAGTTACGCCTTAGGTCAAAAAGCTACAGCTTCGCATCGAAGTGGTAAGAGCGTAGGGGCCTCCATGCTGGATTATACCAGGTTCTCACTGGAGTTTTAATACATAGCAGATGCATCACATTAGTTATCGCATATTATATGCCCTGCTCCAGACTTCCTTCACAGAAAGCGTGAATCTGTTACAACATTAGCCGCCACTGTCTAGAGCTTTCAAGTTCTGGAGGTCTGTTTGCGTGCTGGAGATCCCCAATATGATGATGAAGGGAGCAGCAGTCCAACACTGATATGACAAACAGGACACCCATATGACAGTCAGGTTCCCAAGTCTTGCATGGTGGAGACAGGTAAATGGACAAAGGCTATTTTTTGTGTTGGATGTAATAGCAGAAGATGTAACAAAGCAAACATATACCTGTTATTCTCAAAAGGTGAATGGTGTTTTTGTCTCACTCCACCTTTCCCTACAACATCTAGAAAAAAGAGTATTCTGTTAGAAAGGGACCAATGACAGTTGCCTTAAAGTTCACATAGTGGTTCATCCTTTCTTCTGTTGCTGAGGCTGGGACCGGATTGAATAACATCAAGATCAGTTGCTTGATTTCCAGCAGGTATCTGGGTGCATTGTTCTGGTCTTGCTCTTCATTGCAAGCTTTGGGAGCCTTGAGTAGCAGGAAACACAAGTCCCAGAGTGGCAGTGGAGCTTTTGCTCCACATTGAGATCCCAGAGAGTATCTCTCTGCAGGTGTAAAATTTTAATTATATAGGATGATCCTCTGCCTTTTACAGAGTAACTACTCAGAATTTAAAAGGAGTCTGGAGACTTCTGGGGACAGACAGGTTAAATTATAGTTATTACCAAGCAGCTATTTCAAGATTACTACCCTCTGAATAGCAAATCCCCCGCCCCCATGAAGCACAAACAAAACAAAAAGTTTACTTGTCCTTCCGAATTCTTCTGGCATTCAACTCACAACTTGCAATTTCCAGCCCTTCACCTCAACACTTTCTTCTGCTTTGTAGAATAAGCCTTATCGTTACAGTTTCCAGTATGTCAGACTGAGGTCCAGAAATTAAAAGACATAGATACTAATTTGGTTTCAATAGGTTTTGATTTGTAAATGCTGAAATTGTTTCTTTCAGGTGGGTGAAAGAGCAGGGGGGTGTGCCTACCCAAATCTGTACATTGTTGTTATTTTCATGGGTGTGGGTTGCTAAACACTTCCCAACATAAAAGGTCCTCATAGCCGCCTTCACTGTATTGCTTCAGGTTGAGCTTCCCTGGCTGCCCAAGCCACTCCAGAACACTGCTGAGTAGAGCTTGGCTCCCACATCAGTACTGGGAGAAACACGGGCTATTTTCCCACCTGTCACAGCTCTCCTGTTGTATTCCTGCTGTGGCAGTGTATCCTCCTCCTGGGCATCCCACAAGTGGGATGAGCATTTGCTCTTCTGAAAGTCAGCAAAGAGGCAACAGGTTTGCTGTAACCACTATGCCAATGCTCGGTGCCAGTGTTGACCCATCCTACATTATTCTAGTATAGCAGTTCAGAGGGAGTGTATTTACTCCAGTAGATGAGGAACCAGGTGTCTCTATTGCAGTTTGAACCCTCCATGGTCAAATCCTGTGCTGACACATGGTGGTGAACTGTTATGTTTGCAGGAAGTTAGATGTGGAGGGAGTCAAGCAGGTGGCCACACGCTGAGTGATCAGATTAAGAAGAAATATTTAACAGCTCTCACATTTACTGAGCACATTCTAGCAAATGTACAGAATTAAACAGAGGTTCTAGGGAAAAAACATTGTTAGAAGCTGTAATTAAAGATGTTTTCCATAATGCATATTTAGATCACTAGTGATGCTGAAATCTTGCACTCCAGAAGAAAAAAAAAACCTTATAGATCATATACATGATGTAAAAATATTTGTACAGAAGTGATGTAAAAATATTTGTACAGAAGTGATACAGATGTAAACGTGATCAGTTGCCCTGATGAAGTACAATGAAAAATGCTTCTGCCTTTGTACACTACCCATAAGCATGTTTGCCTGCGCAGAAACCCAGCTCCCCAGGACTTGTAAAATGCCAAAGATCTTCTAACATTGCATTACATTTTAATTCAACATTCAAGGGAGATTTTTCATTTCCCTGCCAAATGGAAGGTTTAACCCAGTCCTCCTGATGTGAACGGTACATGACAATAAGCAATGAAGTGAGGTGCAAACTGGCCCTATCTTCAAAATTAGACATCTCGTAGGTACATGGGGCTCTCCATTCTGGCCTAATTCCATCTGACAACGCAGATACTGTCCTGACTGTCCTGACCTGCCCGAGCAAGCTCAATATGCATGTGACTCTCCAGCCTTTCTAAGAAATAACTGAGCCTGTTCTTAAGTGTAAATCACCTTTGCTTGTAAGCTGTCTGCCCTGTCTGTAGCCATTTTTTGTGGACATTTTCTTATGCTGTTCCAGAATCCATAATCTGTGGATGAGGGATGTTAGGATGCATCCCTGCCAGTTCCCATTATGATCTGTTTATGAACGAGTTGTTCATTGATTTGTCTAACCCTTGTTTGCACCTACTGGTACTGTCTACCTTCATAACTATGGCAGCAAGTTCCAGAAGTTTAATACCTATTATATAAGAAAATGCTTACTTTTATCTGTTCTGAACTTATCTCCTACTAATTTTATTGAGTGTCCGCTTGCTACAGTATTTCAAACTTTGTTAATAACAGTTCTTTGGTTGTTGCTGATTGACCTCACTTTATCCTTCACTTTAATGATTTTGTAAGCCTCAGCTTAAGCATTTTGGTTCTTCTTTTCTGTGCCTCTCCAATTATATTGCATCCTCCTTGAGCTGTGGAGACCAGAGCTACACACAGCTCTAAAGGCATGCAGGGGGCCCACGGCTGTGTGAAGCGGCAGAATTATTCCCTGTGCTGTGTTGTGAGTACCTGTGGTGATGCTCAATGTCTTGACTTTCTCTGGCAGCTGCTGCTGACTGAGCCGCTGGTGTCAGAGATGGCTCCAAAATCTCCTTCCCAAATTGTAGCTGCCAGTGCTGTGTGTAAACATGGGTTACTAGGTCATTACACCTATCTTGTCATACATGTAGTTGACTGCATTGAAGCTCATCTGCTGCCCGCTCTCTTTGTTTTGCAAGATCCTTCTCACAAAAGCCTCTTCAAGAACTTCATATCACCCACACACTTGGACTAATTGACAATGCCCTCTTGTCTCCGGGCCACTGATGAGCATGTTGTGTGTACACTGACCTCTGGGGACTCCACTGCTGCTTCGTCTCTACCCTGAGAAGCGTCCGTGAAGTCCTCTTTTCTGCTTGTTGTCCTTTAACCAGCCTTCAGTCTGTAAAAAGCCTTTCCTAAACCTTGCGGCAGCTTAGTTTTTTTAATAACCTTTGATGTAGAGCCTTGTCAAAAGTGTTTTGAAAATGCAGGTACACTTTGTCTGCTGGGTCACCTTTGTTCACATTCATGCTGACTCCCCTGTAAGCCACCACTAGGCTGACAGAGTGGGATCCCGTTCTGCAGAAGCTTTTGTTTCTCACTCTGCTCGCGAAGATACAGACAGACTTTTTATCCATACATCAGCTCTCTGGCACAGTTGCTCTTTTTAATGATAGTCATACACCTGCAGTTTCCCCTCTGCGTACCTTCAGACTCAGGTGAATGCCATTTGGTCCTGGTAATACTAACAACCAACTTCTCTATTTGCTTGAAAAAAAATCTTTTTCCCTCCCTGTAAACCTCTAACATTTTCTGTTTCCAACGTTATTTATTTAATAAAATCACTCTCAGTTGCATGAGAGGGGAGACTTACACAAATGCTGCAAACCCTGTAGAACGGTTTTCGCTCTGAGGTTAGGCATGCTTGTAAGTGACTTACAAACGCTCCTTCTGCACTGCTTCATCTTTCTTGCACCAATTTGTGCTGTAGTAGCAACTCATGTGTGACAGACCTGGTGTACTGAAATATAACGGGGCACTTCTCTACCTTTTCAAGTCTATGGGAATTCTGTCTCCCTAACGGCAAGATTAGGTGCAAGACAACATAAAGTCCCTAGGAGAAAACAATCCAAGCAGAAGTCTCCTTTTGCTGGTCTTAGTTGAAGTGGAAGTATCCCTGTGGGAAGCAGGTTGGGCCGTCCTTTGTTGTCATGCCTAAGACCTGTCTCCCTGTGCTCCTCAGCCTGCGCTGCGGTAGATCCCTCTGCCTCACAGGAATACCAAGCAGGGCCTTTGCTGGGTGTCTGGGGCCCTTCAGTTCCAAAAGCCTCCACTGCTTCATGGCATGGTGCATTCTGACTTGGATCCAAAGTAAATTCCCAGCATTAAGCTGGTTGTTTGAATGGTTGGGACAGAGAATGAAGGTTGAAACATGTTATATCCCTTGCATGAGAGGGTCTGCCCGGGACAAAATCAGCTCCATCTAGTCTTCAGGAAAGTGCTGACCCAGTCTAAAATTTCAACTTAAAGAACAGTGGGATTTTTTTCTTCCTTGTTTTGTTTGTTTGTGTATTTTTGGAGACATGCCAGTTTTATTGACCTTCTGATGGCTCCCTGCATGAATAAATCATATCATGGGGAACTTTGCTCAGAAAAAAGACACCCAAAGATATTCTCCATTGCTGGCCTGAAAGCTTACAAGGAGACTGGGTGCAAATGACAGTGTCCTTCAAAGGCTGAAATTTGGGTGCTAACTCCAGTTTAAATGTACGCTCTTATGCCCATTATCTGCCCAGAAATCCTCCAGAGGCAGAACAGAGGACAAAAGCGCAGTTCCCATTGCCACACGGCCTGAAGCAGGGTCCGGAATGTTTTTGGACGCAAAGCTGGAGTTGAATTAGGTGCCTTCCCAGAAAAGGCATCAGCGCACAGGGATGGTGCCACAAAGGCTGCATTTCCATGCGACTGCAGTCCCGTGGCTAGCCTGGGAAAGGGAGGCAGGACTGAAAGACGGGGCACAGGATCACAGCCTTAGTGCCTAGCTAGGGGTTTGTCCTCTGCCAGCTCATGCTGTGGAGGGCCTGAGGCCCCCTTAAACCTCACCGTAATCAGCACTTTTTCTGGCTGCAGACTTCAGAGGTGTGAGTCATATTTGGGATTGTGAAAACCCCTTCGATGAGGTGGCCTGTGTTTGTATTAGGGCTATTTGATCCAGACTGTAACTGGATGAGAAGGAGAGGGTCAAGACGGGTTTGAAACATTTTAAAGAAAAATGTAGGTAATAGAGGGTTAATTTGTGTTTCCCCTAAACGTCTGCTTTCTTACACCGAGTACACACTAGCTTGCACAGTGCCGTGGCAGAACAGCCCAGACCCACTCCTGCCATGGTCAGCGTTGCCCCTTCCCCTTCCTCTGCCTTTACACCCCCTCGAGCATCCTCTTTTCTGAGCTTCACCACCGGAATCTTCTCCAAAGGTTGGTATGGCAGGTTCAGGGTGTTTGGAGGCTCAGTTTCCATGGTAGCCAGGCTCCTCTGCTTCCAGGCAGCAGCTCAGGAGGAGACAGGAGGGAGAGCAAGAGAAAGTCATTAAATGTGCCAATTAGTATGCAGGACCAGGGCTGCCATGGCAGGCAGTGCTCGCAAAGGCAGGCAGGAGTGCTGGTGCCCTGGCTGCACCGCGGACCAGGGGAAGATGGAGTCGCAGGCATTTGGCTACAGCAGG
>Ga0181612_130384_pt1 | contig 10471 bp, 13 predicted proteins | sample HoacroProtozoa21_FD_119630 | JGI IMG/M metagenome (GOLD analysis project Ga0181612, IMG submission 119630) | Hoatzin crop microbial communities from Cojedes, Venezuel. Combined Assembly of Gp0051906, Gp0051904, Gp0051908
GTGTCATCCCGGCTCGGTGATTTGCTGCCTTTTGTGCGTTGCAGCATTGTGGCTTTGAATCCTCCATCTCTGCCTTTTGCTTGAGTTGGGGAACATTGCTCTCTGCTCCTGCACAAGGACTTCATTTTGGGATACTTCCCTGTTTAACTGGGTGTCCGGCGGCTCCACCACATTTCCCCCATGTCCTCGTCCCCAGCAGGCACCCCTAAGCGTGTGTTGTGTTGGCTGTGTGTGCTCTCAGCCATCGCTGCCTCCTGATTTCCATCCCACGTTTTACCTGCCACGTTTTCTCTTTCTTTCTATTAGCTCTCTGGAGGTTAATATCTATTTTCTCAACAGCATTTGGCTCAATCTCATGCATCTGCCAAGAAGAGCAATATGAACCTTCCCCGTTTGTCTTCCTGGTTGTCCCCAAAGCACTGCTAAGCAGGCTCAAGCCTGAGTCCCATCATATTGCACACTGCCACGTTCGGGTCTCTGCCTTTCCCGCAGCTCTGCAAGGCCAGACTTGAGCCTCCTCCATCTCCATCTACCACTCCTAGGAAATGTGTCGCAGTGAGAACTGCCCTTCCTTCAATCCCAGGCATGGAAGCTTTAATAACCTGCCTCCATGTCTCCAGGATCGCCTTGCGGGAGTCACAGCATACTGGAGAGGCATGACAGGAGGCAAAGTCATGAGCAGGGACTGAGGTTACACCCAGCTCTGGCTTGTGACAGACCTACAGGGGAGGCCAGCTTAAACGGGAACCTCCATGGGAAGGGAAAGGGCATGCCACCCTGCTCGGGGAGAGGGCTTGGGCTCATGCTGATGCTAGGGCAAGCATCAGCTTTAGGGATGCACAGATGATGTGCCCTGTGTGGTCTTCCAGCTGAGGTGGCACAGCGAGTCTTGGGACTTGGGTGCACAGGGGTGCACAGGCATGGAAGGTGGTCTCAGCTGGCACAGACAGTACTGGAGCAGCAAGCTGATACCCTGCCAGGAAAGGGTCCCGCAATTGCTGTTTCCTCCCACCTCTACCTGCAGCCTCCCTTCACTTCACAGGTGCTGCCAGAGCCTGCCAGCTTCCTGCTCCACGTGCCCCTCTGCAGAGACCATGCCACATGCCCAGGGGACTGCTCCCAGCAGGATTTAGTGATCTTCCCCCATGACTTCCCCATTTCCATAAGCCTTTGCGGAGGGATGAGAAGAGCTGAACTTCAGGACGGTCTGCCAGCAGGCAGGAACTTGTGCAGGGTGCAGGACTCCCAGGTAAGGAGGCTGACTGTGTTCAGCACAGATTGCTTGCAGAACATCAACGTCTTCAGCCAGAGGAGAAGGGTATTGGGGACCATCAGTGTCTTGCCATGTTTTCTGCTGATAAGCACCTCAGGGCCTGGATCCACCTGCACAGTCCAAGTCAGCAATGAGTTGTTGAACACATGAGCACCCTCCCAGACTGTCAGAAGTTAGGAAAGCATTCCTGACAGCCCCCCATGCCCTGTGTGGTCACACGTGGGGAGACACAGTATGTGATGGAGTAACAGAAAACTGGCAATGTGTCTCCACAGAAGTCCCAATGAGGCTTGGGAATGTGGTGCCAAGAAATCACCTGTGTGCACCCCTGCACACTTGGGACCACTGGGAGCATGGACAAGTGGATTCTTCCACAGGCCGCAAATCCTGGAGCTGCTGTCCACATTGGGATGAAGATAGCCTATCTTGCGTTAGACCTGCTGAGGCTCCTCAGAAAACAGAAGGGAGCAATTTTGGGATCCAAGCAGCAGCAGATCTGATGGATCAGCAGCACCAAGGGGAAATGTGAGCTGTCAGCACTAGCACCCTGCTACAGAGATGCTTCACCCTGCTTGACCTGTGGATCCAAGGCCCCTCTGGCCTCCTCTCAACAGCACCCTGACATCCAGCTGCCTTCCTGCTGCAAACTCAGTCCTGCACCATGCTGATCTGTCAGGCAGGAGAAGGGATCAGGCCAGGACAGCTTCCCAGGGCTGCCAAGTTTGGTATCCCAGTGCCCTCTCCCAGGTCCTTGCCATCCCTGGCCACCAGCTGCGGTGGCAACTGGTGGCTCCATCCCCAGCCTCTGCCTCAGCCACCTCCATCTCTTTGCAGCCATGAGCTGAATGGCGCTGCTGGTGGATGCTCGGATGAGCTGAGCCATCTGTCCAGGCTGGAGCTCCCAGTGCTCTCCTCCACAGACAAAGCCTCTTGAGTGGCTCCAGAGCTGCAGATTTCCCCAGAGGAGCCCTGAGCACCCTGGCCAGGACGCAGCCTTCTTTCAGTTGTGTGTGTAGCATCTCCAGACGGGGATCTCTTCTAAGAGACAAAGCCACCACAGGGTCTCTGCCGAGCTCCCAGGGCAGGACACACACCGTTGTGCTGTGATGCTACCCAGGCAGAGAAGCAGAGCAGCTGCAGGCCTGCGCATAGTTATGTAGTAATATCCAAATCTGCTTACTGTCTGCCGCTGTGATTGAAGGAGTTTCTGTAATAATGTATTAGCTAAAGCTTCCAGATTATCCCCAAAACATCAGCTTTAACAAAGGGGTAATGCCTCTTTAATCCCCGCATGATCCCGGTTCCCAGTCTCTGCAGGACATTAATTCACGGCTAATACACAGACTCCAGGCAGCCTGCTAATGTGGGCTGCATCCGAGGCCAGGCCCAGCCGGCCACACGCTTCTTCTGCCTCGCCAGGCCACCGCTTCATTCCCCCTGCTCCCTGGGAGCGGCTGAGATCTCCAGCCCAGCTTCTGAGCAGGGCTCCTGGCTTCGGCTGGCTGCGGCAGGTCTCAGGGCAGTACGGGATGCTCCCCTCCTCCCTGCACCAAGAGGGTTGTGATGCTGGGTGTTGGTCATTTGCTCCTCACCCCCCGGTCCCCATGGGAGGACAAGCCAGTGTAATCATCTGGGACTGGTTTTGCTGCACTTGGCCAGCAACTTCCTTGGGGTTTGCTGGCTGGAAATGTTATGGCCAGGGCTGGTCGGCACTTCTGAGTGAGCAGGCAAAGGTGCACACCTTGCAAGCACCAAGACCTCAGGGGGGGCTTCACCCTGGCCCCATCCTTCATGCCAGAAAAACTGTTGTCTGTCTGCTCCTGGGAGCTGGTTTCTGGAAAAGGACAGAGCAGGCTGTTGGCGGGCAACAGCCTCCTGAGGGCCCAGTGAAGGCAGGGCTGAAGGTCCAAAACCCAGTGTGTGTGGAGACTAGCTGGGAAACAAGACAAGACAGGAGCTGGAAGGACAAACCTAACAGCAGATGGGGACCATGCGACGCCTGTCCCCTTCAGCAGGACCTCAAGAGCCAGTCTGCCCCACTGACAGGTTGTAAAGCACCATGGAAATTGCTGTTGTCACCCTGGAGTGCTGCAGTGAGAGCTGCTGAGCCCAGGCCTGCAGCTGAGTCTCTGTTCTCACTCCTTTACCAGCCCAGCCATGTACAGGATGGAAACAGTTCAAGGAGAGGTCTCTTGTGAAACAGCTTGTCAGCCTCCTGCTTCTGCACCCCGTGCTTGTTCTCCTCCAGGTCCAACTCTATGAGCAGAAGAAGGGGCTATAACTGAAACTGGTGGTGGTGATGGTCCATAATCTGCTTTATCAGAGAAGGTATTTTGCCCCGCAAAACTATGGTCATCTGGTGGCAACATCTGGCTGATTCCAGCAACCTTTCAGAAAGCTTTTTTTCTCCATGGCATAGAAAGCAATCCCCCTCCATCCTGATCTGCTAGGGATGTACACATGGTGCCAGCTTTCTTGAAAACATTTGATGGTGGGAGGGAAGAGAGGAACCAGAGGATTTCATAGGTATGAGCACCCTGGGTGAGGAATGCCCCTTCCACTGCCCTTCCCTCTATGAAACTTGGGACAAGGCTACAGTACAAAGCACAAGGCAAAAGGCTGAGGAAAACAGCTGCTGCCGTGGCAGCTAAGGCATTAGAGATGGTGGCTGTCTGGGCTGCACATGTGTGAGATCCCTGGCCATGAAAACTTTGCAGAGGTGCTTTCCATCCCACTGGTCGTTCCCTCACATAGACAAGCCCCAGGATCTGTGTCCACTAGCTGCTCCAGAAGCAACTGAGAGACCTGTTTTGGAGCTACCCAAGAATGTCACAAATTGTCTTACGGAGGTGTCCATCTCCCCCACAGCCTATAAAGGGACAACTCAGAGAAGACTCAATGGGGAGGCAGTTTGAGCTGGGAGGCATGCATCCTACCCCATTTTCTGAGGCCAGTAGCCATCTGGGTGAGGACCTGAGCACAGTTTAGCTCCAACCTTTGGGCAGGCTTTTCTCAGTTTCCTCTTTTGATGTGTAAATCAGCAGCTACCTCAAAGAGCTTCATGATGGCTGAATTCAGCAGCAGGTGCCTTTTTCAGATTTTTCCTTTCTCACCAATTACCTTTCTGGTATCCACAGTTACTGCATCATCCTGCACTGGAAAGGTTTCTCTGCCTGCTCCTCCATCACCCAGCACCTGTGGGCCATTTCTCCAGACCCAGTCCTGCAGGCATCCAGCTGCAATAAGAGACAGGTCTTCAGGGCGAGCAGGGAGAGGATATTACCTGGTTGCCTGTGATGCCCAGCTGCACTGAGATGCAGCTTGGATTGCTGGGAACACGCAGGCACCTGCCTTGACCATGCCTCTGTTTCTGCTGCTCAGCTTTGTGCGTACAGACATCAGTGTTGCTGAGGCACAGGTGCTGGCTGAGCTCCCAAGGAAACATGCACATGGATCCATATGAAGACATAAGCTTGCACCCATGTGGGGATACCATTTGGACATGCAGAGGCCAAATGAACTACAGTTTGGCAGGCATTTTACCCTCAATTCTTCCTAGGCAATGTGAAGGTTCTTAGGTGGAGCCATACAAAAGCAGTGCAACTGTGACATGTCACCTGTGAACCTGGGTTCCTGCTATAGCTGGTGGTGTAGGCACAAGGCAGGAGCCATCACTGGTCATACTGGGAGCCTGGTGGAGCCAGGACCTGAAACCAGCCCTCCCACGGTGTCTGGACCTGCAGTGAGTCAGTCACCTTCTGTCTGCTCTCTGCCATGTAGGCGCTGGAAAGGCTGCTGCAATAGGTCCTTTCTAAGGTGGTTGCCCTTGCCTGGACATTCCCCAGAGCTTTGTCACTGCAGGGAAGATACCCGTGAGCTTGCACACATGGAAACATGCACATGCATGCACTCAGATGTGCACAGAGTATGGGTAAGCACATGTCTTATCATGGGGCGAGCAACAGAGCATCCAGGGCAGCAAAACAGCCAGACCATCCTGCTGTTCAGCTCTGGGAGGTGTCTCCAAGGTTCTTCCCAGCGCTCCGTTCCCATACAGTTCCTGCAGCCGGCACTCCAGCGAATGCCTGTAATGCTCCCCCTGCCTCTGATCTGGTTTCTGATGCCAGCACAACGAGCTGCAGCAGCAAACCTGGGCCGACGCCAGCTGCTGAAAGTCTGGCTGTGACATACCTCACCTCAGCACACTCACGGAATCAGCCCCTGCAATCAGGTTGGAGGAGAGGGGATGGAGGGGGAGCAGCACGTGTTGATGCAGTCAGGGGAGCCGGAGGTGTGACACCCGTGCAAGCAGGCAGTCAGAGAGGCTGGACTCACTCTCCCCACCATGCTGCAGAGTGCGTGGCCAGCCTGCAGCCCGGACAGGGTCGGTGCAGCCTGTCGGTACTCCCTGCTCAGCTTCCCAGCCGGCGCGATGCTACACCTGGCCCCGTGCCCTGGAGCTTCCTCCAGCGGGGCTCTCCCCCATGTCAGGGAATGCGTGATCCTTGCAGCGAGGGCTGCACATGCCAGGGAGGCTCTAGCAGCCTGCAGAGCTTTAGGAAAGGCACAGGGCTCCCAACGGAGAGCTACCCCAACATGTTGGATAGCATTTTGCTGCAGGGCACCATTTCACAGCTACAAGATGTTTTCTCCCCAGACACATGTGCAGGAGGTGCACAGGCAGGCACGGAGGAGCAGGACAGGCAGGCGGGGAGCTTGGATGCAGGCCTGGGAATACCAGGAGCCAAGCCAAGGGGCTGGCATGAGAAAAAGTGGGTCCAAACTGGGCATGGACACATGGAGGCTAGAAAGAGGAGGCAACTCTTGCCTGATTAGAGATGGCACCTCCCAGGGGTGCGGGGGTGCAGGTCACTGAAATGCTTTCACACGGAGCCAGAGCGTTGCCTCAGTGGTGGTTCTTGTGCTAGGTCGGGATGGAGTTGTGACCCTGGAAGTTCACCTATGCTTCTGCCTAGAGCTCATGACCATTTGGGTTGGTTTTCTTGGATTTCTAACCAAGCGGTGCAGCTCCCCTTTGACATAGGGAGACCTTTGGGCACCGGAGCAGGGAGACCCTTCAGGACAGCTGCCCCAGAACCCAGGAGCTTGGGGGCTAGTGTTGGTTCCTTTAGCACGTTTCAGCTCCATGCCGTCACTCTTGGCATGTAAGAAGCCTGCCACCCTAATTACAAATACCTTAACGACAAATAAATGCCACATACCGCCCACAGCAAGAGGGAGTGGAAAGCTAAAAATACCCTCCCCTTACGGCTGCCAGCAAACCCCAGCGGGCCACCTGCTAGCGGAGAGCCAGAACCACCCAGAGCAGAGACAGGCATCCACCACATGCCAAGGAATATAAATGAGTCTTGCAAGCGTGACCTAGTGCTGCCAGCGTGGGCTCCATGGCATGGCCCTTGAAGTGGAGATGAGTGCCCAGGCAGCTCAGCCCAGCTGGCAGCTCCCCATGCTGCCTCCAGACACCGCAGGAGGTGCAGCGCCTGGGGAGACAGGCTTGGAAAATACCAGGGGGGTGGTATCCTTCCCTGTACCCTCCCCAGGGTGGCAGAGAGGAACCACCAGGCTGGAGGGAAATACATCAGCAAGGGCATCGGGGCTGAGGGCAGAGGGGGCTGGGGAGCTGGCGGGGACACTGCTGTACTGGGGGGACATTGTTGGTGGGGTAGGGGCATTGCAGTGGGGGCTACAGAAGAGGTGTTGCTGTGGAGTTAGGGTAGAGACATTGGCTCTGTCAATGCAGCCTGCTCTGCAGTGGAGGCAGATGAATACAGCACCAGCAGTGATGGAGGTGTAGGGATGAGGACAGCGGGGATATGCCCCTGAGCCTGCAACACCCTGGCCAGTGTATCCCCAGTTCTAGATGGTGCAGATGGCACCTTCCCACCAGTGGGTGCAGGGAAGGTCACCAGTGGCCTGTGGAGACCCATGAAGCAGGGAGGCACGGGCAGCATAGGGAGACATGAAGATGCATGGATGTGCAGATGGAGCAGGAGCTGCTGGTTCCAGTCTGTGTTGCACTCCTGTCCCCAGAAAGATCCTGCAGACTCAACCCCTCTCCACCCTTCTCTGACCAGCGCTCATCAAAGTGCCCATAAAGACCAAGGTTTGCTCCCTGCTTGAAAGCTCCTGTACTCTCAGGGATGGCTGATGCAGACTGCAGTTCCTGTGATCTCTGGGTAGGCAACACCTCAGGCCCTGCGGGAAGTACAGGGTCTGGGTATGCTGGAGCTGCTCCCTTCAGCTCCCCTTGTTCAGGTAAACACCTGGGACCTCAGGGAACGGATCTGAAGGTGAGCAGTGGGCCACACGCTGCCTCTCATCCAACAAAACGGAAACAAGAGGTCCTGGAGGACACATCACAGTGTAAAGAGCGTGAAACTAGAAAATGTCTTCTCGCAGTTACCTGCCTGCCTAGCTCTGGAGAGATCTGCCCACTCAGCCTGAATGATGAGAGATGGAAGAGGAGTAAACCAGAAGGGCTTTGCCTCTGTTCTAACCCATCCGAGATTTGAAACTTGACAACAATGCAGGAGAGATTTTCACCCTATTGTTACAGATTATCAGTGCATGAAAATGCCTGCCACACTTCACACCAGGCCCACAGAGCAAACCTGCTCTGAAAGCCTACGTTCAGAAAAATGCAAGCAAGCCCCAGCAAGCAGCGTGCATCCCATCAGCACCAGAAAGCCCACGGCTTCCCACAGCAGCACCAGACCACCAGACGAGCAGGCCCCAAAGCCCCTCAGAAAGCTGCAGGCAGGGTATTGCTCAGGATGGCTTTGCTTGGGCTGCCTTTCACTCCCAAAATGTGACCCCTCTTCCCCTATACATCCTCCGTGGATTCAGGCTTTCACGTCCTGCTGCCTGCGTTTGTGAGACCTGGGGACCCGTGCAAGCTCACCCCGTCCTCCAGCAAGGCAGGCAATTTGCCCAGGGGAAGTCAAGCCTGGAGGGCTTCATTTCCCACAGAAGAGGAATTTAGCTAGAAAGACAAAAACCCATGCAGCGACCCTCAGCCGGTGGCAGTCTTCAAGACACAGGAAGCCACAGAGGAGTTACATTGCAAAGAACTGAGTCATGCAGTCTTTCTTGCTGTCTCATGCCGAATATAATGGACATTAAAAAAAAAAAAATAGCAAGGACTAGGTTTTCCCTTTGTTCACACAGTGACAATGCTGAAGTGTGGGCTGCTGGCATGGTGGGGACCGGCCTGACTCCTTCTGGGGCAAGGCTCAAAGAGCAAAGCCCGTAAGAGTCTCACCTTGCTGTCCAGAGGCGTTCTCACCTGCACAGTTTCCTCAGCGGGTACAGAGCAGGCGAGATGCTTTCTGCTGGTATCTGCTCTGGATCAGGGTGCCTGCACTTAATGGGTGCCACATTACAGGTTATGAGCTGTTATTATGGCATGTTTATTCAATCAATCGGTAGTTGAATAGCCGGGGTTAGGAAAGGCTCTGATTCACCACCCGGGTGGGCTAATTTGAGGGCAGTGTTTCCTGTCCCTGCTCCTGCTCCACCCTCTGCCTGCACCGCCAGACTGGTTGCGCTGCTGGTGGAGCAGCCGCTGAACCTCCACGGCAGAAGACAGCCACCACAAACAGATCTCAGGTCTCCTCCATGTGCCGGGCGGTGAACTACAGCCACGCAGCAGCTCTGCACAGGCAGCGGGGTCACCCTGCAGTGGGAGCACCCGTGGGACCAGGCAGGGTGGTCACGGCAAGGGTGTCGCATGCACCAGCCCAAGGTTGTCCCCTTCGCTTGTGAATCTGCCCCTGAACCCCGAAACGCTCATGCTGGAAGCTTCCCCAGAGTATGTGGAGACCAGCAAAAGTGCTGTTCATTGCTATGCCACATTTTCATCAGGGGTCTGGAAGTAAATCTGAAATCTTGCTGCTAATGTTTGCAGCTGACACATGAGCCTGGCAGAGCAGTAAACAGTGATGAAGAGACGGCAGTCTTCAGACCAGCACGGGCCGATCCAACCACCCTATTTAATACAACCAGCTGAGAGTTATAACTAGGAACAAGCAGTGCAGGCTGTTCCTGCCAACACTGAGGTTGGTGTTTTGAGAAGAAATATGCGGGAGCCATAGCAAATGAGGATTCGCATCCCTGCAAGCACTGGGGAGAGGGCAGCTGTGGTCCTGAGCAGAGGAGGGGAAAGCAGCTATGGGGGTGCTAAGAAATGTTGATCCTCAGCCCCTACCTGAGGTGGCATGTGAGGCTCACAGCATTAGCTCTTGGCTTTCCCAGCTCCACACCAACGAATCCCCCTGTCTTGGGGAGGAGACCGTCAAGCCACAGAGAAAGACAAGCTAGGAGTTTGTGGGGGCATCTGCCCTGGCAGCACAGCCCTGGCCAAGGGACGTGCACAGTCCTGCAACCAGGCATGGCAGGGCAGGGGCACAGGTCATGCCGAGCAGCTAGTGCGAGATGCAGTGCCCTCAAATGCACTGTGGATTTCCTTGTCAGCTTCCTGGCAGCACAGGCAGGAGGTTCCTGCCCTCCCTGAATTTCTGAGGCTGGAGCACTGGCCAGGCCCTGGCTGCCAAGATGCATTTAAGTTCCCATGAAAGGCAGGTCACTGTGTCCTGAAGAGCAAGAAAGCAATGGTAGCAGTGAGGGGGGTGTTGCTGCTGGATATAGCCCTAGGGAAAAGGCTGCAGAAATCCTCTCATCCGTAGGGAATGCCAGTCTGCCCTGAGAACAGTCTCACTCCCTCCCTGTGCTGGCGCTGGCCATTGGGAGGCTGTGAAGCAGACAGCTCAGCAAGCTATCCAGCTAGGAGGTGACACGGCAAAGGGAACCAGAGCAAAGGAGCACTTTTTCCACCAAACTGACTCATGTCTGCATTGTCGTGAGTTGGGGCGGCGGGACCCTGAGTCTGGGGATAGGGTGGCAGAGCAGCTCTGCCCCTTCTGGTGCTCCATCTGGCTTGGGGTGGCTGCAGCCTGGTGTAAACGCCTCTGAGAGATGACCCTGTGTTCAGGGGTCTGTCCCGCCTGCATCGGCACTGATGCCAGGTCAGGGTGTCTCATCCCATTTCCCCCCGCTCCTGCCTCGATGCCACCCAGCACTTCTGGCACAGGCGTGCACACTGCCAGGCAGGTCATATCCAGATGCAGGAACTAACTCAGGCTAAAAATAGCCATTTCTTTTGCCATATATATACATATA
>Ga0181612_143321_pt1 | contig 10471 bp, 9 predicted proteins | sample HoacroProtozoa21_FD_119630 | JGI IMG/M metagenome (GOLD analysis project Ga0181612, IMG submission 119630) | Hoatzin crop microbial communities from Cojedes, Venezuel. Combined Assembly of Gp0051906, Gp0051904, Gp0051908
CAGGCTTCTTGGGAAGCTGACCCAGACAGGGTGGGGTTGAGCATCATCCCAAGAGACACTGAATGCCTCAGAGGGTCCTGATCACCTGACGGTGGTCAGCAGCACTTTCAGGAGATGGAGAAACTCTCTGGTGAACAGGGGACAACAAACATGCTTCCAGACAGGTTCTCCAGCATGTAGAAACACAGAGCAGGGGAGGGCAGCCCTTTTCTCCTCTTCTGGAGCAGTACTGGGAGATGGGTCCTGGTGAACTGTACAGTACTTTGAAGGCCACAGTAGCTGGTGGAGAATGGGGCCACTGCAGATCTGAGTCATGTGCCTGCTCCTTATATGCATTCTTATGGCATCTCTGAAACAGATGCAAATTGAATTTCAAACAAAAGATATCGCCACGGCTGCTACAGTGGTGAATGACCTAGTCTTTGAAAACTGACACTGCCATACGCATTTGCAGGTGTACATCCTGCACTGATAGGCTGTGGGTGTGATGCAGAATTCCTAGCAGAAACATAATCATTGAAGAGCTGCCGTTAAAATATAAAAATCTTCTTTTTCTCAAAATATATATATATGCATTTTTTTGTCAAGATGTATTTTTAGTCATAGAGTCAAATGAAACACGCTTGCCTTTTTCACATATGCAACCTATTTAATTAATCTATATCTCTCTCCTGAATTTCTGTTTTCTAATATACTGGTGCTATGGAAAAGTCGTATGTCTAATTTACATGTCCAAATTAGTTTCAACTTAGTTATATTGAATGATAATAGATTTCTTTTTCATATAATTAATGTTGTCTGCAAACGTAACGTGGATTAAATTTATCATTGTAAAGATCTTAAGATTTTAATATTTTTGCAGAGGCATAAATACAGTGTAGCTATAATTATTTCATTATGTATGTATAAAAATAGGATACGGGGAAAAGTGCATGCTTTCCTTCACTGATTACTCTTAATGTCTCCCAAATTTCCTGATTTACAATATTCTCCAAGGATGTAGATTTTTCTAATTGAAGTACAGTAATTTGCATATTTTTAGACCTTGTGACACAGTTAATTGATATGTCATTACTTATACGGCACTGAATATATTTTACACATTCGCTGCAGAGCAGGCTTAACTGGAGATGCAGTGGCACTCTGCAAAGAACTCGAAACTATTGCAGTCAGTTTTATCTTTTCCTTTCCTTCCTCACCCTTTCTTTATAAAGGCTAAGCAAAAATGGATGATGTAGTAATTGGTGTAGTTCCTGTTCAAATGTACTCATTAAAATAATGTTACTGTGTAAATGACAGGACAAGAAAAGTAAGAGCAAGTAAACAAAGAAAGGAAGAATAATGGGAGAGACAAGGACAAAGAAGATAAGGTTAAGGCTGGGGGGGAGCTAAATGTCAATAGTATCAGTCCTGGGTGTTTGAAAACCAAATTGTTCTGTTTTCTTTTACGCTATTCAGTATAAACTTGTTAAACGTTCACTGTGTCTAGGAATATTTTAAATGGGTCTTTTAAATTTAGGAGCACTATATTTATCATGGATGCTAGCAGTGTGTGTAATAGTGCTTCAGTATTCAATAAGGGGCAGAGTTTCTGTAGTGGCGACATAGTTATTTCTCCTGGTGCATACCACTGCAGAACTGAACGCTTCTGATTTTTCTTTGCTAACCAGGAAGGTGGCTCAGTCCTGTAAAAATGACTGAAGGGATCAAAAGTTTGTTTTTCCAGGGTTCTGGTTGGAGGTATGGCTCATTGGCCATGGCATCCTCGTCTCTGGTGGATTTATTATTAATATTGACCATTACTTACACAGTGGCAAGGGTGAAAGGGGGGGCCTTACTGCAGGGTAGGAAGATAGGGTTCTGCTCCTTGCTGCGTGAAGAGGACGGGCGGTGTGACAGCAGGTGCAGGCGAACAGCGATGGAGACATGGGAGGAATTGGGTCGTGATGGGTTGGGTCGCAGGTGCCGGTCAGGAGTGATGCTGACGTTTCTCAGCTGAGTGCTGGGTCTTCAGACAGCATCTGGAAGTGACAGCGAGGGGTGGGATGGTGCGAGTTCATATAGTGGATGTGGTGCATTCCTGCGCCCTTACCTGTCCCTCAGGTGAATGGCTTTTCTTCCTGGCCCCGTGATGTATGTGGTGCCCAAAATGGATGTCTCACCCCCGTGTTTCCGCCACCTGGATTTTCCCCTATGGGACCTGCACCGTGAGTTGCTGATGAGCTTTGTTATTTAAGGAACATCTTATCTACTCATTTTCTCTTTTCTGTTTTGGGAGGAGAACGTTGGGTGTGAGAGCAGAAGGTGTCACTGGAGTGAGAGTTACTAAGGGAAGCTATTACATTTTCTTAAAACGTGTGATACACTGGCAGGAGTTTCTTCTAAGACAGCAATAAAAATTAAATACAAAACCACTGAGCGCATCTTTTAAAAAGCTTGTACACTGGAGGTTTCTCGCTTCGAGATACTTACTGTTGAACCAAGCTCAGGGGACAAAGGTGAATTCTGAATGCTGGCTACAAAGTAGCATTCACTGTCATAAGAACTTGCTTCCCCTCCCTCCCCCTAAGACAGAAGGGGTAAGGAAAGAGGAAAGATACCAAAAAATAAGCTGATTTTGGGGCTCCTACTCTGATCTAAGTAGACTCAAGCAGCCACAGAAGATGAGGACGACGGCAGAGCAGCAGCTCAGAATCGTACATGGGGGGCTCTGCCCGGGTCTGCATTTTGTTTGGGTCCGATTTTGCTGCGGCCCCAAACCTGGCTGAACGCTTTCTGTACCCGGATGGGAAGCAGACCGTTCTCCTGTCGCAAGGGCGTGTTTTACTGCTCGGTGATAAAAACACGTTCAGGGAACTGTGGAAAGCAAAGCTGTTGAAATTGAGGGAATTTTCATTTGGCATAATGTGTGGTTTGTGTATTTATTTTTTTTAATTTAAGCAAGTTATGGTGGACTTCTCCAGGTGACAAACGTTAAATAGTAAAAAGCTTTTATCCTTGCAGAATCATAGCATAGGAAAGGGTTTAGGTTTTTTAGGTAAGCATTAACTTCACATGCCTGTAACCATCTATGAGACAGCTGTTTATGATAAGCCAACTGTTTAGGCACTGTGTCGCTGGGGAGGGAGAGAGAGGGGGAATCTCCAGGACATATCTGCCACCAGGCGTTGATGCCAGACTGAGGATGTGACGAGTGATATATGTGAGAAAATCAGCAAAGGAATTCGGGGTAATTTGCTGCGCTGCAAGAATAGCTTTCTCTGAAGATACAGTTTCAGGATGGTCTGAACATCGGAGAGTTAGAAGTGCTTTCATTACTTTGTTAAAGGTAAATTTAACACCAAGTATAAAATAAAAAGATGCAATATTTTCATTTTTTATTTCTGCCCCTTTTAAAATGATCCCATTTTCTACTTGAAGTTTTTACTGGCGGTCCTGGAAAGAAGTGCAGCATTTTTGAATATTAAATTATAATCTGCTTGGTATAATTAATAAAGACATTCCTTGATGATGGTATTAAATGAGGTGGTTTATTTTTCACTGGAGAGCATCTTTCCTTACAGGATACTTTTAACTACCCTGAGAAGAGATGTTTGAAATGAAAATATGCGGCACTTAAAGAAATATTTTATCAGTTCCAAACAGTTCTAAGCATCAATAAATTTGTACTATAAGCCACTAATTCTTCAAAAGCAACATGAAGTCTTGGGGTGTTTTTACGTTGCTGTGTTTCTCCCTTTGCTGGTTGTGCAACTCCGGGGTTTTACTGCCCTTGAGCAAGAGCTGCAGTTACGCATCGATTGTGTACATACAGAGCGCTGTAATTTCACAGGCATAAGGTGCTGCTGTGTTACAGCTGAGCAACGCGTGTGCGAGTGCTGCTCGTCTCCTGTTCGTTGGGAAGATTTCTGAAGGTTACCGTGCAAACACTAACAACCTATAGCCTTTTTGTTACTGGGAAGGGAAACCTGTTAACACTTGTCGTTCCAAGGAAAGAACTTAGATTTTCCTTTTCCATATTTTGTTGTAATGTTCCCAAATCTCCTGTTAGCTTTACTGCAGTTTCCTTTTCATGAGCATCACTGCAGGCTCCTCTATCTCCAAGCTAACATTTCTTCCCTCCGAGACCAGTGCGTCTTGTAACCTGCCCAGGGAGAGATCCTCTGCGCATCACTGAGGTGCTGCTGCTTGTGGGATAGTCCCTCGTAGCTTCACGTCTTGGCAGGCCCATCGGGAAGGGACGTGGGGGTTAACTTCTCCAAGTGAAACTTCAAAGGAATTTTAAGAGGACAGAACGTAATTACCTGAGCTGAAGATTTGCCAAGACACAGGATGAAATTTCTCCTCTTTCAAGTTTTCCATTAAAACTACTAGCCTGGATAAAATCCTGGCCCTTTAGAAGTCGGTGGCAGTTGTCCCCTGGATTTTGCCCTGCGAGTCACCTTCAGCCTTTATCCGAGTCACATCTGGGTTTGCAGTCCTTGACTGTGCAAAGCTGCTGGCGTATTCAGGGTGAGCTGTGTATGAATTTGAGGTATAAGCACATGATTGATCTCCAAGTAAGGATGAGGAACAGCTCGTGTATAACTGGAAAAAGGACGGGGAAGCATGCACTGGAAAGTAATGCTAGCTGGAAATCAGGGGTGGCAGCTTTTTGGTCCTACTGTCAAAAGCACAAAGAAATCCTGTGGCTGGAATTTGAAGTTTGATAAATTCAGCCTTGAAATAACACACATTTATCGTGAGCGATGAGGACAGTTACACGCTATGTTTGCTGTGAGGTGCAGGGTGGGGCGTGCCATGGCTTGTGCTGTTTGAGATTAATTTTAACGTCCTTTTGGAAGAAGTTTCATTTGCAGGAGAGTTTCTGTGGCCCTCTGGAGTAACGATGGTGTATGGGTGTGTGTTTGCCTTCAGCTCTATTCCCAGGGCACCTCTTACCCATTTTGCCTCACATGCTGTGGGCAGAACTGGGTTGCCTTTGCTGCTGTCAGCACATCCGTCACCCTTAAAGTCCCACCTCAGGAAAGTGGTTATAATAAAGTCTTGTGCGTCAGAACTCCAGCAAGTCACCTGCAAGGAGCAGGATTTTTTTTTATTTCCCCTCCTGCAATTAGCTGGATTTTTTCTTTGTTGAATAACTGTTTACCTCTAAAGCGTGATGTATTCCACACTTGGAAGCAGAGCTCTGAAACGGGGGGCTGCCATGCTCACTCTTGAGCCGCGTTCTTCGTGTTTGGCTGACATGGACATAGTCTTGCTTATCGTCATGTGTAGATGGGAGGAAATCTGTCAGGTCAGACAGATATGTGTGTGTGTGGTCATCTTTCCTGTGTTGTTTCTCTGCTGCCAGGATCGTACCCGATTTCCTCCTGTTTGCAAGGTCTTTGGTAGTTGATGGAGCTTCAGTTTCGGTTCATTGTGTGTTTAACTCTGGTCATCTGAGAGCTGAACTTTTGTAATTTAACTGAAATTTTGAATTGAATGTAGAGCATCTGTGTGAAATGTGATAGCCTATGGGGTAACGGAGATCACGTGGCATAATCTTACGCTCTGTTCTGTCTAGAAACTGTGAAAACTATCTCCCTTCGCTTTTATTGTCCGGATATTTTGATGAGCCGATTTCAATCTAATCTCTCACAGAGAATTAGAATGAAAGTTAAATCTTCGTGCTCTACCAGCATTAAGTATCTGTGTTATTAACTACTCTATAACCATAAATCTCTTAAAGTACTTGCAGAGAGGCCATGACCCCAAAAAGCTCTGTATTGTGTATCATACAGATACACATACATGTGAGCACACCGCTTTGGCATCGTCCTTGTTAACAGAGGAGTGAGTGGGAAGACCAGGAGAGCTTCTCAAGTGAGCGTGGGAGACAGCAGGAAAAGAAACTGGCAGTACCTGCAGGGACTGCTCTATATTTACAAATGGGAACCATCAGTGGAGACCCTTACCCCTTGAAGGCAACCATGGCCTTCTTTTGAGTGCTCCCACTATATTTTTAATGTTGTCTTTCAAGAGTAAGAATCAAACCTTAAAGACTGAGAGGAGAGTGTTTACTGCCAGAGTAGGTCCATCACTAGGTGCTTATCTATCTTTTGCATTGCTAACAGATGTTCTGTCTGTCCTACTGGATGAGATAATGAAGTCTTTGTTTACTCTCATACATATAAAAATTCTAATATAAATTAGTTATCCTGAAAGCCAATATTCCTGATGCATATTTTCATACTATTAGAATTGCAAAAAATCTGAAAGCAATATATATGTCAATTAATATGAAATGTACCAACAGATCTTTATTGAAAACCATACTTTCTAATATCTCAGTTGTTTTTAAAAGCATTTATTTTTATTAACTAACAAACTTGCTTTGTTGGGCAGTTCATTAGCTGTAGAAAGATTTTATTATTTGCACCAAAAGTCTGTAATAAAATTCCAGTGGTATCGTTTAGAGCTGATTTTTCATAAAGTGTTATGCATCAGGTAAATAGTCGGAATGTAAATGCCTGCTTTAGGCAGGGTTCATTAACAGGTTGAAAAGATGCGATTTTGACTAGGAATGAAAAATAAAACAATGAACTATTTCCCAACATAAAAATAATCTAATATTTCAAACTGGCTTGTACCAAACCCTAAAGATCATAAAATCTTAGATGTAGCTACTATTATTTTTACCCTACAGTGGACCAGTGTAAGCCAGAGTATAGTTTACAATATTCAATATTATACAAGCGTATAGTGCTGAACAGTAGATCTTACTCAGCCATAAAACTAAAATGCTTGCTGATTTTAAGATCTGCACTGTGAAATGGCAGCAGATCAGGGCTCTTTCCATAGTGAATATGTGTATAAACTAGGACTCAGTTGATTCACTAGGTAGATTGGCTCATAAGTTTTCATGGTACAGGTACTGATGGGTATCAAGATGAGACCATTGACCCGTTTCTCCCCAGTGCTCGAATATTTGTTATTAGGAGTAATTAGATCTTACATTTACATGCAGCTGTATATTCAAAAGTTTCTTAAATTGTGTAGCAAGCAAAAGAAAAAATCCTGTCCTTACTACTCTGCAGGCAGATCCTTTGACTCGGGGGGCATCTCATGTCTGTGACATATGCAGTGGATTTTTATGCCGGTGTTTTTTCACAAGGAGCTGATTAGCCTTTGTTTTAAACTCAGAGAAATCTTTGATTCAGTATGAAATGCCTCTGTACCGTCTAATATCATGGCAAATGCAGCCAAAGGCTAGAGATGACATTTGTATGAGATTTCCAGCACAGGACTGCCAGAGTAAGATAGCTGGGGTGAGTATAAACTGACTAAAGGGTTTGTCTTCCATTTTCTGCTGCATCGGAGTAGCTGGATATCCCAGAAGGTAGAATAATTTGTTCCGTGTTCTTAGTTTCCTTCTTTATGCAACTAAAGCTTGATGTCCTGTGTCGTGTGTGGCAGACGGCTATCGTTGGAACTGGTAAGTAGTATTACCCTCCTTTTGCAGGTGGGGAGTCTGGGGCATCTGAGATGGCCTTCTGAAAGCCGTCAAGTGCTAGCACCACGTGAATCCTAGGACCTGGAGAGACGAGACCAGAATATAGAAGTTCTGGCCCTCAAGCCTCTGCTCACCTCTGGTGCTTCTTTCTCCAGAAACTATCTGTGTCTCTCTATAAAAGACAAAATGCCCCCTTAGAGAACTGAAAACTTTGCTGATACTCCCACTCAGAACCCATTGAGAGCAAGGACTTCAAAAGCTTCTTGCAAAATTTGCTTTGTGCTGCAACCTGAGCATATGTCCAGCTTGTCTGTTGGGAAAGAACTTTCTCCAGAAATTCAGAAACTTTGATTACTTATTTTCTGACTTGAAGAGATGTCAAAGAGAGAGAGAGACAGAGAGAGAGAGGTGGCCCATATTTAGGATCTGTCCTCCATCCTGCAGTTTAAGCCTCCTCCTTCACCCAGGTGGGTTTAAATCCCCCTTCTCAGCATGTCACTGCTTCAGGTAAACTTGGCCCGCTGGCTATAATATATAACCAGGGAAAACAAGGAGGAAAATAACCTTTACAGCCTTCACTGCGCAAATCCAGCAACTTTTATCACTGATTATGCCAACCCTTCTGTTAGGGTTGTTGTGCATGGACCAACATGGCTCCCAAGGACGTTGTCTGTTTTCTGGGTTAAAGAATGCATTTCCCTGCTCTCTTCTTGTCATTACTTCATAGAGCTAAACAGATCCTTGTGATCCCGTCCAGTCTGTTGGGTAACGGGTATATTTCCTAATTTCGTTGCAACTCGGTAGTGAAGCTGGTGAAATAATAATATATACACTGAAGGCTCTGTGGGGGACTGCAGTGAAGTAGTAGTTACTTCTCATAAAGTTTTTTAATAGGACGTGAGCTCCAGGATTCAAGGGAGAGAACGTTAATGTCCTTTTCAGAACGTCATGGAAAATAAATACTGTACAGCACCAATCTCTTGGCAGTTTCAAAGAATGTCTAAAGACGATCATTATGAGACCATTTATGATGGGAACATGACTCCATTGCAAGTCTTTGGAGTCTCTGCTGGGATGTTGTTCCTACTACTTGAGATTAGGAGAGGAAAGCAATTTCAATAGAAGTCTGTGGAGACTGTGTGGCAATTACATTACTGACAATATCAGTATGATTTTAGTGTGAGTCTCTGGAGACCCTAACTTCTCAGTGAAGTGGAATGCATCACGCCCATACAAATTATATTATTGTTTGAAATAAACCAGAATAAGTGAAAGCTAAACAAGTACTGGAATAATAGGAGCATTCAAATTGATAAGCCCTGTGGCAGCTTAGGCAAGCCCGGCTACCCACAGCCTTGCTGTGGCCCGCTGCCACGCTCCTTCACCCCCGGCGTGTCGGGGGCGGTGCGCGGGTGACGATTCCTCTGGGAATCTGAAGCTGGAAGACTGGCTTATTTAGGCGTCCGTATGGTTGATGGCCAGTTTAGAGAGGGAATTGTACAACTGGGTTGTTTTACTGAGCTCCTGCTCTGCCAGTAGTTATTTGTGGGCTCTGGAAATTGCAGAAGGTAAAGCTATTAGTGGCAGCAGTCAGTTGAAAAGAGACTAAGGAAGGAGCTGGGGTCAAAAATGTGATGAATGAGTACGGCTTTTGGCCTCAGTGGCAGTGGTGAAACGCTGACGTGTTAAAACCGTGTGGCTTGGACAGTGGTTGAAGTCTGCAGAGCTCAGAGAAGCAGTTTCCAGGTGTTGCTTTTCTGAAAGCACACCAAGACTGCCCTTGCTCTCACTGGTGTTTTGCAAACCCTGCTCCCTGGGAGGCTATCGCAGTGAGTTGCCGGTTCCCGGAGCAGCAGAGTCCCAGCCAAAAAAAAGATACCTGTGCATCCATGGCCGCTGTTTGGGAGCTGAGCAAGCCCCCCTCTTCTCCTGCCCATCAGTCACCCAGGCCCTTGCTTTCCTCTTCCCTTTAACTGCTTTACAGAGGCTGTGGAGGGAGAGCTGCAGCGTGTCCAGGGCTGGAGGAAGGCATTCTGAAGCAGCCAGGGTAATGTGCAGCATTTGCATTTTATTGATGCTTATCTATTGATTCCAATGGGATGAAGCACCTGCGAAAGAGAAGCGAGACTGGCAGGCAGACAGGAGCTCGGGCATCAGAGGCAGGCCGGCCGTGCATGACAAGAGTGAAATCATATAAACAAACACCCCAGATATTTCCTAGGTTGAATCTAAGAACCAAAGAAAAGGAGCACTCTTCCTGGGGAGGGATGAGATTGACTGAATGTAGCTTAGTCTGCATTTGATCACCTCCACAGACAAAACGGGGCAAGGGAAATATGTGAGCGTTTCGTGATAGATTGCCTTGTGCCAGCTACATTTAAGGTGCCATTTCATGTAAGCTAGAGGGTGGCAAAATGCAGATCTACATCTCCTCGCACAGGAGGTGATTCGCATTTGGTTACTCAGAGGTGGGAATGGAGAGGTATGCCATGGCCTGACCTGCCAGGTAGGAGGAAGATGTCTGAAGGGGTACTGAATATCGAAAATATATATTAAGTCACAGGGTCTGTTCTTTACTCAGTATGCTTTATGTGAATCATTTTATTGGAGAGGCTATGCACATACTGGGGAAAATGTGCTCAATAAGAGTATTGATCTTATTAAGGGTTTCTCTGCAGATATATGTATATATAATCTCAAACAAAGCTGCTCTTCTGATTGTGGCCAGTTTGTTACTGGCTCGTTAAAAAATGTTCCTCGCGCTCCATCTCTGTGTGCGGTTTGGAGGTGAAGGTGGCCCTGAATCATCTCTTGTGCCCTCTGGATGCCGCCGGAGTCAGAAATACCCTGATGTAAGTCACGGTTCCAAGGGGCCCGCTCAAATCCCGGCTGCCGTCCCCATGCAGCATCTGCTGCGACCGCCGGACTCGGTGGCCACAGTGATAGGCACCGTCCTCTCAGGCGGAGGCCAGGGAC
>Ga0181612_175361_pt1 | contig 10471 bp, 5 predicted proteins | sample HoacroProtozoa21_FD_119630 | JGI IMG/M metagenome (GOLD analysis project Ga0181612, IMG submission 119630) | Hoatzin crop microbial communities from Cojedes, Venezuel. Combined Assembly of Gp0051906, Gp0051904, Gp0051908
CCTATGTAGGAAGACATTGTTTTACTAGGGCACTTGAAATGAAAGCCAATATGTGAATATTCCCTTTCTTTATAAAAAGTTTGTTAGAAATAGGCAGACAATCTTGACATTCTGTGCGTTTTTCTACAGCCTATTCATTTCTACATTGCATTGTTCAGCTAGTTATTTCTGAATTTTCCCTACTTTGCAGACAGTGCCCTGATTATTCCTCTGAGAATGATAACCTTTTAAATACCTTTATAAATGCCTTCACACACAATTAACATTAGCACAAGACCGACCCACTTCCCTGTATCAAGGTCACAAATACCAGATGAATGCTTCCAGTGAGCAAAATAAAAGATAGGTATCATTTTTACAAGTTCAAGAACTGCTGTGAGGACTTATTTTAAAGACAAAAATAGCAGAAGAAGGTAGAATAGCATCTTGGCCTCATTAAAAACATAAGCCCATCTCACACAAGTTTATGTGGAGCTCCAGCTTGGCCTATGCATACAGGAAAGTCAGCAAACAGGTCACAGACAAGTGATCGGGCTGTCGGATGTGCAGACAGAACTCTCGATTACTGACTTGCATCTTTACCATGTGGGAAATTATGCTTCCAGCAGAGTGGTGCATTTACCTCCTATTAACTTCAGCCAGACCAGGATTAAATTTGGGGCAAGGTGCTCTGATTCTGTTTAACTTACCCTAGGAACAAAATACATGCATAACAACCTCCACCTACCCCCGGGGGCGCTGTGAAGATTAATGGTAGGAAAGCACCTGGATGCCAAGGACAGACATTTGTCCTAGTTATGTCTATATATGAAAAATCAGACTTTCTTGTCTCTCAGAAAATGGTCACTGTTATTTTAAAATACATATTCAAGCTAAGAGTTGTGAACTTACAGACGAGAATAGCTGAAATTATTAACAAGTAACATACAACTTTGTAACTTCACTGGGAAAAGGTCAGCATTAGAGATGTGAGACAGCCTTTTTCATTAGAATAACTCATACCCCCTTCTCTTCATCAGTCATGTATTTCCATAACTCTGTGCTTTCTTTCAGTCATCTTATTTAACAAAAGTGATTTACGTTTTGTGGAAAACAGCACTACAGAAAAGGCACATTTATTAAGTCTGCCATTGCAAAATCTTTTGTATTAGATAAGTGTTAGCAGTACTTAATTCTTTCAATACATAATTTTTTTTTATTTATGACACACTCCTACCTTATATTTCATTCAGTTTAATTATACCAGCAACATGCTGAGTAACATTTCTATTTTCCTTCTGTGAATAACTGGTATCATCGGAGATGCCTGTAAGCACTCATTACAAATGAGGAATGCTTGTCACTCATATTAAACCACTGCGGTTTGCTATGCACAAATGTTTTTAAAACATTCAAATCTTTGGGCTGAAGTCTTTCATTCAAAGGAGCATGTGGTTGCTTCGTGTCAATGCACACAGGAGCAAGTGACAGCTGTGTAAACACTGAATTATGGCATCCTGCAAAACCCCCCAAACTTCTCCAGAGAAGCATTTCAAAACAGCAGCCCTCCTCCCACAGGCAGGTCCTGAGCGCTGCATTTTGTGCTTAGCAGGGTCAGGATCTACCATGCTTTTAGTCCTGTGCAGCGTGCATAGAAAGGGGACAACAAAAAAGTGATTTCATTATTCCTGCTTCACATCCTCCCTTCATGGCTTCACTAGATGAGCAGGAATACTGCTACTGTTGACGTAATTAGCACAGGCAATTAGTAAGAGATTGTTAACATTTCACTGAAACACAAATAGCAAAAGATAAATAACTCCTCCCTTAAGACCTAAACCAGAAGAATAATTAACAGCTGCAGGGGAGGGGAAGAAAGAAGCTAGAACACACTCCAGAACTGCAATCTGCCATCCAGTTTTTGAAGGGAAACATGTATGTTCATGCATTTCATTCTTTATTCAAGTATCTATCCTGCATCAGCAAAGCACCTGCAAAGTTCTCCACTGCGTTCAGTGATAGCAGGATTGCATCTGAAGTTGGAAATGCTCATCCTCAGAAATGGGTGATCCTAATGAAGTGATCGTATGGCCCAGTTCTGTAGGAAATGTTGTTCAGTCTGCACAGAAATCTTCACAAGGTCAGGGCCACAGCTTTATGTTATGGTAGTAGCATTCTGGACAATCACCTCATGAACCAGCACCCTCACCTTTACTCTGAACCTTTCTCTCACTGCTTGCTTTCTCCAGCTCTATCATTGTCTTTCCTGTTAAGGATAAATCTTAACTAATCAATATGTAGCAACTTCTTTGCTCCTTAGGGGGAGGGAAAAATGTGCAAAGCAGAATTAAGACATCAACAACCCTGTGTTTTAATTCAGGACCCCTAGAAAAAACAGCTGAAACTAACCCATCCTTCCTTTCATGCTGCCCCAGGTAGAGCCCCACCTCATTTCTCTTTAGAAGACATCTTTCTGTGCTCCTCTTCCCTAGGACACAGACAGCTCACCCCAAGCTACAAAAGGCTCCTTGCTTCCTAAGCCAAATCACCAGATGTACGTCTTCATGGCATGAACATGTTCCTCTCCTTAACACAGCCCTGGCCAGACATTCTGGCAGGCAGGCAGTTCCACGTCTACACAACTCTTGCTCCCTCCTAGCTGAATTACAGAGAGGAAAGGTGACCCACTGTAGTGGGAGAAGCCACGACTAAGCTTTCTTACTCTTAAAAGGGGTTGGTCTATGCTAGACTATCCTTTTCAAAACCACTGCATTTCAAGGTTGAGCTTTTCAGGTGTCTTGAGTATTGGTTGCCTGGTTCCCATTAAGTTTATGGCAAGGCCTGAAATATCACCTCCTGTTTAGGTATGAGTGCTTATTTATGTTCTACTTTGGGACATTTTTTTTCTGACTTTGTGTTCAGGTATGTCAGAGAAAGCTGTTCGCTGGGCAAAGAGCTACAGTCTGATGATGCAGTCTGTAAAGAAGGCACTGCCCATCATTGTCCGCTATTTAAATATCTCTTCCAGAGCTCTGCCAAGCTTCAGGGCACAGCAGAGGAAGATACATGTACTTCACAGTTACACACAGTAGTTTTGAATTACCACGTATCAGTACAAGGACAGAGAAGAGACAGGCTTCCCCTTTCTTCTCTCAGGGGGTCTGGGTCTTTAGGCAGCAGATGAGCAGGTTACAGAGCTAACAGCGTGCGACACACCTCTCTTGCTTCCCTTGTACAAGAAGCACCATATGCTCTTGCTTCTAGACTGCTTCCCCACCCAGGCTGGCCAGAGGGCTCTGTAATCCAGGGCAGCGTGGCACGGGAAGGCAGGAGTACAGAAGCAGTGTTTGTATGCCCAGCTACTTTCCTGTTTCTAGGACTACTGGTGAGCTGAGGGAGTCTGGAATGATTCACATCCATTTCTTACAATCATCAAAACAAAACAATGAGACGCTTTCTGTCTGCAGCATTGACCAAAGGGGAGTTCTGGATGAAAAGGTAATTTATAAAAAACGGAATAGAAATACTGCATGTGCTATGACAACTTATTTGTTTATTTATATCTAAAATGATTAACAAATTTGCCTCTCCATGGCTCTCAGTGCCCTAACTTCATTAACCACTCAATAAAATTTCAACAGCTTTGAAGTAATCAGTTTTACAGAAACCCAGTCAGCCAGCCACTTTGACAGCTATCCCTTGCTTGAGCACAGAAGGAAGAAAACCAAAGCCCTCTCTGCCTTTTGCAAGATACTCTAATGCTTTAAATATGGGCTATCTCAGATCCGTGCTTAGAAAGACATTCCAGAGTCCTGGAGAACATTCTGCTAATTGCCTTAGCTTTTAATGGGCACATGGGTCAGGCACCCTTCTGATCACAGCTCGATGATGCAAGCCATGATCCTTGTGCTGGACAAGCTCCAGGCACAACAGATAATAACTGGCATCTTTTGCACCATCCATGACCTAAAAATGGCCAGTAAAGATCCTGGGCTGGCCATGCCAAGCAAAATACTTCCCTCCAAAGGAAAATCTGTGCGTCTCCATAACTGGCCTGTGACAGTGTGACAATAATCTGGCCATAGATGAGAAGGCATGGACAAGGCACCTGAAAAGAAAGGTCAGCAGGCATTGTCCAAAGTGGGTTAGATGCAATGCCTTCTTTCTAAGGCACAGATAATACCTGCTTCCTCATCTTACCCTCAAAACCTCCTTATTGCTGCAGATGAAGTTCAGGCAGCTCACCTTCATCCACGCACAGACACGACTGGAGAGAGAAGCTAACTTCCTGCACTCCAGATTCACTTTTGAAAATGCTGGTAAATATGTCAGTGCTTACATAAACATAGGTGGGGACACACATGCACATACATACACAAAGCACTGGCATGGCAAAGTTTGGAACCTCAGTCCAGACAAGAGACGTGCAGGGCTTCCAAACTCTTGACAGTCTAAAGCTGGAACCCAGGCTTGATCCAAAGTCCACTAAAGACAACCACAGCCTTTTCACAGTCTCCAAACATCACGTATCTATGTAGTGAAAGAAGAACTGAATTCTCCCAAGACTGGCAAATTATACCCAGGTGGGTATTGGCTACGGAAGTAGAACATTTATGAGGTTCATCACTGTTCATCCCTGGGATTATTTATATGTGAGGAACCAGGTTTCTTGTTTATTTGTACAGAAAGTACAGCCAGAGCACACTGTTTAAATGAGCAGTCTTTTGATATTTCAGTAAGCTTTTCTATTTATACAATAGTGCAATATTTCACTCTCCCCCTGCACTCTGAATTTTACCTCTGATGCCCTTGTCTGTACACATCTTTCATGGCCCTGGCACAAATGAGTACCACAGACATTTCAAAGCACCACCAGTCATTTCACTAGTGTACTACAATGCAGTAAAATATACGACATATTGCAACGACAAAATACATTTTAATCTTTCCAAAATGTGCTTCCTCATGACAACCCATAAAAGGGAGAAGTTCAGAATACTATTTCATTGCTTAGCTTCTCTGCCTGAGCTCTTATATTACAAGCTGAGATACATTATGAGTCTGAATGAACTGACCACCTGCAATAACAAAATTTCTTCCTACTATTTGAAAAGCAAGTATGCACGGGAAAAGCAATTACCTTCTATCTATGTCAAAAGGGGAGAAGAATCCTTAAGTCCAGTGGTCTATTCATATAATATCAATGCCACAAACTTGTATTAGGTGGGCACTGTTCTTTTCCAGCTGGAATTACACTGGTTTCCTTTTAGCAAAGCAATGCAAAAAAAATGCAGCACAAAAAGGGTTGCATGAAAACAATTTTTGATACCACTCACTTTTCCCATTTCCTTACTGCAGATTTCCTTCCTATTTATTACTGTCTCAAATCAGAACAGCAACCTTTGCTTTCTTAGATTAGCACAAAGCCTTAATGCAGACATTTTACATCCACTATCGCCATGATTAATGGAAATAGATTTGTCCCTACTGCTTAATGTTAAACAGCTGAGGTCAGGTTATATGCTAATTTAAACTTCAGACAATCCTACTGGCATCAGTAGGATCATCTATGGAGCAAAATGTTGCTATGGTTGCATTTCTGTCTCCTGAAGCCTTCCATTGTATCTTAACATACGTCTTTGGTGATGTTCTGATGCGTACATAGCAAGGAGAGTCATTTACTACAGATGGTATTTTTCACTGCTATTCGCAGATTGCAGTACTTGGATTTGCCAGTCCCATAACAAACAGCTGGCCTACACGTAGACAACAGCAAACTTTTCTATCAAGACATAGCTAATGGTTAGATTCTCTCACGTCTAATGAGGTATCAGTTCTGACTGAAATTTGTCCTGCAGGTGGGGCATTTTGTAACCACTCTTCCTTTATAAGGCCTCTAGTGCTTCACAAGACCAAAAATTACACTGCAGTTTCCCTTCAAGGGTCTATTTGTGTCTTTTCTTACCAGACTACCTATTTTCAAAGAAAATTGTGGCAATATAGACTTCTACCCTCACACAGCTTTGCCAGAGTTGGTTATAAAATTACTGAAATAGGAAAAATAAGACAGAAACACACAAGCATACTGTGAATGCCTCACCTTCTTCAGAAATCGGAAAAAAACCAAGAGAAAGCACTAGAAAAGTACACTCACTATCTACAGTTGGATTCTTCAGTAAATGGAATTAAGCATGCTTAAAATTTACAAGCTCTGAAGTCACACTCTGGAAGGGCATCTTCCTCTCCACAGACTACAGAGGGCTCAGGTTCTTCCCTGTGGCACCTGAACTGACTGCCTAGAATGAGTATCCCTTAAATTGGCAATTTTTGAGAGAAAAAGCTCTGTAGATCTAGTGGATCCCCCAAAACATTCCTCTCCATGGAGCCAGACAGTTTTCTTTGGAAGTGTGATTATTGAGTTTAACAGTCTCTGGCTACTAAAGAGTCTATGAGCAGCCGCACAATGCGGTGAAGCTCATTCTGAAGAACTTCTAGGGAAAGAAGCAACTGGATTGTTTATGTGGAAGCACAGCTGGCACAAAACCAAGGAGTGGCAAGATTTTAAAGGTATGGAGCTTTTGTGAGACTGTTCTGGCATAGATATGATGCACCCTCTGGGGTACTTGTGAATATTACAATGTGGTGTGATGCGAGTACTGTTTCAGCAAGAGAAGGATGCTGCATTTGGTCAAAATAAGTGCTCCTTACATCAGTTCAATGTGCACAAAGCAAACTGCATCACATGTACAGAAAAGGCATCACCATTCCTGCACCTGGCACTACTGGAAGGCTATTTGGGACCACATCTTCAACTTTATTTGTGGTAATGCTCCATCCCAAGCTCAGCTACTGTCACCGGGGTTCTGTTCTGACATCAGCAGGATAACTGCTAAGCAAGGACTGTGTGCATTTCCAAGAATGTCTCAGCAATCTTGTCAAATAACTGAGCACAACTAGGGAAATATCAAGAGATGCAGAGCTAGAATTAGTAAACGAAAAAGGTGTTTTATTATTTATATTCCAGCAGCACGTAGAAACCCCAACTGTGATCTGAGTCTCAGTGTGCCAGACAACATATGAACACACAGTGGAAGACAATTTTGGCTCTGAAGAGCTTGCAGTCTTCAGAGGCAAGACAGACAGAAGGTGAGAAAAGAAGCAGAGAGAACTAACATACACACAGCAAAATCAGTCACAAAGCTAAGAGTAAAACTCCATCTCCTTCCAAATAACGAGGCCTCTCTGTCCAGTCTGCTACTGCCTGCTAATCAAAACAGTCTGACATCCTGAATGCATTCGCTTTCCATAGGATCTCTGCAAGCTAAGTTATGAGGAGCCCCAAGCAGAAAGCAAGCTGAACCACACCTCCAGAAACAAAAATGATTGGTTTATTCTGCTATAATTCCTCATGAATCCATACTAGGTTATTGCTCCTTTGTCCTTTACTTCTCTTTTACCGTCTTTTTTTTTTTTCCTAAGTAGGTCACCTCATCTCCTGAAGTATGAAGCCATAAGACTATGAAAGCATAAGGAAATTTATTCCTCTGTGTGCTTGATCTTCTCCACTGAAAGAAGTATGGGAATGACTACAAGGTTGATCATCGACTTCCAAGAATAGACAAATGCCTTTGTTATGCTTCTGAGGTATATCTCAAACACAGGAAGGATGAAACCTACAGTCAAGACAGAAGAACTCTTGCCATTAAGTCGTCCACTAAAAGATTTGACCACAGTCCAAAGGTGGTAAAAGGTCAGAGACTAATTTCATTTGAGAATTTTTATTTGCTAGATTTAACATAAGGCCATTAATGTTTTTTTTTCCATCTCTATCTCAGACCTCTCTCTGCTCCTAGATACACATTTATATTACATTTATGATTTATAAGCATGATAGATCGCCCTTTGCTAACCTCTTAAAGGGCTCTCAGTCACAATGATTCTTCACATATGATGCTTAATTACATTTTAATAAATTGTTCTTGAGAAAATAAAATCTCCAACAAGAGAAGCTGACAAATTTAAACCCTGCACATGCATAAAATACAGAATGCAGAATAAAATCAAGCACTTTTTTTCCCTTCAGTACTCTTCTTTTGTATCTTTTTTTTACTGATTTCTGTTTGTACTAATTCCAGAGGTCTCACTTCACACCACCAAAAAATGATGTTATTCACAATAGATGCTTGTTCTCAGGAAATTTCTGCACATAAGACAAGGCAAGATTGAAGACACCCACAGAGTAAAGCAGGGTTGCTTGCATTCATGCTGTCTGAAGTAAAAGCTTGTGCCTATTTTATCAAGAGATGAATGCTGATGTTATAATTCCAGGACAATGTATGAACACACTAGACAGCACACACACGCTCACATATGCAGATAAACAGAGCGATCAACAGAGTCAGGAAGGACCTTGATTTACAAGTGGCCATTTAAACAAATATACTGTAACGCTAAATTTTTAATCTTGTGGAAAAGGCTTCTGGCAATAGACTGATAATGTATGTCCTTCAGAAATTAATTCTGTAATTCCATAATCCAAAATTCTCTGAAATAGAAAATTCTTTTTGGTGTGCAACAAATAAAATTATGTGGAATACGAAGATTTCCTTAGAAAGTTAAAGCAGAAAAGAACAAATTAAGAATCTGTACCTTTTAAGATGTTCTTAATTCATATTTTCAGTTACATTAAAAGACCATTAGCTTCCCTAAGGAGAAACAACTGTTAGGATCCAACACCTTTCCAAGGAATCAACTATAAGTCCATGGACTCTATCCTCACCAGAAACATAGTCTACGTTCCTCTGCATCCATCCACTCTGTCAGGTGGATACATTTTTCAAGTAAAAGCAGCCCTGCTTTCAGGGCATTCTTTATCAATGCTTCCTTACTTTTGACAAAACAGAACAAAACATTCAAAGCAAGAAAGCTCTTATGTGCAAATAAATCAATGAAGTTCACAAGATGAATTAGGTATCTAGCTATGCGAAGATCTGATTCCAATGAAATCAAAGGTAACTATGTTTGTGTAGGGTCTGCTGACCCGGAGTTTTCATTAGATCCACAGGAAATTTTAAGCTCTTAAAAACACTTGTTAATAGTGCCAGATGACACAATTGTGCAATTATCTGGCCCATTAGTTTTGCAGTTTACAGCTAGCAAGTGGTTTTCCCACACTGAAATCTTTGATGAAAAAAAAGTATTTACATAGAGTAGCTGATACCAGAAACTCTGCTCAAGTCCCTACTTCAGTTGTATCCAGGACTGTAATACAGATCTCTTCTCAGTGTTAGGAGATATTGTTAAGATCCTGTCTTATGTGAGAGTTCCTAATGCCTTCGGTAACTGTCAGTTCACGTGCCTCAGGTGGATAGAGTCTTTAAAGCCACAGTATTTGAAGAACCAGATTTTTCACACAGTTTAGCTGTTGCAATACACTGCAGGAAAACTGTGAGCAGAATCACTGGCAAAGAAAGGACACACTGAACATCTACTAAATTTTGAGACTTTATTTGACCTACAAGAGCAGGGAGCTTAATAGTGCTCCATCCATTAGTATTACTGGCCAAGGCTGTGCAATAAAGGCTTTACGATGAAAGTGTAACAACCACAGCAAGCATAAGTCTCAGTGTTCTTGTGGGCAATGACTAAATCAATACTGAGCACCAGCCTCAGAGTTTCCAGATAGCAACACGGTAAGTCTTCCTTCTTCATATAACTTCACTAACAGCATGCAATAAACCGTTCAGCAAGCACAAAATTCCTGCATTTCAACATAACAGCACAAATTTTCCCCTTCTAGATTGTCCTCTGTTGTGGAAACAGGATAGACAGGTCAGTGTAAAGTACACTACCTGGACATGCGTTCACTTCTATGGATTTGCTCCTGCATGGCAAAATGTCTCTCGTGATATGCAGATGAGCGCACAGTTATACAGCTCCAACGCACCCATTTTCAACCTGCATCCTCAATTATGTCAGCAAGGTCACACAAGAAAAACCCAACGATGACAGAGCAGGATCTCAAGCCAACAGTGTGTCAGACTTTCCCTAGAAACCAAATATGGAGTCCACAGTTAACTCCTTGTTTTCTTACCACCTGAGCTGTTGGTCATGCTATACCCTCACTACACGAGCTGAGCTTTCTTTCACACCTTTATGCACCTACCATTTAAATATTTATAGCTAAGCTCTAGTTACATAAGCTCCCTTTATAAGCAATAACCACTTTAGGTTAGGAGTCATTTGATCTATTTCAGCATCTGTTTCATACAGAGATGAGCTCTGTGCAAGTCTCAGTATGTACACTCACTAGATCCCCACAAATATCAGTAGGAAACTGGGATGTCCAGCTCAGATGTAACTTGCCTATCCTGCATATGTCTACATTTAATCAGGAATCCTGAATCAATCATAAATTAATGCTACCCTGTGTCTGTCAGTCTCCTAAGTGGACTATAACTCTGTGCTCTCATAAAAATATGGTGAAGAAAAA
>Ga0181612_117118_pt1 | contig 10470 bp, 6 predicted proteins | sample HoacroProtozoa21_FD_119630 | JGI IMG/M metagenome (GOLD analysis project Ga0181612, IMG submission 119630) | Hoatzin crop microbial communities from Cojedes, Venezuel. Combined Assembly of Gp0051906, Gp0051904, Gp0051908
ACCCTGCCTCCACAGGGTTTTGCTTGGTCTTCCACACTGCTTTATCATGATGAGGAAGTTCCCAAAACACAATGCTCAGTTTAGGAGTTTGATTAATTCAAGCATCTTTATCAGTTTCTCCCAAGACAGATGTTTGAGACAATTGCCCACTCTGGCCTGGGGATGTTTGTGACAACTGTCCACCCCAGCCTGGGGCTGTACAACCATCTACCTTTTGAAGTGGTCAAAGACCTTTGTTCCAACACCTCTAATACTCAAGTTTACGACCATGTCAATCTGATGATGAACATCAGTCAGGCTGCATGTTAAATCCTTCATGAAATAGACATCATATTTTCCACTTTAGCACTTTTACTGCTAGGCAAAAGGGGCTGAAAACTGAGTCTGAAAGCCGGTCTTTTCATTTGAGACAGTCCACAGCACTTACCCAGTCCTTGACTAGTTCTGCCTACGGCCACCAAATATTGGCTTTGGGATGCTTGCTTTTTGTGATGTGGTTTTCTGTGTGCGCAATCCATGCCCTCCCAGCATCTACAGATGCAGCATGATATTTAAGTACTAGGTATTCTCATGATGATTTTGTTTTACAGACATCTGTCAGAAGATAAAAGCCTTTGAAACAGAACTCTCTCTTCAGGAAGTTCACCTTCTGACTAGCTACTGCCTTGTTAGTTCTCTAGTAAGCTATATATTGTTTTGGTCTCTGTAATTATTTTCTCTAACATTAATCTAGCTTACAGTTGGCATCAAAAGCCGTGGATTTCGCTCACACTGTTTTTCTGCAAGAAGAAACAATCCTTTAATATGCAAATCAGAGCGGCAAAGTTGGCTGAATTTAGTCAGCATGCCCTTGAAGGAGGGAAAGGCTTTTATGAAAGACTCAAGGTTACAGTTATGTTCCTAAGGATAATGGAAAAGCTACTTAATCCTTTAGAACAGGTAAGTAGGAAGATCATTTCCTCATGAAAAAGAAATTATTCTTGTGTGGGATAGTAAGAAAAAATGGGAGCTAAATTAGTGGGAAGGATGATATGCAGAAATTGAACTGTAATTTTGACAACTGCTGCAACTTTATCTGTCTCATTTGTTGGACAAAATGCACATGCAAACTCTAGTCATCACAGTAAAACAACCTGTCCTCACAGACACTTTGTAGGAATCCATCTGGAAAATATATTGACAAAGGAAGTCTTTCTGTGCTAACAGGTGTTAGAATCCGCAAATACAATTGACTTCAGTTACATTGCTGTAGAAGGACAGCGGACCATAAGCTGTGAAGCCTGACGTGGGATACTGCCATGCAGATTCTTAATCGTTTGCAATGCAGACCCAGGCAATGAAGATTTTTCTAATGAGTGTGGTTTCCCTTCAGGACTGAAAAGCAGTATTGACTGGCTGAGATTTATAAGAACTCTCTTTAACAAGTCCCTGTGCATGTGCTTTTCAAAAACACACATATCTAGCCCAAAAGCTCAATTAAAATGGATGTTTGTCCTAATTCAGAACTTATTCCTCCATCCTCTGGCCTTCGTCATGCCTGCGGAGTGCGAAACACAAAACATTCTTTGACTTTGATCAATTGGATGAACAAGTGAATTCTGGAACCAGGTTTTACCCAGGATGAAGAGCTTTATGCATCCTCTGATGTAAATCCAGTTTTACGTTCTCATTTTTACTTGCATGAAGACAATTAACACAGTTTTAGAAAGAACAGAGCTCAGGTGTCTATTGAACTTTATGAATTGATCACACTTCATCCTTGATGGTTCCTGAAAGAAAGAGAAAGCCAGTTAGTTATGCATTATTTGATTATCACTGTAAGGCATAAATGTCTTCAGTGAATTAATAGAAATTGCGGACAAATATTTTGTTTCTGGAGAAATCAATATAATCCATATTGTACTACTTAGCCCTATCAACATTAAGGAAATTAAATAAGTAAATAATGCAAATCAATTATCAAACATAAAGATAACATTCAGCATCCTTTCAGGGTACAATAACAACAGCATAAAGAGCACAAAGATGAAAACCACTATTTGGCCTCATCTGTCTACACTGAACCTATATTTTAAAGCATCTGTCCTAATCAGTCAGCTTCAGCAGACCACAGGCAAAGGCTCCTCTCATTCTGCTTTTAGAAACCTGAGCTCAAGAAGAAAAGCTCAGTATAGCAAAATCTCCACCTGATGAAGTCCACTACTTTCATTGTCTCATGGAGATCTCCTCAGCTTGACCTAGCCTTCAACATGACTTCTGCTCCACAGACTGCGGGGTCCTTTCCAATCATATTCCAGCATGAAGGAATGCCATGCAGCATCTTCCTCTTCTGAAAGCTTTTGGTCTTACTGAAGTTTGACCCCGCATTAACAGGTGTGCCCAAGGAATTTTTCATTGCCAGCAAAGCCAGCCAAAACCAAAGTTGAGCAGCTCTGTGACTTTGACAGCTGAGAACAGACTGAAGCAATACCTTATTAAAATAATCTTTGAGGTCCTTCCTTACCAGCTCACAGCCATAGCCATGCTAAGGAGAAGCACCTCACCTTCTGCTGAGTTTTCATTCTGGGTCGGGCATAGATGCTACACTATTTTACAGGTCTTGGGTACTGACTGTGCCGCACAACAGCCACTTGACAGTACCTCCTGATTCTTGATGTAATTTTAGTGCCATCTTGAACACGTAAAGAACAGACTCACACTCAAATCTAAGACAATTTTCCTTCCCTAAGCTTGCCAGGCCTGAGAAATGTTGAAGAGGAGCTCCTTCTGTCCAGAGCATCCTCTTCTGATATCCATCCAGTGGGGGAAAAAAGCAATATCTCCCTTATGTATCTGCTGTTAATTAATCAGGTTAATGTCCAGTCCCTGTTACTTCCCCTCAGGCTGACGGGCTCGTGGGCACATCCGTGCTCTGCAACGCTTGTCAGAGCTGCCTTGGATGCAGCTCATGTGTTCCTTTTCTCACTTCTCACATGCAGGTCGTGCCTCAATCTAGAACTGTTTAGCTGATTGTACTTTATCCCTCCTGTATTTGAAGGGGTATTTTTGCTCATGCTGACACCACACAATTATGCAAGGCTAAGCAAAACCTTAGCTAAGACTTATAAATACTTAGACAGCTATAGAAAGATGGATAACAGAGTTGCTGTTACAAAAGCTTCTAGGATGATATTCGCAATGTTACTAAAATGGGTTCAAGACCAGACAAATCCAGGCAAGGCCTGAGGCGTGATACATTCTGTGGTTGTTATAAAGCTTAAAACTTACTATTAATACAACTGCATTATTTCCATTAATTTTATTATTATTATTGCTTGACAGCCTTGCTGACCTTGGCCTATCTCTGTCCCCGTGCCTGAGCTCAGTGAAGTCTTGGGTCCGCACAGCTCTTCGTAGCTCTTGTGCCTCTGCCACCACCACCCATGCGTGGGACGAGCCACGTCTCTGTCCCACCACCCAGGCACGGCCACTCACTAGGACTGCGCCGGGGGCAAACTGCTGCAGAGCCCTGGTCAGTCCCGTCTGTAAGAGTGGCCAGTGCCTCCCGTCCGGGGCAAAGGCACCGAAAGCACATAGAATACGCGTGTCCAGCTGTGCAGTGTTGTGCAAAGACCTGACAGACTCAGTGCACCTCCGCCTCTCCTGTAGGCACGCTGCCCTTCATCGCTGCCCCGCGGTAAGTCATGCAGTGGTTAGGGGAGCTCTTTTTCCAGAGGGCACTTTGAATGGTCTCAGGATCTCTGCTTTGCAAGTCTCTTCCATTACACCAAACTGGTTTGACTCCATTAAGCCCCGGTTAATATAAGTTCCCAGTGGTGGTATTTCTTACCTTGCTTACTGACCCAGGTACAATGATTAGGCAGGTCTGCAAGGACTTGACTGGCAGTAACTGGAGCAGCAGGTAATTTCAGCGGGTTGCTAATAAAACACTGGCTTCAGTGCTCTTCAGAGGTATGGGGAAAAAAATCAAGCTGAGAACTTTTTTGCGTCCAATAAGCTAAATTTCTCTCTCTGCCATGGTGCACCCATTGCCTGAAGATATTTTATTGCAAGGGAGAAAAATGAGAACCCAACAAGGAGATGAACACAGCATGTACTTGTGCCCCACACTGTGCCTTGCTCTGCCAGCTACCCCAGCTGGCTCTGCTAGCTATTTCTGTTATTTCACCTGGCCACAAAATCCATGTATTGCTTAGGACCTATGAAGTCCTTCTGCAGAGAGGACACTCCTAGAACAGTATCTTCACTTTGCAGTTGACTCCAAAACTCATTAGCAAAAAAAGTTGGTTGATGGTTTTCTTTTTTTGGAGTATAACTTTTGTATCCCAGGACTCGCTGCTATAGCTTTACCTTAGAGCAATTACTCACCCCAGACACCTACCTGGCCTGGCCATCCATGCACCTACAGCTACAAACCCTGCTCTGTTCTATGGCGTGCTGTCTTTGGCAGCAGAAATGTCTCCCAAGCACGGTGAAACGACAAACGCCAGCTACATCTGCTACAGGCCAGCCAACTGGTCCCTCCAGTGAGCAGTGATCTTTCCTTCTCTCCACCGCATGTTCATAGAGTACTTGTCCCTTTTTTAGCACCTTTTCCCCTCTGGAATAATTTTGCAGGTAGGACAGCTTTTAGGCATCAGCCACTGGATTTATCCAGATGGCACCGAAGAGTGAGGAGCACCTGGGACATGGTGGTTAAGAGTGTCTGAATCACCCCATGTTTCCAGCGGGTTTGTCTAAGCTGAAATTGCCTCAAAGTGTTCTTGCTGTGAAAAAAATTCCCCTTCTATTGCCTTTTAGCCAAAATCACATAATGAAAATATATTGGAGCCCACATACAAAAAAAAAATCCCTAGAGCTAATATATCTTTAAACGTTTTTATACACTCCTAGTTCCAGGTGGTGATTTATTTCAGACAGTGGGTTGGAGTGGTCACATCCCCTTTCTGCTCCTCCAGCCCTCCAGTTCTGCATGGGACGGATGAAGATCTCGGAGGAAGGATCAGGCGTTCCATTATGGCAAGACACAGACCTGCTGGTTTGCTTCCCAAACACATACATCTTCACGGAGATTTCATGAAAATATCGTTGGCCATGCTGTGGGGCCCCATCAGTGCCTTGACAGATGGCCTTGTGAGCGGCAGTAAGCGCCAGCAGCAAGGCACAGAGTAAATCCCTGGAAGTTAAAAAATCCCAGTCTTTCTGGGATAATTCACGATTTCTGGATGCGGTATTGGAAACACAATAAAAGGTTATATAGTTAATTTCCCACTTTTTACATCCCTTAGTTCAGCAGGTCAGGCTTAGCTGTCACTGAAGTTGTTCTGGTTTATAAAACTGCTTTTATTTTTTAAATCAAAGTTAATACAGCAGACAAACATCACACTTAAACTATGGCGTGGCAGAGACAAGACAAAGGGCAGCCATCATTTGTCACTCTAGGAAGCAGCTCCAAAATCCTCCTGTCTTTTAACACCTGTTTAACCTTAATTTTGCTGATTTGCGAGTCATTAATTAAGTACATATGGTATACACAGCTACACTGATAGATCTGGAATTTCACAGTCTGGTAGAGTACATAATCTGCATTTACATTACACTGTTGCTAAACCAAATCATTATCTTAACCTACACATCCATATCAAGTTTTAGGAAGTCAAAGCAACTTGTCTCCAACTGTATTTTTCAATTATATACCCTAACATCACTTTTTTACGCAGCCAAAACACATTCCACAGATAGTTACGTCAATAATGTTATTGCCCTAAACCCTAGTAATCAAAAGCAAAAAAAAAAACCACGCCAAAAAAGCCCAAACCACAGACCTTAGCTGTGGGAAGGTCAGCTCGCGCTTTTCCCTGTGTTAAACACTGCAGCCTTGATTCTCCTGATCTCTGGCTTCCAACTTCACATTCCCTTCTTTCCTAACTTCAGAGACACTGCTGAGGCGCGCGGGCTGGCGCGGAGCCCTCCTCTTTGGTGGCGGCTGCGCAGCGACCTGTGGGCGCAGCCTCCGCACTCCGGCACGCTGTCGTCTCCTGCTCAGGCACCTTCTCGCCACCTGCCCAGAACTCAGCCTAGCTCAGGGGTGTGCGCTGCTGCCCGTGCTTTCATGAGCCAGCGTCAGGCATATTTAGTTTCTTGTTTTTTTACTTTAAAATTGGGCAAAAGGCAAGTTTTCTTTAGGACACCTCATTATCGGTTTCTACTGACTGAGATTTTTTCCCTCCATCACCGATAAGCTGTGAAGGAGAGAGCAGAATGAATCACTGACGTACAAGCGCTGACTCTGCACCTGGGTTCTGGTAATTGGAGTAGATCGTAACAACCGTTACAGTACTGAAAAGGAACCAGAGGCAACAAACTCCTGGAGAAGCAGGTGACCGCTGACACCGGTCTAACTGCAGGTGAAGCAGAGGACTGGCCTGGAACGGCCCTGGCTGAGTGGCAGCAGCAGGGTAAGGCACTGGTGCCCGCCGGTGCTGGGCTCCCCTCCCGCTTGCTCCTCGGCTCCGGCACTCGCACCCCGACAAGGGCGCGAAAGGTGTGAGTCTTTTTTTAAAGGGACTTCTATTTGCTACGCAAGATGTGAGGCTTCACACAGTAGACGCTCTTCGTTGTTCCTTTATCGGTTGATGTCAAACAGAGGTAATACTTGATTGCCCCTGCACACAGTAGCCTGAATTCTCTGCCACGCATTTTCTCTTCGGCCTTGATGTGTTTAGTTGTTGACATTTTTCTGCCTATATATCACTCATGTAAGATAAGTAAATTATATAAAAAGCATCCCCCATAAGCGCTGGGCTGTGTATAAATGAAAAGGCTGCTGTGATTTCATGTATGTACTGAATTTGTGAAAAATAGTGAATCAGCAAACCACTGCTATGTTGTTTTCCTAGATCTAGTGGCAAGCTTTAGATTTTGCCTGTCTGGAAAAGAAAGGTATTTCAATGTCTGAAACTACTCATCTGGCTACTGAAATTAACTGTGACAATCAGTCACTGCAAGTACTATTTATCTAAGAAGTCACTCTCTTAAAGCAGTAAATATAAAATTACTGAGAGCTGAAGGCTCTATAGTAAATTTTGACAGACAGGTACTAGAAAATAACTTGCTTTTTTTTTTCTCCTTTTAGCTCTTAGAAGCTTGCAGCCTTTGGCATGCTGGCTAGGGCGGCTGCAGTGCGCTCCTCCTTTGAGAAGGTTGCACCAGTTCTCCGCCTGCTTTCACTCTGGGCCTGATCCATGGCTTGGTGAAGATAATGGAAGTCTTTCCAGGGACTTCTGTGGGCTTTAATATCAGTTTTAAGCTAAAGGTCTACACTTTGCAGGAGTTTAGCAGGCACTTCTGGCAATGTAACACCAATGCCAACAGAGGAAGGAAACTGCTTTTTAAAGTGCAGTAAAAACCCTAAAGCGACTTTGATTGGGAATTAGGCTATAGTGCACTGGTGTGGTGCCTTGCTAGAGTACCGTGCCTAGCTAGCACCAGCACTCCTGCATGTGCCTTCTGGACTTGCAGAGGTTTGCGGTCTCCTGATCCCTTGAATGACCTGGCTCGGCCGAGATGACGCAAAACCAGGGTGAAGGGTAGCCCTGGGGAGAAAGAACTTGAAGTGCTTGTGTTAGATGGAGCCCTTGGGCTTGGCCCTCAGAAGAGTGGAGCAAGAGTTAGGAGCAAGTGCTCCTCACCCAGACTGTCAGAGGATGTGACCATCACTGCCTTTCTCACTTGTTTTTCAGAACAGCCCGGAAGGCGGGCGTGCCCCCCCTCCCTATGGGTATCAGCTGCAGGCTGCAGTCCCCTTGCCTGGGGATGAAATTCAAATCTCCCGCAGTGGCTTCAGGCCACTGTTTAAAAACTGGCTGGTCCTCTGCAGAGAGCTGGCCCTGCACAGTTCTCCAGCAGAGGCCGGCGCGCCTCTGGCCTCAGGGAAAATGCTGGGCTTCCAGTGGCAAGCGGCTGGAGCTGCCTCTCGGCAAGCCCAGCCCCAGCACCAGCAGCGCTTTGTGCCGGCGGCCGCTCGGCCACGCACCTACACCAGGTATCGCCCAGCTGACAGTAAAGGGCCTTTCCAAGCTGGGTCCTTGGTGGGACTGTCCCCTGTGGGCACTGTGTCCGTGTACCTGCTGGGGAGACCACACACTGCTGTTGAGGATGATGGGGCGGAGGGGAGGCGGAGTGGGCAAAAAGTTGCCTCTGTTTTAGCTGCCTAATGTCTGCTTGACCTAGTCATGAAGTCTTGGACCTAGCCTCAGTGTCCTTGACCAAGAGCCTCACCCCCTTCTCTGTCCTTCATTGCAGCAAACAGCTGCTGTCCTCACGCCCGGCATCTTCTGCTGCCCGGCTTGGGCTGGCCACCTCGCTGGCTGAGGCTGGACATGCCCAGCAGTGACCCGTGACGTCCCTCTGCTGCTCCCTCCCACTCCTCCAGCACAAAGCTTCGTGTGTGTCATGCTGCTGCTAGTCAATCTCCAGTATGTCACCTTCTCAGTAATATTCGATGATCTCAGTGCATGAAGTCTCTTGCTGGGCCCATTCCACTGTTAGTAACTATGGGTGTGTACCTATCCTCACGCACAAGCTCGGCGTTTCTGTGGCTTTAGGCCCCTTGGTTGATTTCCACCCACTCTGTTGTTGTCTCCATCCCTCCCACTCCTCTCGCCGCTCCCCCGGTACAAGCAGTAACACTGAACCCACAGCTCTTTCTGCCTGCTGGCAGGGGCGGAGCAGCTGAGAAAGCCTGGCTTGCACAGCCTCTGCTGTGCCAAGGCACAAAAAAGCAAGTCAGCATTTCCGACTGCAGCTGCAGGTCTCCCCGGCGAGACGTTTACGCAGGCTAACGCAGCCCGGTCCCGGGAAACAATTCTTCCTGAGCCCTGACATGCGCCGCGCACCGGGGCTCCCAGCAATGCACAAGTAAATTAACGGCTCGCTCGCCGCTTCTTGGCCGCGGTCTACGTAACGTTGGAGCCAGGATCACATTTTTTTACCGTGTGTAGGCCTATCCAGCGGCACCAGCCGCGAGCTTTTCGCTTTTTTCTACGGGTGTAGATAAACTACCTCTCTGTAAGCAGCGGCACCCGAGCTCTTGCAGCCGTAATTAGGGGTGAACTGGGTGTTGACACTCTTCTCAAAAAATACCTTTACCCTTCACTTGCTGTTGTAGAGTACATGCAGAGTTATGTGCTCATAAACCTGATGGAGAGGGAGGGGGGAGCGACTGACTTGAGAGCTGAAAGTTAGCTGCTATCTGATTAATATTTAAAATCAATAAATGGCAGGGGCTTGTCTGCTGTGTGAAGCTAGGCATGAATCTACAGAGTCACCTTTGAGTTTAAACATATTGCACTATGACCAGCGATTCTCCACAATACAGTAGGATTTATTAATAGAAAATATGTCATTATGAGTTTGTCTTTTGTACATGTTAGCAACATGTACAGTGAAACACATTTTTTTTTCTCAATCTATATTGTTATAGTTCTTTTGTGTTATCTGACATAACCATTTATATTTTGGGCTTAAATATGTTATTTGTCAAAATGTACTTTCAGTGTTAATATACCTTTAAGATCATAGTTTATCTTTTAAATATTGAATTCATATTATTTTTTTTCAAATCAATATTGCTCATGTTAGTGCAAATTTGTTAATCTTGAGATAGGTTAACCATTCCTTCCAGACCATAAACAGCATTTAATAAAACAGTGAGATTGATATAGCTCTACACAGCTGAACAAGATTCTAATACGAAGCTTGTTAAAAAAAAAATCCAACATTTTACAGTACATCAATTGCATTTTATACATTTTTTTGGAACAGATTTGTTTCTTCTCTATTTCTGTGTGTGATCTATTACAAGAAAGAAGGGAACAGCAATAGGTAATGATACTTTCCTCAACATTGAAAAGAATGCATCATATATATCTTGCTCAGTATGGCAGCAGTGTTGGATTTCCAAGCCTGGAAAAGAAGCCGGGTAATTCAACACCTTCTCGAAACCCAGTACAGCAAGAGTGAACGTCATCAGTCGGAGCACTTGCTACTACAGAGGAATGGAAACAAAACAACACAAACTAGAGACAAAAGGTATTTTACGCCACTTCATTGATCCAGAATCTCTCACTTGAGCAATGGTCTACATTTGACTCCGAGTAATTCCTAAGCGGAGCTGAAAGGGGGCAAGGTGGGCACTGCAGTAGTTTGAAAAATGCAAATAAATCCAACTTACAATAACCTCCTGTCCTAAGCACTTCTAACAGCATGGCAGATCCCTTCGGCCTGTCAGCCATCCTGCGTCTGGAGACCTGTGCCAGCCTGGTGGTAATCAGGCAGTCAAGAAGAACTTCAAGTTGCGAGTGACATTCTTTATTAAAAAAAAGTTTTTATACTGAAAAGGTGCTTTGTTCAAAATAGCACTGCAAATGTCACTTATTAAAATCAATGTAATAAATAAAATATAAACAA
>Ga0181612_122294_pt1 | contig 10470 bp, 9 predicted proteins | sample HoacroProtozoa21_FD_119630 | JGI IMG/M metagenome (GOLD analysis project Ga0181612, IMG submission 119630) | Hoatzin crop microbial communities from Cojedes, Venezuel. Combined Assembly of Gp0051906, Gp0051904, Gp0051908
GTCTTGAAAATCTCCAGAGAAGGAGACTCCACAACCTCCCTGGGCATCCTGGGCCAGGGCTCCGTCACCCACAGAGTGAAGAAGTTCTTCCTCATGTTCAAGTGGAACTTGCTCTGCTTCATTTTGTGCCCGTTGCCCCTTGTCCTGTTGCTGTAGTTATACCCATACTTATCTTCAGCTGCCACTTTTAGCCACGAATGCTGTGACCATAAATCAAGAAATACTTTTTTTTTTCTTCTAATTTCCTCAACCACATCTGCAATTCCATTAACATAAAACTCAGTAGATGCAACGGGCACCACATGATAGGATTTTTTCTACTCCATCCACAGGAAGGAGTTGAGCTGAGCTGAGCTGAGCTGTAGCCCACCCTCCTGCCTGCCACTCAGGCACCTCTCTCACCAGCCTTTCCTCAAGGAGAGCATCTGTTATTTCAGAAGAAAAACACCTGTGTAGCATCAGACACCGCCAATTTTCTTGAGGTAAGAGGGCATTTGCTATCTCTGTAGTACAATTATAGGAATCAGCCTTTTTTTTTTTTCTTATCTATGGATAGGTTTTTAAGTCAAAAGATTAAAGAACCAAGAAAAGGTATACAAAAGCTGATAATCCCAACATAGAGACCTTCCAATCGTAAATACTTATCATTCTTAGCATAATATGCAACCTTCAATATACCGTCCAGTTTTAGGCACATTGAAGTCCCCTATAGAAACTACTTCATGCTGCTAAAGAACTTGAGATGAGTTTGGATCCATCATCTTTCACCATGTCAGCCACTCTACGGATAGTTACACACACTTTGTCTGCTCAGTTTTGTCAAATAGCTAGCCCTAGCTTTTATTAATTTACACTGGCTTGCAGAAACTACAGGGCTCTTATGCTTATTTATAAATTACATCCTATCTTCTATCTGTTTTCCATGAAACCCAAGATTTAGAGATACTTCAGGTCTCTGGTGCTGGTACTTCCGTAAGACGGGTATCCCAAATCTTGGCTTGTGGCTTTTACCTTACATTTTTCTGTTGTTTGTGTTTGCTGGGATCTAAACTTCAGGAGAAGCATTTTTTTGTTGCTGCTGCTAACTACATTCCCAAGGGCAAACAATTGATTTGCATGGTGGGTCCTTCTCTTTTGGGATGTTCAGCAGCCTGAGTTGACTTCAAACCTTTTACTCTTCAAACAATTTCACATCTGTGGGATGGGTAAGCATCCCTGCGTAACCAAAAACCGAGAAAATCTGAACTTCCCTTGTCAGCAGAGAGAAGGAGAGAAAACTGGTGGCCATCATAATGCTATCACCATCCCGTGTGAGGTCTTGCTCCCTTTTCCATAAATCACTAAATTTTTGGAAGATGCGACAGAACCGGCCATTACAGAAAGCAGCACACTACAGCACACCTGTACAGCAGTAGCCTACCCAAACCCAAGCTGTAGGCTTGTTCGTGAAAAGATAATACAATGTCCACAGAAATTTCACTCCAAAACTTTTCCTGATGTGAAGTAAAGAAAAAATTCAGTATTTTAGCAGCGTAATGTGGCAGCTCAACAAAGCTGTAACTGTCACCATGGACCGGATAGCTTTGTACAGACAAACTGGTGTTTGGTGGGAAGAGCAGCAAAGGTCTCAGCAGACACGTTAGAGCTCACGTGCACGAGGCTTTTCAGAGGAACAAGCTAAAATTTTAGAGGGAGGACGGAGCCACAGGACGTTTGATGTCAGCAAAAGGCATAGCAAGGATCCCCAGACTGGCAGCAGCCATATTCCTCTTTGCAACCAGGGCAAAGTGTCTGTATCAGGGATATAAGGGGGCTCTCCTGAGGGTACAGAACAGCCTCCTAGCATCATCAAGACAATAGGCCACACTAATTAACTGCTATCCACAACAGCTTTCCAAAACGCTCTCCCCTCTATGAATTACCTTGTGTACTACATATCAACATGCATGAAGGTATACAAAATATCCACTCATCTAGCATGCATAAATCTCAGTTTAAATACAGGTGTGTAAGCACATGTACCTGTTAAATCAACATGATTTTAGGTTTTGTGCTTGCAGTGGAAATCCTCCCACGTTATTGTCAAAGCCACAATTCTTAAGCTAAGAGTTCTACTGCAAATAAAGAAAAGGAAAAGCAGAACAAATCTTTGGCATGTATATATATTCAAAACACTGTATGTGTTTCCTCTAGAATGCTGCTTTATCAGTTTATATATAGCATTTTTCTCCTCCTCGCTGACTTTTTGCTCTGTAAAAGCTGTGTAACAGGCACAGCGTAAACCAGAGCTATCCCCAATGCAGGGAAGAAAGGCTCCCTTCACACCCAGAGCCCTGCCCATGCAGCACAGCCACCCCAAGATCACGCAAACCCCATGTGGCATCCACAGCATCAGTCCTGCAAGCCCACGCTTCAAAGAAACAGCAAAATGCGGAAGAACCTGCTCAGGACATGGACCTTGCTGGGTGGCTTGGGGTCTGCAGCTCCTGCAAGCCTCCTGCCACATGGCCACCCCTTGGCCCACCTGGGGTCTCCCTAGAGCTGGAGGTCCGCATCACCACGGCAGCTTTGTGGGCATGGTGAGTCCCAGAGGTGGCTCCCATCTTCATACACTTCCCTCTGGAGCACTTCAGCTACCAGTTCCATGTAGTAGAATATCTGATCCATTTAATGAGGCTTCTGGTGAAAAAACTCCCTTGAAGTCGCTCAGACCATGAGAGCAATTAACTCATGACCCATCTTAACTTTTTTTATACTTACTCTTATTCAACATCAATGACCTCACTGATGGTGCAAGTTCTTTCCCTACATAAGCAGTACAGGAATGTGTCTCACATCCAGCAGATACAGTCAGCTGACAAAGCAACCTGATTGCAGTTACAGCCACGACGTGTGGTTTCATCAGTGTCCCTGGGCTCATCCTGATTTTTTCAATAGCCTCCATTTTGCAGACCTGAGAAAGTAAGGCAATTCATCGCGTTCGCTGCTGGCAGCATTTAGATATGTAACCTACTGCACCCATAGACGAGGCAAATCAGGATGGCATTGCAGGAGAACAAAATACACAAATGGGATTGGGAACGGTGGCTCCTCTTCATGAAACTGCTCCCAAGCACATCCCACTTCAGCATTACATACACATGGATGTATTCAAAAACTTTTACCCAAATGTACACAATGTGTATTCTTTGCATTGCAAATAATTTGTAATAATGCACATTGAAAAGGAAATATGGCATCAAGTGGAGTATAATTTTATATAATTTTTAAAAAGACAAACTGACATACAAGTTTCTCCACATCAGAAAATAGAAGAAGAAATGAGGAAGACAGCAAGCAACAGATACACAACCAGAGATCATTAGTCTAAAAATGCCCTTGAAAGAAACTTTTTCAAGGTTTTCTGTTTGTTTTATTTCTGTTTCTGTTTTTTTATTTGTTTGGGGTTTTGTTTTTAGAGTGAGCAAGAATGAGGATAAAAGGAAACTAATTCCCCACGAAAGGGCCTCCTACGGCCCAAGCGGGATGGCCTGCTGACTCCGGCCACCACGCCGTAACCTCTGCGAGGGGGAAGGCATGTGAGTGCACACCTCCCGTTGAACGAGGCTTGGGACAACGATTCCCACTGATGGCAATGCAGATGTCACGGGGAAAACAAAAGAACCTCCGAACCCTTCTGCTGGCGTAGGTCTGACGGCCCCACCTGCATCCTATACATTAATCCGTTGGCCAGGAGGGCATCTCCGCACCCCTGAGGGCACAACAAGCCACCACTCCAAAGTTAAAAGGCAGGTGAAACAGTTGCAAGCTGGAACTTCTATTCTGTGAGAAATTCCAGTATTTTCATCAGTGCAAAAGGGAAATGAAACCTTAAAAAATTCCTGCAAAATTGAAGTTATGACAACATTTTATGGAAATGTTACATTTTAATAATATGCAGTGGTCACCTGAAAGTGTTAAAATTCTCCAAATGTAACAAAATATAAAACAAAGCGTATAACAAATATGGGAACTACACTATAAATAATATTTTAAAAAACAGAAACCTGTACAAATTCAGCGTCACCAAAATGAAACACCTCAACTTCACGCCAACGGAGACGAAAGTCAAATGATGCATTGGAACACATTTTTGTCTCCAAACTCATTATAATCAACAAAATCTGTACAGAAAATTTCATTTTTATTTGAACTGGGTTTCAGATTCAAGGCTGTTTGAACATGTTTTGACTACCTATATCCAAGAAAATTGCTGCCGCCCCGACCTCGTCTGCAAAGGTGATGCAGGCAAATGGAAGAGTGTTACTCATTCCTAACGAAGGGAAGCCTAAGCCCTATGTTTTCTATAAAATTGGTGGTCTCGGCTTATTTCTCAGCAAAAATGCTCTAAGGAGGGGTAAAACCAAGCTATTGTCACTAAGACTTTCTTACTGTAAGAAACCGTACTACAGTGCATTTACTGGTATGCTGTGAAATACCATAAATCATTCTGACAACATGATACTTGTCAAAATAAAGGCATAAAATACATCTCAGAATAAAATATCCTCAATCTTATTTATTTGTTTGCTCACTCACGCCATTTGGCTTTTCTCAGTGGGTTTCCCAGTCGTTAGGGTGAATTAGTGAGGTTCTGCTGTAAAAACACGACCGTGTGCATATTCACGGGCTTACGCACACCGAATACCTGCATGTAGCGCTGCGCGGTGTTCGAGGGAACGAAGAATAAAGCTTTCAAAGGACGCGTCAGTTTTCCTGCAATATTTGTTCTCTTTTCCAGCATTTTTCCCCCCTCCCTTCCCCCCCCCTCGCCAAATATTTCACTAATGCTCAATGGTGGCATGGTTTAAGGGAGTCCTGCATGGAAAGCTCCTTCAGCTGCTTAGCCCAACAGCATAAATTTGATCTCGTAATTAGTATTCAGCTCAGCATCTTGGACAGAAACCAATGTTACAGCCAAGAGGTGGTATAAATCACATAAATCATAGATCAATGACAGAACTCTAAGCACTGGATAGATTACAAAAGTAAGCTTTAGTTAAAAATAGATTAACCATTTCCCTGCAGGAATTCCTTCAAAAAAGCCCTGAATATAAAACAAATAAAATTAAATCTGATAATTTTTTTTCTAATGTATGCATATACTAGATGAATTGTTCCTTCCCTTGACAGTTACACACTGATTAAAGAAATGTGTTAACATGCTATTTCAATGGAAAATACTGTAAATTGTGGAGACTTTAATTTTTTTAATGAGTCTTCAATAGCTGGAAAGAACGTACCAGTGATGTTGTGTACAGCTAGGTTTATAACAATAGTTGCAGCAACCAACAGATATTTCTTTAGCTGCAGTTTTTTCCCAAGCCAAGAAAAATGTTTTTAAGAAGTGTTTTTGAAGTATTATATGTTTTAATTTTAGCTAATAAAGTGCCCCGTTCTAAGAAGTATCATGAGCCACCTGCTATCCTGATTTAAGCGCCCGTGGGGGTACTCAGCATCTTGAAGGATTGTGCCCAAGATCACCAAATCGTTAAAACTTCAGTGGAAGAGCAAATACGGAGCTGGCTCTCTTCGCCTTGACTAAGGAAGGAAGGAGGATTTGGCTCCTGCAATCCAGTTCTCCGCTGGTGTAAACCAGCATCGCACCAAATGGGGGTGTACCGATGGGGGTGGGTTGTGTCAGCCGGGAATCCACCCTGCAAACCGAGAACTGCAGAATACAAATAAAAACTATGCGCTTGCTCCTGTGTATTTTACTGTGTTTTCCTCCCAGGAGGTCAGACATTATTCAAAAGATGGGGAAAAAACAAAGAGACCCAAAACTTTTCAGCGTCCGAAGGAAAATTTGCATGTCTATTTTCTTAGCTGCAGAACTGAAAGCGAGAAATGCCTGAGCAGCACCTCAGCCTTTCCTCCGGCCAGAGGATCCCCCGGTTCCAAGCCGCCGCGGCTGGAATAACGCCCTCCAATTCCTCCCGCTGACAGGCAGGCGCACTGGAGGGAGAGAGCCTGTTCAACACGCACAGTCCGAAGCAGCTCAGGCAACATCAAACAGATGGAAAGCGTCAGGCACCCGGTCCTGCCACCTTGTATGCCATGTTTATACTCTCTAAATGCAGTTTAAAATTAGCTATAAAATGACCAAATAAAACGGAGACAAACCCCAAACTTCCTTTTCCTGGACTACCAAATTTCGATCAGTTGGAGAACTGAAAGTACCAGAAGTTGCCCCAGTAAAAACTTGCACGATTCTTAGAGTAGTAAATAACTGTTGTAGCCACGATATAATGAAACCAAACCTCCTGAGCACCAGTACCTGTTTGTACTCCCCACAGATCACAAAAATATGAATGTAAGGGTTGTTACTATATCTGGAATTTTAAACATAAACAATACCACTCTTATAGGCATTTACTTTTTTTTGCAAATACTTGAGATCCATCAAAAAGAACACTTTTAAACTTGTGGTGCTTTATGGAAATCACTGCTTTCGATTTCCAGGACCTGTTCCACCAGAAGAAGCAAGAAGCAAGCTGCTCGACAGCTATTTGAGGAACAGCATTCAGCTTTCAAAACCAGCACCCTGAGTGATAGAAGGCTGCAATATATGCAATCAAGAGATAGATTCAAACAATAATAACTAGCACGGGCTCCAGGGCATAGCAGAATGTGTCATTTACTTCAGACCCGATCCCTTAAACTTCAGTCCTGTGAGCAGTTCACTGGAAAATAGATGGGACTGCACATGTAAGCATAGACTACTCACACAAGAAAGTTTTCAAAGGCTCTGCATTTTCTACGGTGCTGAAAAATGCATCGCAAGTTTAGCAAAACTAAAAAAAAGAGAGAAAAAAAATCTCCTGTAATAAGCCAAATTGTCAGAGAGATGTCAGGGTTAATTTTTAAAGGCACATTTCCCTCCAGCAACAATTCTCTTTAATTATTTCCATGTGAAACACATTATCAGGCATGTTCGTTCCCTGTTCTCAGCTTGCAGTGGCTGACACAAGATGGGTGCAAGATGTTAAATCTTCTCCAGTGCTGCTCATACACGTGGGTGCTGGGTACCCTGGTCCTTGCTGGCTCTGGTCAGAGCACCTGCTGTCCCCACCGCCTCCCGCTCCTCGTACAGAACTTCGGGGGCCACCACCTCGTAGTCACGACAGCAAAGCTGGGGGTGGGGGGAGATATGGCTCAGGAAAAGCTGCTGGATTTCAGAGTGTGGCCCTTGACACATAAACAAGCACCAAGCACAGCACAGAGCCCGCAGTCACGCTGGTTTAAGGTTTGTCAGGTAACCAGAGCACACGTAACAGCTTTCCAGCATATTTGCATGGGAATTTATTCAGATTTTTTGGTTGTTTTTTTTACTTTGAGTTTTAATAGTTGTGTGGCTTAGATCAGGCAAAGTCCTGTCGAGCTGCTGCAGGATACGGTCCCATAGGATACTTCTTCAGGAGTTTATGAGAAACACCTAATGTTCCTTGCAAGTAGTAAGGACACTGTTCAGAGATCCAAAATAAAATATCAGCTGAAAAATACAAGTGGCAGTGGTCTCGAATTTACATATGTAGAAGAAACCTTGATCTAATGCATCGGTTCAGTGTCGCAAAGCATCACGTTTGATCAAGTGTTTCCGATGTTGAAGGTGGGTTTTTGATTTTCTAACATTATTTCAGATTTGAGAGACATGTATTTAAAGTTCTTAAATATGTCAGTAGTCACATCGATCTATTCAAACCTCTGCTTGGTGCAAGGAAAGCCGAATCTTTTTCTTGAGAAGGAAGGCTGGAAGGGAAGGGGCTTTGGACCAACTCTACCAGATCATCTGTAATCTAATGGTCTTTTTTATACCACCCACAGTAAAACTCACTATATAGCTAGTCATAAGATTAAAAGCCTTTCAAGTTGCTATCTTGGGAAATTTCTTTCAAGGAAATTACTACAAAGCCTTGTTTTAGTGTGTTCCCCTACTGTGAGTCCTACTGTGTTTTTTTAATAAGGAAAGTTATCCATCCATAGAGGTGTATCCTGTTCTCCATGCTTGAGTGTCTAACAGCAGGCACATACAGTAGACACTCTGATGTTTTGCCTCTTTAATTTTCACTCCATAATGTTGGTGCCTGGTTTTCCTGACTGCACCTTCAGAGCAGTTTAATTATGGGCGTGCACAGAATTTTGAGAGGGGATTTTCAGCAACAAAATTCATATGCTAGGAACAAGTATAATACATAAAGATTCAGAATTTTTTACCATAAAATAAAATCCTGCTACGCAGTTATCACAGGATGGAAAGTGCGATAAAATTACCAAGAGAAAAAAACACAAATACTTCATGACTAGAACAGAAAAGAGTATAGAGATGCTTCATTTAGTCTTTAAAAGATGCTTCATACAGATACAGAGATGCTTCATACTGATACAGAGATGCTTCACTGTAGTCTTTAGAAAGACAGCCGTATGCTAAATATGAAATTACAGCAGATACATCGCCGTGCTTTCAAGCAAATAGGACACGGTCATAGGTTTCTACACTCAAACTCCCAACCAAACAAAAATAGCTGATGACACTGAATGTATTATCCCAGGGATTTTACCACTGATTTTGATGAAATTTTTAAAATCAAGTCCAGTATCTCCCCAATAAAAGATTACCGTATCACTCAAATATCAGACTTGAAACGTGGTGTTTTTTTTAATAATGGGCCAGGTACCGGGATATAAATGAGCACTGCTCCATTGACTTCAGACAGGGTATGAAAATTGATTCAATGGAGCACCATCCGTTCTCACCAGCTGAGTATCTGTCCCTCTAATCACAACTAAAAAGATTTTCTTAGTCAATTAAAGGCTTGAAGCCTTTACTCACACAGAATCGCTGTTGAAGTCGGTGCTAACAATGCATCCATTTCAATCTTAACAAACCGCAGTGCGCGCTCTGCCTGGTGGCACCGTTAGTGCTATATATTGAAATACGCGCTCCTGCCATCCTAAGGCATCGACGGAGCGATACGTACCCTTCCATACTGTCTCACGTGGCCCAGAATAATACCTGACTACCCTCCAATTCTGACGCGTTTCTTCAGTAACTGACAAAAAAATTAGCACATTCATTATTTTTGCTAACAGGAGTATGAGCTATATGAAGAAAACATGTACCTATGCTGACAGAATGGGAGTACTTTAATTTCCAAATTACATACATAAATAAATCAAGCCACATAACCTGATAAATGAAAGATTATGAAAATAGTAATATCCTGCAAAATATTGAAAGGCATCATAATTCCTCAAACAATTATCTTCTGTCATATTTGTGAGTAGCCCATGTAGTTCCTGAACAGAAAATACAAATGTGCTCCTTTAAAATTCATGAAACCACTCATTCTGTCATAAAAGCAGGCATCTTTCATGGCTACTTATTTCACACAGTCTCATAACTAATACTGACGGATACTTGGAATGCAAAAAAAAATGAGCACCGGACAAAGAACAGGAGCTGCGCAATTCTTACATTTTAATGCTTAAAACAGAAAATAAAATCATAGATTCTCTACCCTTACAGAATTTCTGGTACAATTAAATTAAAAATTGTAGATAAAAATGAGATTGTACAAAGACTGGTGGTATACTGCTACCAGGATTGGGCTGTGCTGCATCCATGACAACAGGATGGAAGGTTGCTTTTAATACTATTATCTTACATACCCACAGCTGAATGCTAATGCAGCTATACTGAGGAAATCAAGTTTCAGATCCGTATCCACTGAACTTACATCCACTAGGCAGGGAGTTTAAAAGCCAGGCTAACATACAAAGACCAATATTATAGCTCTGTCAACTCCCCAAAGGTCAGGTATTTCAAAAGGTATACACAAATATTAATTGTCAGGTAGTTCTGTACTGAAGACCAGAACTGAGGCAAAAATCAGGTTATGTGACCATAATTTTCTTCCAATTTCATTTTATAAAATGCAGGTGCAGAAGAAAACAAAGATTAACTCAGATCAGTTTATGTTCTCAGCACTGACACACGATGATGCTGTTTCTTATGAACGTTGCTCAGAAAGGATTTTACCTGTTTTCCTCACGAAGGAGACAGAAAATATGTGTGAAAGCATCTGGGCAGCCTGGTTTTCCAGCGGGTGCCAACAGTTCTACTGACCTGTCCTTATCCCGGCTGGGGGACACAGCTCCCGACTGCAGGCTGCCCTTTGCCCGCACAAGGAACCTCTGCTGTACCCAGGGGAACAGAAAGCTCTCCCATAGAATCATAGGTTGGAAAAGACCTCTAAGATTACCAAGTCCAACCATCCACCCAACACCACCATGCCTACTCAGCACCATCTATTACCCCCACTACCCCATTTTTCAATAACCCGAGGGGGTTCGCCCCACCACCCACTACTTTAGAAAGCCTATTCCAATGTCTGACCACTCTATCAGTAATGAAATTTTTCCTAATATCTA
>Ga0181612_165979_pt1 | contig 10470 bp, 3 predicted proteins | sample HoacroProtozoa21_FD_119630 | JGI IMG/M metagenome (GOLD analysis project Ga0181612, IMG submission 119630) | Hoatzin crop microbial communities from Cojedes, Venezuel. Combined Assembly of Gp0051906, Gp0051904, Gp0051908
ATACAGGAGAACATCCTTTAGATTGCCTAACAGCTGAAACTGCAGAGCACATATATAGAAACAGAGCAAAACCTAAATGTAGGGAGATAAGCCAGCTCCTCAAAATAGCTCACGTTTTATTTTTATTTAGTGTTTATTTTTACTACATTGCATAATGTGGCCTTCTCATAATCTCACAAGCCAAGATGAATCTTGACCCATACTTGTTCCCAATTCCACTAATTCAATGAGGTTGGGGCAATTTCTGATTGTCTGATGGGGAACTTCCATTATTTCCATCCCAACGTTTCAGAACTGTTCTAGTAAGTGTTTTCTAGTAAGTGGTCATGAGGTTTTTTTGCTTGTTTTTGTTTTTTACCTACTGCTATTCATTAGAGACCTAGGAACATTTTATGACTCTACTCCATAGGCAATAAAAACCATTACATTTCCACTCAACATTAACCTAATTCTAGTGCCAGAGAAATCAATGAAGTGGGAGCAAAGATGATTCAACATCAAATGCTTGCAAATATTGCTCTCCTATCCATCATAGGCCTAGATATAAACAAATGATAACTCAGTTGAAAACCTCAGTGTTTACGTCCACTGAACTCTATGTCTTCTGTGGTTTAGAGTTCAAAATATTTTTAGTTGTATGCTGGAGAGTCACACAGGGATTTTTGTGCACTCACATATTAATTACATTTGTTTCTTCCTTTTTCTTTCTAGAGGAGCTGTCACCAAAATTAAAATTGTTGTTCAAAGCACATCTAAGCAAGAAGGGGATTTTGGGTTCATTATCTAATTGATCAAAACAACCTGCTAATTAAATATATCTGGGCCTAATCAAAGTAGAGACATTATGCAGAAACACAGTGAAACTGTCAGCTAGGTGCATGAGACTCAAACCATAAAGGCCACTGGAGCTCATTATGTTGCTTAATTACATTAAAGCTAAGATTTTCAAAGAAGCATAGCAGAGAGAATTGGCTGTGTATCTTACGTTGTCCTAGGTATGTAAGACCGTATTTTGGGAGCACCTACACCTTACAATAAGCTCTGTTTCACGACTGCTCTTGCCAAGATCGCTCAGCTCCTACAGTCTTGACTCAGCACATATGAGACTAGTATAAAATCTGGGCTGAATTCTCTAAGTGAATGGTCTTCATGGTTCCATAGTCAAAAAGGCAGACATATAGATCTGGTCTATCTCTAGTGTTCAGTAAAAACCCCCTTGTTTCTATTTTTTAAAAGTCATGAGCTACAACAAGGTATATGCAAAACTGCCTTATGCTGTTTCTTAACTATACAGCCAGTAGCATTTTATTTTTCATTAAGGCCTATTCCCATTCTGAAAATAAAAACAAGGATATGACTTAAACCATCTGCCAATACCTATGTCTCATCTAAAAAGAAAAGACAGGGGTGAAACAAGTGTATTCCCCACATGAATAGAACCTTTTCCATACTCAAATGATAAGACAAAGACAGCGACTGTGTCATTTGAGAACAGATTTAACAGTCTATGATTGATAACATGGGTTGGAGCCAGAGGTGGTAGAAGCTTAGGTCTATCTGAACAATGACAGGTTGGTCTTACCAATTCAAGACTAATTTATTCAACCAAGGATAACATATACTTTTCACTCAAATGGTTCTTATGCTAAGGTGAACAACATTATTTTTCACCACAGTTATTACATATATTGCAGTAACATCTGGAAGTACAAATCATAATGGTAATGCTGAAAGAATCCTACCCCAAAATTCACCTTAAAAGCAAGGACAGATGCAAGATTATTTGTTTAATGCCATGCAATAAAGGAGCACAACTATGACCCAAAGTCCCTGGCATCAGTCTTCTGCTCTAACTTGGCAAAATTCCAGTTGTTTAATGATGTGGATAAAAACTCGAAGGCATGGCTCTGCCTGGTGTCATTCCTGGTTAGTGAACAAATGTACATTGCCACAGTGTAGATTGCCCTGGAGCCCAGCACTGTTTCCCCCTTATTTTATAGAGTGACATCTCCACAATGGAAAAAAGTAGCCACTAATGCTGTTCACACACAGCTTGCCACTTATCCACTAATTGGTGGAGTATTTTCAAACTTTTAATTACTATGAAAGATATGTAGCAATAACCCCCAACAGAAGGATCTGTCTTCTGTCAGAGGTGATTTTCAGCCATTTGTCTGGGTATAGTAGAGATCTCCAGTAATAACTCATACGGAAATATTTCCATAATTCAAAGCAGGATGGATCTCACGCTGTGTCTCTTAAGGAGAAAACTGAAACAGATAGTATGGTTTTATAAATTTGAACTAAATAAAAGTAGGTTTCAAAGTAACAATTTAATGAAATTCACTTCCATGCCAATATAATAAGAGGTAAGAATAGGAGGGAAGAAAAATAAAAAGCCTATGTTGTTGCACAGACTTTGCAGTCAAGCCAGACCTCAGAAGCTCTACCTTTAATCATGATCTCAGACATTGTAATTGCTCCTTATGGGAAGCATCAGCTGGTTTTAAATCATCTTTCTTCTGAGATTAGTTCAATATATTAACTACAAGCTCCCCAGACGTGAACAATACACTGATTTGAACCTCAACCATTGTGGGAATATCTAACCACTGGATCTAAGTCTCCTATCAAATTCAGTGTCAGGCTGTTACAGCAAAAGAAATTACAACACAGCTCCTTTAATTGAAAACGTCTCAGCATTCAACAAAAATTTCCATGTAAAGTTCAGGCGTAGGTCAGGAGGAAATCATGTATGTACAGTAATAAATCTGTGTTTATATGTATATGACATCAAACATGAAATTCCAGTTATCAAAGAAATTTCATATCTGACCTGCAGTTTTTAGAGGCAGCAAACTGTTAATCACCAGTGCTACTCAATTCCCAGCAGTTCTTTCAGTTCTTTAGGTTGACTTTAGAGTTATTTTTACAAGGAAATTAAATGAATGACTTTGTCTGAAGTTAAAAAATAAAAATAAAACATATCTTAACATGTATGTGTAAAAAAAATTCAAAAAAATCTTGCAGCCTTTCTCTAGGTAATACAAGCCTAGCAAAAGGAAGCTTTAGTTCAGAGACAGAAGTTGCCTGCTGTTCCAAAAGTTTAGTGCAGCTAGCAATTTCATAGTCTACTGGATGGAGTCTATAAAACTCTAAAGTATTATGAAGGCTTCACTTTCTAATGTTTTGCTATATATAATTGAGGCAGAGGAAACATCACTGTTTCTCTCTCTTCACTGGTATGCTCCTTTATGCAACTGCTAACTTTGCTCGTTCCAGGATCCCCTTTTCCAATATTGAAAATCTGAAGAGCTCATTAGAAAGTAGTCCAAGACAAAAATGTTTTTCTTCATTTCGATGACAATGGATTGCCATTTTGGGGTTTCCATCTCCCTAAAGTTTTTTTTGGCCTCCAGAAGCCAAAGAGAAAGACATTTATATCCTCGAGTACTCTGTAAATGTGCTATTTACATATTATCTTACGTAGAGTGAGAAATTATATAAAAAAAAAAAGTCACTATAGACACAAGGGTGGCAACTAGCATTGATGAAGCCCGAGCAGTTTTACTGTAGCCAACAGTTTACCAAAAAAAGTCATTGCTCACAAAAATTAAAAAAGGACTTTTGATTTGACTTTGGATACACTTTCAAAAATATGCAAGAAATGAAGGAGGCAGGACCAGAAGACTTGCCTCTCGCTCCCACTCCATGCCTTTGCCAGAATGTCACCTTCCTTCTTGTCACAAAAAGAGGCATCCAGTCCCAAAATTCCTGCTTTATTAGATTTTCCAGCAATCAAGTGAGCGCAGGCATTTATTAATTTTTTCTATTTCTTCATTTATTCTATTTATTCAACCGATATGGCAAATATCTAGCAGCCTGTCCCTCGCTGTAAATACAGAGCAAGAGTACAAATACAGGAGCAAAGTAATCTCTCTTATGCTCTCCTTCTGAAATGTTGGCACTGCAGCAAAACATTAACACATATTGTAAAACATATCAGGGATGTTATGAAGGGAAAAAGCTATAGGAGTTCCTGTAGGGTGGAAATATAGCTTACAGGGTAGAAATAACACATTGTGTCTTGAAAATTAAGTACTTGGATGTTCTATTGAAAGGGGTCATTGCCTCTCCTCTTTCTAGCCAAAGGGGAATCGAAGCAGGGAAAGGTGGGATGCCTTGGGCACAGACAGAGCAGAGAGACGAATTCAGATGTTTGACTTGCAACTCACTTTATTTTCTCCACAGCAGATGTATTATCTACCAAAGAGGGAGTTGATTCATCCAGATGAGTGAGTAATTGCTCTAGTCTTAATCCAGCAATCTGCATTTTCCATTTCTTCACAGTTCTAACAAACACAGTGCAAGATGCTCAGCCAAATGAGAACACAGTTTTCTCTCCTTTCAAAAAGCAAATGATCCTTGCATGATTTGCAGTTACTGTATTAATTATGAAAACATTTATTTACTTACAATTTTTCTAAACCACTCTAAAAGTAAAACCATTTAAAGATTGATTCAGTTTCAGTGTCCAAGTGAAGTGACCCCAAGGAATCCCAGCCACTGAATTGCTTGAAAATGCCCTTGTAAATTAGCAAGCATTGCACAAACACTACTGGCAAATTCAATCACTTCTGTGTCATGCTGCACTGCTATCTTCTGCTCACTTAAAGAGCTGAAGTTCATTCTTCCTTAATTCCATGTAGGCTAGTGAGATGATATGAATGACTTTGCTTAAGTGGCACTGACTCTTTTAATATTTAACTACAGAGAACAAGAAAAACAGAGCAAAAAGGCTTAGGAATCAAGCTATGACTTGCATGGCATTTCCTCATGCTCTCTATTTTTTGTATATCTATTATCTCTCCAACAGTATTTTTCCATTTAAAAAAGTCCTTTGTACAGTAATGGTGTTTAATGTAGAGCTATTAGAAGAAGAAAATATAAAAGTTGAAAGGTTCAGCCTACAATAAATGTAACGTCTCTCAACCCCTATGGGTTTTCACAGAATTGAACAGGGCTAGGATTTTCAAAACAAATGCTTATGCCTAGGCCCAGTCACTGTAATATCACATATATTCTTTCAACAACAAAAGTAACAACAGCATGTGAAACTATTGTGTGAACCTCCTGTCAAAAATAGACAATAATATTCCTACTATAAATTTGCATTACACCTGCAAGCAGCCATTTATGAGTGCAAACTATAAAGTTAAAGGATAAAAAGTTATATTTGAAAATTTGTTCTCATATTTTACAAAATGTTTCTTAAAGTTCATACTTCCTGACTTCATAATTATTTTGATTGTGATATGAACTTATTAATTAATATGATCACATAAGTAAATATTTAAATGCCTGAGGTACTACTATAAGTTCAATACATATATAGAAAAAAAGGCTGTGTTCATAATTTTTTTTCAATTTTCAAGATTAGGAGACAGTTTCTAATTGTACAAAAGATACCCTGCTACACAGCTTTTCATTACAGCAGGGTTAAAAATGTTAACTCTCAGTGGAGCACTGAGAATTTAATTAAAGTTTGCAAACACTGTGTTTCAACTATTTGTAAAGGAGCATGAAAGATATGCAGAGTAATTCTTACTGTAGCATTACAAGTGTTATTCTCTGACAGTCTATTAATATATTCCTCATTTTATTCCCTAAATAATTCTGATATTGTTCTCAGACGTATTACAAACTTTCTGCCTCTTGTGTTATTTTACTTTCATAAACTCACAGCAATTGGTGATGTCTATATTTGTATAGAGAAGTAAACATTCTTTAATACTTGAGCAATCCTTTCTTGACTGATAAATAGGAATGATTAAGCAACAGTTCCATAGAGAACTACAGACCCAGTTGGCTGCCCCTCCTACAGCTAATATTTCAGCCTTAATGAATGAAGTTAGTCAGCTTACATTAGATATAATGGTGCTGGGCAAATTGTGAATGATGCCAATAACTTGTGCAATTTTCTGAAAAGCCACTTCAGCTGTTAAATTGTCCTACTTCTTCATTCTCATGATCTTGCTAATGGAATAATTTGAAATTAAGGCAAGCTAGAAGTATAAATAAGATATAAATAAAATGGAGTATGTTGCTATAACACAGGAGGAGGATGCCATTCCTGGGTCCTGATCTTACAAGAACTTAATACAGCCATGTTTTTACTTAAATATGAGATTTACTTACATTGTGAGGCTATATTCTCGTTACATACAAAACTGGAGTAGATTTTAGTATGGGAAGGATATTGAAATGGATAATTTTTCACTTATGATATTTAAGTAACTTATAACACTCAGCAGAACAGGAATGATGCCTTCAAATACAGGAACCTGTTGAAAATCAGATTAAGTCAGTTTAAAACTAGAATTACAATTGGACTTAAATGTTCTTCAGTAGTTCCTGCCACAATTTTGTATTCTGCACTATTATATGGTTTCCCTAGATTTAGTTGTGTTTCAGGGACAATGGCACACGTACAGCACTTGTATGGTATGGGGTTTTTTTGTCTCCAACAAAAAGCATGATGCTAAGGTCAAAAAGTAAGTTGGGATTTTGGTATTCTCTTTGAAATATTTCACGATATTTTGAAATATTTCACAATATCAAAAAGTACTAAGAAGTAATCCTCCACATGTTTTGGACTGTTTAAGACTCTCACTCAAGGAAGTATGCCTCACCTGTAAACAGTATATTTTCACTGCATGCTTCTAAACTTCAGACAAAGTTGAAAAGAGAATAATCTACATTTTTCAAGTATGACTCCAGTGGTTCATATGGAATATGAATAACAAATCTGTAAAATTCTCTTTGATAAATGTATGCACAAGAAGCAATCATTACTTACAGGTAGAACTAAGATGTGATATAACTTAGTTATGACCCACAAAAAGGAAGCACTGTATGTAGGGAAGATAAAACAGAAGTCCCAAATCTGTATGATATTGGGCTGAAAGCCAGGAAAGTAAATTAATTTACTGCTATGACTATTACATATTTATAAAGCACCTTATAAATGAAAACTTCAAAAGATTTTTCAAAGGATTCATTACTTAGATCACAATAGTCCAGTGAATTAAGTATTATGGTATTCATTTTAAAGACCATTAACTTCGACATGGACAGTTTAAGTGACATACTCAAGAGTGTATAATATAAAACAGTGGTAAAATAAAAACTTCAGCATATTAGTTCTCTTGAAAACTAAGAGCTGAGATTTCAACTTTCCGTTGAAAGGAAAAATGTATGTTCTGTGCATGGAGGGGGGATTTTGACCACCATGTATTTAAAAAAAAAGGTGCAGTAAAGAATCAAAACTGAGTGAGGAGCAACAAGCAGACTGAGCCTGGAAAAAATGGAGAGTAAATAGTAAGTTTTATCCGTGAAGTATGATTTAGTTATTAACTGAGACAAGAGCCTAATGTGAACTGGAGGTGGCATAGAATCATTAGAGGAAATTACAGGCAATATTTGGATTATTTTGATAGTAGACATTTGCTAGATACCCACCTGATCAGAAGTAAAATGAGGAGGAGATGATAATTGAAATGAAAAACAGGCAGATGAAAAGACTACATAGGTTGCAATCAGTGGGAGGTTTCAACAGATACCCAGGCAAACGTTGGAATCCATTAAATTGGATTAGAAAATGTCACCAGTGCAGCAGCCAGTCAGATTCAGCTTATAGTAGTTTGGCACAGTAGAGAAGTCATGTTTCATTAGGATTAGTCCTGTTTCCTTTTAACATAGTTCCCGGAATATCATGCAAGAAGCGATACAGTTCCAATTTTTGCAACTTGTCATGTTTCTTCTGTGCACCACTGTCATTTTAAATACTTCTCTACAGAATATATTTTTGCTGTAGCTATGCTTGCAGCAATGTAATTGCATCTCCCACACTGCATATATCACTTAAGCAAGCAGTTAAAATTTTAAAATTCGAAACATCTAAACCTAGATAATCACAGAGCTCTCTAAGAAACAGTATAGACGCTTATCTTGTTTTCTTATACTTTCATTCTTTCCCATTCTATCTAATTCTGGATATTCACCATTGATCACTTGCTGCTCTGAAGTACTGTCCATAAAACTCTGGTCACCACCTTCATATTTCCTCTTCAGAAACCTACACTTTCTGAAGACATACATTAAAGCAGGCTACCATTCAACCATCAATACCAAATCAAACAGTCTCCATATTATTTTTAATTCCTCATCCAAAAGAAAAAACAGAATATTTTTAATATTACCTCCTGTTTTCTCATCATTTGTCTTACAGGCTCTATCTCCCCCATGGGCAGCTCTTTGCATGTGAGAGTCACGAATAAAGCAGCACTACTGATTAACTTGGCAATTAAATATATGTCCAGGTGTTTTATGAGCTCAGAGTGTAATAGGCACTATGACAAAATAAAACAAAATGCATATGGTAAGATTATTTCAAAATAATTTTCTACATTTTTGGTTTCAATATGCAGCCAATTTTTCCTCTTACATATATATTATGCCAAATATCTGAGCCTTCAGACACAAGAAGTTATGGAATTCAGCACTAAGATAGAGGTCTGAATTTTGGAAACCACAGATCACCCAAAAGCCTCACAACTAGAAAATAAATAATAGTACTTAGACCCTCAAAGTATCAGATGTGCTTATTACTCGAAGTGGTACAATGAAACTTCTTTGAATGCTCTGGGGTTCATAAAAATTAGCTATTTAATGGAACGACACTTGAACTGTTGTCCAAAGATGAGAGATGTGTTGGAAAGGTACAATGCCTTTACTTGGGTCTAAGGTTTAATCTTTCCGCCCAATTTTCTTGGGGTTTTCTCCTCAAAGCTATACCTGAACATCTTCCAAATCATATGAATTTTAACAGCAGAAATTGTCAAGTTCATTTGTTATTTGAACAGATTATGTGACTGAACAAACTGACCAAAAAGAAATCGGGAAGTAAAACACAAATGAAGAAAAATCCCTCCTATTGTCTAGAAAGGTGAAGGCGAATACTGCATGGCTGAAACAGCCATTTAACAGCTCAAACCAAATCATAGTCATATCTTGTAAGTATCAAATTTTACCTTGCTACAAACATGAAAAGCAATCAGTGAATATACCTCATGTTATTTCATCATACCAAGTCCACATTCTTGTGTTGAGGGACGTCTTGCAGCACTGGAAACAACTTAGAATTTCTGATGGGAATAATTTACTGTGATGAGCAATAACAGCAAGAACATTTGAGATGGAGCCAGTTTGGGATCAGCTCCAGAGAAATGCTGAGCGAGAATATAAGCACATATTTTAGGTCTATATCCCTCAGTGTGTTTGACCCACTTTTACCCAAATATATGATGTCTCAGGAAACAAGACAATTTTAATGAGATGGAACAGGTATTGCCCAGGACAATAGTACTCCACAGAATAACCTGTGTGTGAAGTAAATTTTCCATGGTTGTTTACCAGTTAATAGCTTACAACACTGTATTTAAGTACACTGATGTAAAAATTTATGGACAGCACAAGGCCATTCAGACCTCAAATATTCAGAGTAATAGCCAAATGTAATAATTAATGATTAATTTAAAAGTCTGAGATTAGCAAAATTAATCAGACAGTACAGAAAACTTCACAAGTAGATAAGAAAAATTATATAGAGACAGAGGATGAGGCTGCACTGCCATTAGCTGCCCTCTATGATAGCTCATTAGGTTAGCTTTTACCAAAGGAGTCAAACCTAAGTATGTGTGTGTAGTAGATGAAACATAAAAAGCAAGCAGGAAGATCCTGCTGGGAACATAGGGAGAATAGCTCTCAGATTTCTCTGCATGAAGTCAGAGAAATGTTTGGGGATACGTTACCCTGTGGAGTTCGATAGCAAAGTAATCATTAAACAGCCAAAAGCATGGCACCAGCAAAGGAGAAAGACAAAAGGCAAACAAACAGCTTCTACAGCAGCAGATGTACTGTGCTAGCAACAAAAACTACAGCACTGGATCTAATGGTCATTACTGGTGTGCTGCAATGGCACTGAGGCGGATTAGCAAAGTATTAGAAGTGAACATAGGCTCAGAATAAGGACCAGGGACATTCTGTTGATGACATTCAGAATTATTCAAATAAAGATAGAAAATTTGTCTTGTCTATGCATGACTGCAAGGCAAGAGAAGGGAAAGAAACTTTCCTGTTGCTGGCCAGTGTAAATAATAAAAGTAAGAAAAAAACAAATTATAAATTATAAGAGTAGAAACTGCAGTCTTGCTTGCCCACTGATGGGGAATAATACCCACGTTTTGTGAGTAAAAGGATGTCCTGGGTTTGGCCAGGACAGGGCTAATTTTCACTGGAATCCAGGAAGGGGCACAGCCGGGGTGGGCTGACCCCACCTGGCCAAACAGAGCAGGGTATTCCATACCATGTGCCGTCATGCTGGGTTCTGGTGGGGGGGAGCTGGGCGGC
>Ga0181612_169363_pt1 | contig 10470 bp, 4 predicted proteins | sample HoacroProtozoa21_FD_119630 | JGI IMG/M metagenome (GOLD analysis project Ga0181612, IMG submission 119630) | Hoatzin crop microbial communities from Cojedes, Venezuel. Combined Assembly of Gp0051906, Gp0051904, Gp0051908
GTATAATGTCATTTAACTGTTTAATGAACTCTGCATAATGTAATGGAATACAAATATTTGACCTTCCTGACAGTGACTGATGGATTGAAGTTGCACAGCATGATATCATTAGAATGTCAAATAACATCATTATTCATGATTATCAGGAATTATTCAGGTGAAATGGCAAATGTAATGGAAAGCTATTATTTGTGTGTGGGCCGCAGATTGACTTTCTTTGTCAGTCCCGGTCTCTTGATGATACAGGGGGAAGATACTCAGATTTATTGAGCTACAAAGAATTAATATTATAGGTTAAATAAATGTCAATAATATCAGAAAAGTATTTTCAGTAGGTCAGGTCATGTATGAAGTGTCTAAGAGTAACTACTAGTGATAATGTTTTAACTTCTATTCTACTTCTACCATTGCTAAATATTGAAAACAACTTTAGATTACAGGGTTTTGCAGCATAAGACTATATCAATAATCACAGCTTTCTGGGTGACATTTGTTATCAGTAGAAAGAAAAAATACCATACAGACTGCGTGCAGTGGAACTGCAATTTCACCCTCTGTTCTCAGAAGCCTAAATGCAGAATCCAGACTTCTGTTCCAAGAGGTCATTGTTTAGAATTTAAACTGAAATCACAACTATGTTTTTTTCCTTCACTTAAACTTTTAAACAGGCCATCCAGATGCCTAAAGCTGAGCACACTCTTATGCAGTTTGTTGAATTATGGCCTATAGAAATAAGGAGTCACCAGTGTTGATTTGTGTAAGGTCTTACACCTGAGATATGAATGAGCTGTGAAAATGAATTTTGCCTATCAGGACAAAAACTGTAATAATGTTTTACGACATGCTTTCTGCTGGATCTGAGTCATGCCAAAAGATAATTTTGAGGTCCTGACTAGCCGCGTTGCTCTTGTCAGTGGGAGGTGGCATGCTCAAGAAGTGGCTGAAGGATCTGCTGCTACGTTCACAGAGAAAAAAGAATGAAGCTGAAAATTATTTAACTGGCTGCACAGAGCAACAAATTTTCTCAGAACTCCTGGAGTTTCCATAGGATTTGGAGGAGTCTATAGTGCGTATTTGGCATACAAATTGGCTTTTATTAGTGAGAGGTGATCTATAGATAGGACAGCGGCTGCAGCATGGTATGGCCAAGGGCGGAGCAAACGCAGAGTTAACAGGAAAGCTGTGCAGAGGCAGTTGCATGCCATGCTGTAGGATCACACACCTTTATGTCATTTTTATGTTGAGACAGGGTTGTGCCTTGGCTTTGGGTTATATGGCAGGTGCTCATAGCTTTATTCAGGGTTAGGTTTCCCTACTCACTTCCTAGCACAATTACTACTTCTGTGCTTTGAAGCTTTAAAAAAGCCACGATGGACCATGATAGATGGCCAAGACTAGCAACCCTCCTAATTCCTATTGGCACTTAGGTAAATACATGCCATCTGGAGATATCGAAACAATTGCCTTGAAGTACTCTTACGGTTTAACCACATGTAGCATGGAGTTTAGTACGATTGGCCTTTGTCTTTCTTTGTTGTTGAATTTTACAAATTCTGTTCAGGTCTGTACAGCCTCAGCTGAAATGTTTCTTTTTTTTTTTTTTTTTCCTCCTTTTTTTCTTCCCTGTAGATGTACTCAAAGTAATTTGGAGTGCTTCTTGATTTGTATATTAAACCTAAGTCACAATACTTATGATCTGATTTACCTTTTGTTCATGATGCAGAAGTCCTAAAAACAGGCTGGAGTTGGCAGCTTGGGAATTTATGTGAAAGCATATTTTCTCTTAAGTCTCTGTACGATGTAAATGTGCTTGAATGGGCTAACAGGAGGCTAGATGATTTCCAATACTTATTTTCAGGCTGTTAAAAACTTTTGAATTTTCTTTTGCTCCCTGCTGCTTTGGGCTTCTACCTCAATCAACAGGTTTCAATCTCACTAGAACTCCCACTTCACAAGTTGTCAAATGACTGCTCAAGCAGTAAATGGAAGGCTTAAACATGGTGTGTGCATCTGATCTGCATTACCAGGGAGCTGAGAAGTAGCCTATCCTTGAGTGCGCAAAAGATGATGAGACATAGCCCTCTACCGATTGTGAAAGTCTGGCAATGGGGAAGAGAGTTATTGAAGATGTTATTGTTGCCATATTTTTTTTTCCTTTTTTAAGCACTGGAATACAGTTTCAAAACTTTGATGGAGTTTGCCAGTTTTTCATCCCTTTAGCAGCTGGATGGGCAATCTGTTACAGACCCAAGGAGCTGCACATACAACAGTGGTATGGCTTTGTAGCAGAACGAGAACAGTGTTTAGCAGATGCTTGCAAGTTACATTGTGCACTCCTCTGAATACAGAGGCTTGCAAAGCAGTTCCAGAAGAAAAATTCCCCTGCCAGCAAACGACAGGGCAGAGCCTAGGGCTGCGACCCTGGTCGTGTATACAATGTAAACAAATTCCTATGCGATTTTCAGAATCATGTTCTGTTATCTTATTGCACTTATCTTAACAGAACTGAATAAAATAAATACAAAAGAGCAGTAAAGGTGGTGCTGATTTGCCCTTTGTGTACTGCTGTGATTAGTCCTTATTGATTTAAGCTCATCCTGTTGATTCAAATGAGGTCACTTAGTAAAACTAGCTTGGAGTAAGACTTTGTAGGAGCAGATGCTGTATTTAAAATGTTATTCTTGTTACATAAAATTTTATGAAATCTGAATAAAAACCAAAAGACCTTACTACATGTTAATCTCTTTGGTTACACATTTATAATTTATTCTAAATAAAAGGAATGATGTATGTGCAGGGTCAATACATTAATGTTTCAGAGATTCAACTGTCTTTCCTCAGTGAGGTTATCAGTTTGGACTAAACTTGCAAGTAAAGAAGTAGAAAGGATTTTGTATGTGAACGACAGTGAGCATTTCTCATGCATGTATCATGATAACATTTAAATGTTATTGTTTATCTTCAGACTGGAAGGATTCCTTGCCTAGTTTTAACCAGATTTGGCAGAGGGGCAGAGTGTATGTCAAAAGTGAGTAGGCAGCAGAGTGGAGGAGATAGTAATGGTGACCCAAAGTGAAGATTTTACAGGGTCTTGCCTTTTATTAGGCAGTAGAGAAATCCTACTAAACGGATTCCCTGAGGCATAAATCTATATGAAAAAGGTTTGAGTTTGGGTTTTTAAAATTATTTCCACTGCTTGTAAAACTCTTTGTTTATAATATCGTTAGTGATATAGAAATTAAGTAAGTGTGTTCCTATTTAAGAATAATATTTCTCTTGAAGTCTTTTAATCACACTATAACTTAAAATATACCTGTACAAAAATGTAATTCAGATATGCAGATACTCCTGGTATTGTTTATCAGGCACATGTTTAATTTTTGGGAATCTGCAGCACCAGTACAATATAATTTAATTTAGCTGATTCCATTCTCAGGTTTGCTGCTTTAGTCCAATACCTTGTGCAGATGTTATCTTGCATGGCAAGAAGGGGAAAATTGAAATGGATTACAATGAACTTTAATGAATTATAATTACTTGTATTCACAACATATATTAAAGTAGCAATAGCTTTCTGAGCCGTTAGCATTATAGGAGCAGATCTAAATTCTACAAGGGTGCAAAGATTTCTTATTGGCTCAAACTGCATGATAAGAAAAACTGAGTGGTGATATAGAAAACAAGTACGAGGTTTAGGTTTAGTCTTTTATCCTTTGAAGTGCAAGTAACTTGGGTTTTATATATTTGCTTAATGTATATGACTTTACTTAAAAGAAGACTTGAATGACTGTACTTAAAAGAAGACTAATCATGCCCAAGTGTCCTAAGTGGTGTCCTTTATCTCTTTTTGCCGAGTCTTTGCTTTTCCTTGGCTACACATCCCAAACAAATAGCAAACAAAATGACTAGCCCTGATTTTATGATTACTTGCTTGCCTCAAAAAATAATAGGATGAAAATTGCATCTCAATAATTTTTTGTGGATATTATTAGGGTCAGGACATGTGCTCAGCACCTTCTTTGTACTTCAGTTGTTAACAATTATGGAAACGAGTATGTTTTTAAGGTTACATAGGCTTATGAGTAGGACATTAATTTCCCACAAGAAGGTATGTTTCTCAGAAAAATTTGTATATGGATGACAAGCTCATTTGAAGGTTAGTAAAACAGCTTGATTAGAATGAGATTTGTTGTTTATCTGTCATTTATCACAATTATTTTTTTGTTTCAGATTGGTACCCTGTTTCAAAAGAGCTCTTGTCCCACAAAGACAGTAGAGATGCATATGTTTAAAAAAGGAATGACAGAGCCAAATAGGTCTTGTTGTCGCTTTCAGATGGAGAATTCAATGACCATGATCAAAATCGATGTCCTTAAGGTTGTTAGGTTTCAGCAGGTGGAACTGTAGAACTATGCCTGCTATGTTGTGTCTTGCAGTCTGTCTTTTCTGCTGTCCTGTGGGGATTCTCAGGTCTTTTATAGTGAATTCCATTGAACGATAATTACCTTTGATCTGAAAGATGCTGTTTTCCTGTATTATAAAGAAAATCTCCAGTCTCCTAGGACTTGCTTTCTTTAGTTTGCCTTCCTGCCCTACCATGTATCCAAATAGAAGTTTCAGTTACTTATTTCAAGTCTATTTATATTAATGACTGTTTATTTCTATATAGAAACAACAAAATTAACTTTTGAATAATACCTTCATTAAAATAAAAATAAGCTTTTAACAAGTCCAGTGTTTTGATGTAAATATGGAATAAGGAGATCACTGCTTAATCTTAAGGATACTGGTATTAGAATTCAACCTTTTTTCTTCATCTTAAGGGAATGTTGTATTTCCAGCAATGTAGAGCTGTGTATTGTAAACATAAAGAAATAATAGAACTATTATGCACGTACTACTTCTCATAAACACCTTTTTAGTCTACTTTGGGCTTTAAAGCAAGTACTGTTGTAATGGCACATGTAGTTCTGTTCCTGATGTAGTAAACTTTATGGAAATCAATAACAGCATAAAGGCAGGATTAGTAGCTACCTCAAGTGTTTCCACGCAAATGTAAAGGCTGCCTTATCTGTAAGGAGCTGATGGCTATAAAATGAAATGCGCTTAAATACTTGGCTAAAGATGATTAAAATATCATACAGAACAAAAGCGCTTCAGCTGCAGATGCTCATTAAATTGACCATTAATAACTTACGATATAAAGGAATATTACTGTATTCATAAATTTTGTATGCAGATTTTATTAAGCTGGGATGTTATATGAATTGATTCCCTGACATCTTCTGGCTGTGGCTGTATAGATAATAGTGTCTCGTATAAGTTTTCTATAATCTGGGGATTCTGATTGACTGTTTCTAGCTAGAAATTACAGTTTTGTTCTGGATGGCAATCCTTTCAACCAGTTGGTAATCAAAAATCATAATTATAGTGTTGTGTTTGGAACGGCCTTAGTGTTATGTCAGCATTTGTGTCACAAACTCCTCTTTTCTAAGGCTTATAGCTTGGACATAAAAACATGCTCAGACCTGGAAATTACAGTTACAATATTTTTAACCTGCTAGTTAATCTTTCTTCCCTCTACTCTTTCCTCATTGAAATATGGGATTCCATTCTGTAAATAATATTTATTAATTAAAAAGTTAAACCATCAGGCTCTTTATTAAGAAAATTTGTCAGTAAACCCCTAGCACTTTAGAGCTTTCTCCTGTGTATTTCTACTTAGTAGTTGATATATTTTAGGGAAGAGCATGAGACAACAAGTAAAATTTTACAGGGATTCATGACTTAGAAATTATTTGAACAGACTAACAACAATGAAGTATGCCTGTGGATACAAAACTTGAGAAATGTTGTCTTTGTAATTGTCACTGTTGTAATTTGACTATGGGACATTCTAGGGGAATAAAACCAATGGACTTAGTGGAGGTTCCATGACTTTTTGCACAAATGCTCTGTGCTTCTTACTGTTGCTGGGTCTACTTATCGTACAATTTTTAATGGTAAATACTGGAAAGTCAAGGTCACTTGAGGGACAAGAGGTAGAGAGTTATTAGTTGGCGATCCACAGTTCAGGGATCTTCAGTCCGAAGAAAATGGAAGTACGAAATGCAAGTCCTCAGTCTTAGGCACAGGTATGGATATACTTAGGTGGTGTGTAGCTCAGCTTCTAGGTCCCTAATGAGTTACTTTTGAGAACTGTGTAATATTGTATTATGTGCTGTATGAGGAAACATTGAGATGACCTTCTTTTAAGGACAGGCATTTTTTGTTTACTACTTGTTTAGAAAAGACAAATTTTAGAGCCATGCAACTTTTCAAAATCCTGCTAGTCTAAACATAACTCAATATTTCCTAGGAAAAAAGCTTTCTAATCTCCTGCATTCATTTTTAATCTACAGAATGTCTTAGATACTGGAGTCTTTTAAGAGTCTAATCCTGATGTCTTTATTTGATCATTCCTTACATTTAAAAAAAAGTAGTGTTGTTTAAATGACGTAATTACCATGCAAACCTTTCTTTTCAGGCTACTGTTGATATAATAGAAATGTAGATGATGTTCTTGCAAATAAGAGTGCAAGAGGTTTACTTTCTAAAGAATTGAGGCTTAATTGTCCTAAAAGCGTACCTTAAAAAAGGAATTATAATGAGGGTATCTGCAGTAGTAACTGCTTGATTTTTACCAGCAAAAAGGTTCTTTCTGGCACTTCTCTGGTTCATATGTGCAGTAGAATTGTTTGTGTAAAAAGACAGGCCTGTAAGCTTAACCATGACTCAACGTGTGTCCAAATGCATTTTCAACAAGCTAATGATTCATATGTTTCCTGCAAAAGTCTGCTTATTTGAGAAGCTGGAGTGTAACAAAGAGTTGGATAATCAAGCATCTGAAAATGTATATTCTATGCCAGTTTATTACTAACGTTATCATCAGATATATTTGGCTTTTGGTGGGCGATCTTGTGTTTTGGTATAATATAAACTGAAAGTTACAAAACATTCACTATCCATTAACAAGAAAACCTCTCTTTCAGTTTTTGAAAAGTGAATTACTTAGATTATTAACCAGAAATACAGTATTGAATGTCATATAATGTACAGTGATTTATCTGTGTTTATTCTGAAGGCAAAATTTATTTTTTCTTTAATAATACGTACAAAGCAGCTTTGACGTGGCAGAAGTAATTATGAAAATTTTAACCATGATATAATTTGTATCAGTGGTTCTGAGATGTAGGATCAGTAAGTTTGATGAAGAAATTGAGAAACAGACTTTTGGAACACAGCATTCAATATGTTTTAGACTTGACGTAGTTAAAAGTAAGGATGTTTCACATACTAGAGCAAAAAGAAAGCTGAGAAAACACTAAGGACTTCGTTCATTAAAGAGCTGCATGCTGCTGCCCATGCTTGACCTTTTCACAAGAGAAATTTGAAATAAAAGCTGAAAATAGGACTACCATACCCACTTCTTTTTTTCTGTCTATTGTTAAAACGCCTATCTCACCAGGCTACTTCCAACAAAATGAGCTTTCCTTTGGTTATTACAGCTGCTCAGAGAAGTGGGTAAGCTCCAGGCTTTAATTATTGACTCTCACACTTTGAAAATAAATAGAGAAACCATTTCTATTAGCCAGCACTTTATTGCCCTAGGTAGTATCAGGATTTCCTATGAATTTTGTAATTAGACTGGAAACATTATGTTCCAGAAAGCATAGATCTGAAAAAGACATGTTATACCACTTAGTGGGATCAGAAAGGCATTTTTTAAAAAGCAGGAGCGCCAAGGAAGGAGCTGGAACTTTTGCTGCATGAACGGAGGAATGAAAAACACGAAAGAAAATCATACCCGTTTCTTGGTCATGATTGCATGTTTTACCTCCTTCTGGCAGATGTGCAGAAATCTCATTTTTGATGCACCTTCTGTTCTCCCTGGCTTTATTGAGTATTTTCAAAGCTTTGTAGTACACAAGATAGGTTTTCAGTAATGCTGTTGGTAATGGCATGTTCGCTTTGGCATGGGTTTTAGAAAACTATTTCTGCACGTCTTCTTCAGTCTGTTCTTCAGATTGTTAGATATGATGTCAAACAAAAAAAAAGTGTAAAATCTCAAATGATTCTTTATTTGGGAAAAAAGTATATGTGGATGCATGTGCACACACACACAAATGAACACACCCTTAACATTCAGAGAATTTGTAATACCTACCCAGAGCAGTCAGACCTTCAGTGACATTTCTTGCTTACAGATGAGTTAAGAGCAAATATCCTGAATTATAAAGTAAGGGATATCTTTAGAGTATGATAATATCAGTGTAGAATGCTTTTAACGTAGTTTATAGAGAGGTCTTGGCAGGAAGTAGCGATACTGTCCTATTAAAAGTTCTCTTTATTGGGAAAAAAAAAGTAGTTGGAAAAAAATCTGAATGAAAAGTATGAATCTGAAATTTCCCCAACACAAACTTAGGTTGATTTCAATTGGAGTCACAAAAATACACTATTTGTATCATAAGGAAAGTATTATTTCTGTGGTATGAAAATATAATTTCTCTAGTATGACAATAACTCCTGCTGATGAATGCATCTTTCATAGAAAGTAGGAGTGTTACTCAACTGAAATATGTTTTAGCTTTTAGAAGGACTAAAATAAAATGAACCAAAATGATAAAGTTGAAATGCTTTAAGCTTATTGTAAGGTGGGAATTCATTTGAACATTGCGCCTGTTATACAAAGCAACTTCTTCTTGCAAAATGTTTCCATTTTAATAAGACTCATTTTTTTCAAATGAAAACAAGTTTGTCAACAAAATAAAATTGTTCAGGTTTGCTTAGAAATAGCGGATTATCAGGAAGGTGGTGAGGAAGCTCCAGTCCTGGTCAAGAGGCTATTCTTTCAGTGTGTCTGTATGCAAATTTTCTACTTAGATTTTCTTCTAAAAGAAATATTCTGAGTTGTTTAGAAGCAGAGACTTGTTATCGGAACAACCTGTAAGGTGCAAGGCAGTGCTTATATATCTAGGCTCACAGGTAGGAGTTAAAAGCATATTTTTAATCAGAACTGTGACACAGAACAGGGCCATTTTAGAGGGCAGAAACAAAACCTACAGTAAAATAGTGCTGCAGTAAGAAACTTTCTAGATGTAAGCTCTTTGGAAAGTAGTAATTTTTAATTATTTTTCCATTTTAGGCTTCTTACATCAGCACTATAGACTGATCGCTGTGTTACTGATCACTGATCGGATCATGGCAAAACACCGCTTTGAAGACATCGGTGGGTCCTTAGCATGTGCAGCCCAGCTAGAGGCTGAACTCATCATCGGGTGCTCTGGTTGAATGAGGGTGATATGGCGCTTTTGGTTTTATACATCAATTATTCATAGTTGTAAGATGCTTACAGAAATGAAAAAAACATTACTAGTGCCAACTTCCTTGCATAATTTGGCTGTGGGATGCAGGCTTTTTCTCCAAGCTTCTTTAGCCTAAAATAGACTAAACCTTCTTATCTGTTTGCTTTGCTCAGTACAGAATTTCCTGACACCCAAGTACGTACAGAGGAACACTCACAGACAAATTGCCATGGCAACCCTGAAGTCACCTCTCAGCTGACTTTATGCTACTTTTCTGTCCAGCTCTTTCATGGTATTACCGATAAATAAATTGACAATTAAAAGACAGTTTCTCTCAAAGCATATGTTTGGCAGGTAATTTGTATTGCACAGTGACCCTAGAAGAATTTGCTGGATTCTGAATTGTTTATCTAACTTCTGATTTTTAATTATAAGTACATTAAAGTGCAGTGAGACTAAACTAAGAGAAACTAATGAGAAACTAACAGAGAACATTTGAATTCATATTCCAGCAAACAGAAATTTAGTTGGAAGTCAATTAAGAGTGCTCAAAGTTAAAAATCAAAGCATAAACCCCCAAAGTCCTTTTTCTAATTCATAAAAGCAAGTAAATCACAAATGATTTGGAACCTACACCACCTTTCCTATGACATGCTTCCATACATTTGTCATCTTTCTGACAGATACTGCCTCACCTTGCTAAGATGAAGGTATTTATTGTAGATTATATGTTCAGTACTAAAGCATGTACTTATTGCGTATTGATGGAAAAAGTGTGAGGCTGGAGCTATTTAGTCTGAGTAGCATACAAGAATTCTGTTCTTTGCAGAGAGTCTGGTTTGTGTTTCTCCTGTCCGGATAGGAAAGTGAATGAACTTTGAAAATACAGGTGTTGGAACACTGACAGGATCGCCAGTATTGTGTGAGGGCATAGGGGAGTTGGATATAGGGTTCTACAACAGACAGGGACTTAAAAAAATTGTCCTAGGAATATTTGTTCTTTTTGATGAAGGCTTGCTACTTGTAATGTTCTTTAAAAAAAAAAAAAAAAAAAAAAGGAAAAAAAAAAGAGGGCTAAGCAACTGAGAGTTGTGGGTTTGTATCAAACTAAATAAAAAAAAAAGGA
>Ga0181612_171075_pt1 | contig 10470 bp, 6 predicted proteins | sample HoacroProtozoa21_FD_119630 | JGI IMG/M metagenome (GOLD analysis project Ga0181612, IMG submission 119630) | Hoatzin crop microbial communities from Cojedes, Venezuel. Combined Assembly of Gp0051906, Gp0051904, Gp0051908
CCCCCCCCCCCCCCCCTTCTATTTCTACTTGTAGGCTGAATTTTGAGGTGTGCGCAGACACTTGCTGGATTTGTTTTGGGACTAAGGAGAGTAAAAATTTTTTTAAACTTGAGCAGATTGAAGTTGCATGAAAAAGAATGATACAAGATAATAGCATTGCTGTCTGGAATTTCAAGGGTCTGGAGCACAGGACCTGTCACTGTTTGCCCCCTGACCCCAGGATGGGTTGTTGTGCCCTCCAGTATTGCAGAGGATCCCTCTCCATTTACCTTTTTTTTTCTAATGGGAAAGTGAATCATAATATATCTAGACAAATATTTTAGCAGAAAATGTTGAAATTAGGATTAATATTTTTCACAGAGTGCATGAGTAAAAGCATCCCTAGCATTTTGTCCTACCGGTATGCTGAAATACACTCGGTTGGATTGTTTTTAGGCGTTGTTTACTTGAATAGAATGTAGATGAAATGACAGCAGATACACATTTTTTCCTTTCTTTTAACATGGGAGGAAGGCCGTTCCATGGGCTCACGAGCTGCTGCCTCTGTGATCCGTCAGCTTAGCCAGGAGGATGATGATGATGACTTCATTCAAGGTCTAATATGTTTATCTTACCCATTGCATCGACCAAAACTTCAGTCCAAGCTCCGGGATGAAGATTTATTATTTATCAGGTGTCCGGTGCTGTTTGTCTCGGGATCAGCAGATGAGATGTGTGAAAAAGTGAGTACCCCTGTAAATCCTGCTGTGAAGGGGCCGTGTGGAGGAGCAGGAATGAGCCTGAGTGACGTCTGTACTGCTATACACGGCTGGGATTTGATTAACAGCCTTCTCTAAATACATGTGTCTTCTGAAGGAAGCCTTGGGTAGGAAACTTCATCGGACGTAAGGAAGCCTGGGGGTGCTTTCTGTTGCTGCTTAAAACTTCTGCATCATGCTCAACCATCCACTTGAGCAAACTCACCTCTGGGCCACTAAAATACTGCTGACTTAAATGTTTTGTGGTTTTGATGGGATTATACACATTAAAAGCGGCCTATAGAAGGAGCGAGTAATTTGTTATTCTGCCTTCACCATTTCAGGTTACAAAACAAACCCTGTGCTGTGCTGCCAATCCACGTTTGTCACATTTTTGTGACAAAACTTCCAGCAAAGCAGTTCTACCCACCAGTCAGACTGCTGTGGTAGACAGCCGTGTTTTTGTAGAGATGAAGAACAGGTGTGCAGAGGTCAGAAGACAGTGGTTTTCTGCCTTGTTTTCTTGCAAAGTAGGTTATCTGCTGTTCGTGAACAGTTCAGCTCGAATCTGAGGCTGTGTGCAATTGGCATTTTCCACGCTCGGACAGTTTCTAAGGAGCGATAATGCTTTGGTGAGGAGTTGTCACCAAAATAAGTCAGGCCAGCAACCAGCAGATCCTCAGAGAGCCGTCTTAACGAGGCAGTGGCTAAGACTTTCTCAGCTGGTTCTTGGATCAGTTTGCTGAGAAGGCTGACCAGAGTTACAGCCGGTCTCCAGGGAGTTAGGCTGCTGCTCTGCCACTGCAGACAAATCTGACTGAAGTTGTGTTGCGTTATTGCTTGTACCACCCTCTGGCAGTAGGAGCGGATTCCTTCCTCAGTGTGGGGAAGGAGCCTGCACAGGCTGGTGACCTTTGCAGTTTTTGAAGCTCTAATTTTCTGCTATTCTGAGTTCGAGTGAGGGCTAACCTTTGAGCAAATTCCATTAATGAACACAGTATCATCACATCTTTTCTATCAAGGCATTTCTGATGTGCACACAGAACCGTTTTGCTTTTGAGCTGCTTACTGTATGTTGCACAGGCAAAGTGAGAGACATGGGTGAGTCGCATAGGTTGTATAGCAGCCGATTCTAACTTTTTCATTCTTATTTTCTCCATAGCAATTGCTAGAAGGTGTGGCGAGCAAAATGAAAGCCCCTAAAAAAATCCATTGGATTGACAAAGCAAACCATGGGATGGCAGTCAAAGGACGAACAACAGATGATGTCATGGAAGAAATAAATGCACAAGTTTTTTCTTGGCTGAGAGAGAACGTTGAACTGGGGCACAAATGACTTGCAGAGGCTCAAGCAGTATCTTCATTTACCTTTTCCTAAATGTGGCAAATTAGAGTTTGTTATTTCTGAGAAGCTTATTTTTAAAATGGATAGTTTCAGAGGTCTAAGTGTAAATGGAAATAAAACTTTTTTGTATAAATGAAAAAAATTATGCAAAACAATAAAGAACTTTTTAAAGGGAGGACAGAAAATTTACAAAATGTCTAATATCATGGCAGCTAATATCATGTTTTCTGTTTCTATGCAAAGAACTGTATGCAACACAGTAATGCAGAGCACTAACTAAATGCGTTTGACTAATATTTGAAGCAACATACTGGAAAAAAAATTGATTTTGACAGCAACTGTTTTGGTGTATTATGTTTCTGAGTACGTTACTGATGCTGTACTCTTTTGAAATTAAAACCTGATTTGTAGAAACACCCCTGAGGGTGGCCAGCACAAGCTGTAGTATGCTCCCCAAACCAGTGACGCTTCTGTTGTTTGTCAGAAGACGCCTCAAGAATGCTGATCTCCCAGCAGTGAAGTTGTTCAATAAGCACAGCACACATCTAACCACTTGCCAAGAAAATAACCATGTGGTTTTGAAATTGCCTGGCTGCGTTACAGAGAAAATAAATCTTCACTTTCAAGTGGAAACATACGCACTAACTTTAGAATTTGATGAATTTAGACTTCACTTTAAATCCACCTATGGATCATTTTCAGGTGTTGATATGCTCAGAAAATAAGAGCTTAGTATCAGTGGAAAGCAGGTATTTTAAGAATAGACTAGACTGTTCAAGCAATGATCAGTTTAGTTTCAGTAGTCACTGCTCAGTGCTACTTAATTCTTTTCACATTGCCAAAGAGACCAAATTTTACATCCAAACATCTGTGAAAAATCATACAGAACTTAATTATCTAATATTCCAAAAGTGTCCAATAGCACTGTGTTTTTCCTTCAGGTGAAAAAGATGCATTATAAACCCCACATCATTGTCTTTGAGAATACCAATTCTCTCAGAAGGAACAAAGTTATGGTTTGAAAAAGACAACTTCCAATAGGAATAGATTTACAATTCTTATCTGCCCTTTTTTGCAGAAGACGCTTGTGAACAGACTCAGTGTAACAAGCATGAGTAGAAAGTATCTGCAGTTCCAAGGTATCTCAGGACAGTAACACGTGACTGATATAAACATGGTTTTTATTTAAAAAAAATTATAAAAATGGTTTTGAACAAGGCTCTGCAACCACTGCATGATAAAAAAGGAAATAGGAGGTACTTGGTTTTCTTCCCTATGTAGATCATGATACAGTAAACTTCATAATATCCACTGACATTGGCATTTTAATCCAAATTTTTCTTCTTTCCTTAAGAAGGCATTCTTAATGTAGGTAAATATTAAAAAAAAATATTTATTTCCGTCAGAGTTCATCTTTGGCCTGTAGTGAAGAAAGAAGAAACATTTTTTAGTTAATTGGAAACTCTTTTTTTAACTGTCTAGTCCTGCAAATACACAAAGAAATGTTTCTAAGTCTGACAGGCGTTAATGGCCTGGTAACCGATACCACGGGCTACTCAGCAATGCCTGTTCCAATCTGGTTGAATAAGAACTGAGGACATCCAGCACTTTACATTTAACACTGTACGTACTGTACCTTTTTTCTGTGGCAGGTACATGGAAAAAGGTCATCATCGGGCTGCTGCACCTTCTCCATCCCATCTCTGATTTTTGGCTCGCTCACTTGCAAGCTGGCATATTCCTAGTTTTGAAAAAGGAAGGTGTCATTAACTCAAACTTGTTAGATGGTACACCTGCTTGTAAATATTGCACCAGCTCAGCCGAGCAGTTCTGTAGGAGCTCAGGGGCTACGCAGTCTTACTCCACGCTGTGTCTCAGGCAGGGTAAGCAGATACTGAACGGCAGAGGAGCCCCTTGGGTGCCTCGCTGGAGTTGCGGCCCCTCGGTGCCAACGCACAGGTATTTTCAGCGGTGGCTCACAGGGCGTGCGCCTGATGTGGAATTCTTTGACCGCTGTGGGCAAAGTGTGCTTGCAGATTAGATCAAGATGTGTGGGCTCTCACTGCTTCTCTCAAACCGCCAGTGTAATCTCAAGGGGTTTCACAGGCATTAACTGCATGCAGTGTTTGTAAACCAACTGAAGTTCTTAATTGCTGCTGCTTGCTTTGTGGCTTCACCTACTGGACTGGCCAACTTCCAGCAGCTCTGCTGCCCTGAATTCTTTCTGTAGATTTCTATTTTTTCTATTTTCTGGATTTCTATTGTTGTGGTAGTAACTGTTAAAAATATACTAACCTGGAAAAGTTTGAAATAATAACAAAAAATGTGGTCTCCCATGAGATTGTTTCTTGCAAATTCTTGTCCAGATTTTGCGATATTTTTTGCCTGTCAAAGAAAATAAAACTTTTTTTTAAATTCTCAAAAAATAGTAGTCATTTCAGTATTGATTTTGGAGTTAAGTATAGTGTTGATAGTTTAGGATAACATCTATTTTTATTGTAAGGCATTCTTATGTAAATACTCTGATTTTTCCAAAGTTTGATTTACTTTCAAATTCAGGGTGGTATTATGTATTTTTTAAAAGTGTTTGTCTTGTTTGTAGAGTTGATGAAAATAATTTTCACGTCCTTCTAATAGATTTTTTTTGTTTGAAAGAAATGCATTTTTCACTTTCTATATTTTGTCTAGAAACGTTGCTGAGTACTCCTAGATGAATATTTACCTCTTCGTCATGCTCTTTTGCCCACTGTAGCTTTTCTAGTAGATCACTCAGGTCACTTTTAAAAGGAATATAATGTTTCCACGGCTGCAGCTCATTATAAAAATGCTCATAGTAGATGGAGTCTTGCTTGAGCACCACACTGTTTCCTGCTAGTAGATAAGGCAATCTGTATGCTGCCACTGTGCCATCAATATTAATTTGATATTTATACTGGAAAGAAAAGGACCGTAAGTTATTAACAAACAGAAGATCCAGGTCGCTTGGTTAGGTTATATTATTCTGAGGGCACTGGTATTACTGACTTGCCGATATTGAGAAATGTAGGATTGGCTAGGCAAGCATCAATGCTTAACTAGCGTTTATTATTTAGTTTGGAATTCACCACAGTGCAGGGTACACAGAGATGCCCTCTTCATCAATTAAGTTCTCCGGAAATTCTTAGACGCTCATCCTCGGATGCGAGGGTAGATGTGCCACTTCATCCACTGATTTCCCCACTATGTTAGTTATGTTAGTAGTCCTGATCGCTGAATCAGGAAAAAGAAATAAAAAGGAACTTGGAGTTACATAGATTACACAAGGTTCTACAGAACCTTCAGATGTAAACCAAACATTATTATCCTCAGCGTAAGAGCTACACAGCAGTTAATCCCGCTGGTGGGATGCCTACTCATGCTTGTTACTGCTGTTATGCTGAAAAACTAGAAATCACTTTATTATCAGTAATATATCCAAAGTTATTTGATAGTGGGAAACACCGAGAACCTAGTTCTATGTAAAATGGTTAGTGGCTTACCTTAAAAAAATCAAAAAATGAAATGTGCTTAACAATGGGCCCATAGAGGCTTTCATCATGTTTAAAAAAAAAGAAGTTTGTGAAAGCAGCGTCTATGATCTCTGGGTATTTTCTGCTCAGTTTTACAAGTTCAAGCCTCTCTTTGCGGCTGTCACGTCCTCTCCAGAATGCTGTGGTATTCTTGTCTTCCCACGATGGGCCAGTATTTGCTTGAACTGACAACATATCCAGACTGACTCTGGAGGAGAAAGAAGTGATGTAATAGTGAAGCCTACTGGAAATTTTTTAAGTGCAATTATTTAAAAGAATTTACAGGACCAACAGGCAAATACCAAGGATGAAGGTTAAGTCATGAGCACACCTGTATATGTATTGTATCTGTATTTTTGCAGCGATAAAAATAGGTAAGGAATGTCAAGTTCACAGGCCTGTGGCAAGACAGCATCAGTTCAACGACAACGTGGTGTGTGGAAAGAATACCTGTCATCTGTCATGGAAAAAAGTAGTTAAAAGTGGATACAGTTGCCAGACAGAAGAAGGTGATGCAGGATGCTGCAACAGCTGATAATGGTGATGAACCAATCGTGATAGTCCAAAGCAAGGTTTTTCCGTAACTAGCTTAATACAACGTATTTCATGTTCTTAAAAATTTTGCTAAATTGAAACACATAAATTGAGGGAGCAACGGGGAGCAAAATTAGGAAAAGTCTTCATAATAGAGACAAGGAACCTGAACTAAATGCAGTGAAATGATAAACAGGTTTGAAATGGGTTACAAGGATCTCTTAGAAGCTGGCTTTGCAGTGTTTCAAGACAGCGACAGAGCAGTTACGAAGGCCAGCTGTGGTTACTAATCAAAGTGGGAGGTGGCAGGTTCTAGGTTGAGAGTTCTGGCTACCTTGGGCTTTAAAATGCACAGAAAAAAGATTCTAGGAAAATCAGGAAAAAAGACACCTGGCCAGTTGTCAACATGTTCACGGGGGAGGGGAAACAAAGCAAACAAACAGAGTACCTGCCCTTGAAACATTCCCTCCAAGTGCTGTTTTCAGTGACTTCACCATGTTTAGATTAATTTTGATGTTTGAAATGAAACAGTGAAGTATTTTAATACATGTAATTTATGTTATCCAATATATAACTTGGTTAATGCTAAGATATTGATTATGCAGTTATCGCCCACCTATCAGGTGCTAATGTCTCAATGAATAAATAAGGAGCAAAACGGTTAATATACTGTTAATACAAGTATCTTTCTCGAAGTGAATTCTGTGAAAATTTTAGGCAATTTCTTACCGTCCCATAGTCTCCAAAACAGAGTCTGTTAAGTCATATGTTGGCATGACAATGTCTTTTGACTCACTGGACCCACACCATGAGAAGATGGGGTGCAGGTTCTGTGGGGACTTCTTTTTCTCCAGAGGCCAGTCTCCCAAGTTAACAAAAAATTCTACATCTGGCATTTTCACCTAAAAAGAAGCAAAGTAGGCACAACTGAATTTTAATACAAAGCAGTATCCTTCTGCTGGCATCTTGCATTTTGAGAACAACCTCACTAAGGGAAAAAATAGCCAAGTCTAATGTACTTAATGCACCTGTAATAAATAGTTAGTTCAGAAACCTGTTAGAAGTACTCAGACCACAGAGTAAAGCCTACAAGATTTTTTTTTTAAGTTAAATCACATAAATGGTCTCTCTTTTTTTTAAGGGATAGGAACACCCCAGTTTAGAGGATTGTTTCCTCTAATACTTGACATGATTGGCCACACAGTCTTTGTTGCCGGGCTAGCACTGGGATCCAGTAAGCAATTGTGTAGTTCCAAGGTAAGTTGAACCACCTTGTTGACTGTATGGAAAATTGCTGTTGGGGTGGTAAATTAGTTTTCTGTCACATCAGTGAACTGATTTGTCCTTTGTCTGCATGATGACTAAATCCAACAGCAGTAACAGAAATGAACAGCCATGATGGGCAGACCACATTTAGTCAGCGCTGAGGTTAGTTATTAAGCATAACATCCTTGCTTATTTAAAATAGTCAGTGGTATGGAACCATATCTGAAATCACTGTCGCAGCCAAAAAACAAGCAAAATGCTGTTGATGGCCAGGAAATGTTGTAACAACAGGACAGAGAACATAATTCTGCTGTTATATGAAACTTTCATGCACCCTCATCTTGAGCATTGTGTGTGGTTCTGGTATTTGCAAAGGAAGAAAGAGAAGGTACAAAGAAAGGCAGCTACTAGGATAGGGATGGACCAGCTGCCTCATGAGGAGAAACTGAAAATGGTGGGACACTTCAATGTGGAGAGCAGAAGGCTCAAGGCGATATATGGTTGAGTTTTACAGAATCCTGAAGGCAAGTATAATGTGAGTGCAGAACTGATACCGTATCTGTTCCTAGTTCACTCTCTTCATGACCTTAATTTTTTAAAAATACAAACCTTCACTACATCCCCCTCAGCTGCCCCTTTGAAAGCAAAAGAATCCTAGTCAAATTAGCTTGTCTTTTCATGCCCAACCAGCCTTCTTGCTGTGTAGTTCTTTTTGAGAAAGTGAAATGAGAACTGCAGCATTTTCACAAGATAGGCGTGCCACAGGCTATACTGTGACATAATCTTCTTTTCTTTTGTTTTCACCTCCCTCTTTAATAAGTCTTAATTGGCTATTTGACTATTGGGAACATCTGATTATTATACTGTCATTTTTTGAAAACTGTTGGAATAACTCCCAGATCTCAGTCCTGACTTACTGACAGATAATTTAGAGATCATGATTGTATGTGTGTGATGAGGGCGTTTTGTTCAAGTGTTATCATGAACTATCTTGATATCTACATGAGAAAGTATCTTCCCTGAAAAAAGAAAGAATGTTAATAATTCTCAAATTAAAATATACATATACACATAAAAATAGAGTTTAAACATATTGCTGATTCCTCATCAGATATATGCATCAAAGCATTTCTCCTCTCATACCGCTTTATTCTTCAGATCAGAATGGCTGCTCACAGGGTAACATTTCAGGATTCTTCTGTGGCCCAAATAGGTTTCATTAAATTTCTAATTTAATTTATCTTTATGGACAGAGATAGAAATTAGTAGTTTGCCAGATATCAAACACCCTCCTAAATGGTTGCAGATATTCTCCTCTAACTTGATGACATGGGAAAACCTTTAGCAGAGACCTCCAGAAATTCTAAAGACAGAGACCCAAAGCAGTACTTCTTGTCTACAGTATACAGACCGACAGAAAAGGTTTTATGGTCTACCTTCATTTCAAAGGGGGTTTGGCTACACGTTCTGTTCTCCAGCACTGAACTCTGTTAGCACAGTGCCATCTAATGGTTATAATGCACGTAGAAAACCTACAAATTCTATTTTATCTACATCCTCAATGGCAGAATCATTCAACGGGTTAAATCTTCTTCTCCAACCCAGCGGATCTATTGTCTTTCTGTGATGCTGTCTTCATAAAAATTCCTGAAGTGTTTCACGGGGAGGAGACAAGTTGTGTTTTCTAGATCTGTAAACAGTTTCTGCCTTTGGAGTTCACAAACCTTTTCCAACATCTAGCCTAAACACCTGTAATGCAATTTAATTCCATTATTTCTTGTCCAACACTACCAACCCAGAGAACAGCTTACTTCCATCTTCCATAGAGCAACCTTTTAGATCTTTAAAGGCTACACTCATGTCTTCCCTCAGACACTGTCGGATGAAACAATCCCCACTTCGATGAATCTTCATTCGTATGTCTAGTCACTTTTACCACTTTCCTGCGCAATGTCAGTAATTGTACAACCCTTCTCGCAGCATGGCACCCAAAGGCAGACGCAGGAGCGTAACTGATCCATTACTAATCCCGAGCATAGTGGAAATGTTACTTTCCATTTCTTTCACTTGTTTGTTCTGGTAATGTGTGCGTTCAGCTTTTTGCAACAGCATGCAGCTGTTGAATCAGGTTAAATTTGCCATACTGTAACCTTCACACTTTTTTTCAGAAAATAACCTCTCACTCCTTGTTTTAAATAGGTGTCATAACTCTGTGACTTATTCAGCCTTTGCGTAGTATCTTGCCCTTGTCACTTTATTTTATCCATTTTTCCATACAATTTCTCTTACTTGTTAAGAAAATTTTTAATTATGATGCTGTACCATGAGGTGCTTTCAGGTTCTTTCATTTTGGTTATCTGAAAATTCAATAAGCACCTTCTGTAATCCATCACTCAGTCAAAATATAACGAAGTTTAAATGGGGACTGAATCTAGGACAAAGCTCCGAAGAATACATTTGTGACACCTTTCACCTCGCTGGAAACATTGGCAACTATTACTTAAGTAAGGCTTTCCAAGCAGGTTACAGTAATTTCTTCTAGGTAAAGTCTTCCTATCTTGTTTATGGAAACTTGTGAGACTTACCGTCAAAAGCCTAACTAAAATTAAGATACTTGACATCCATACAGGAAGCCTATTATCTTGTTATAGAAAGAAATTATATAGTTATGACTTGTTTTTTATGATAAATTCATGTTGTTTCATACCAATTACCTTACATTTTGGCTGCTTATAAATAATGTGCTTATTTTTTATTAGATTTTTAAGGAATTTTTTTTAGGTGAGCAACTCCATACTTCAGTAGCTCCTCTCTCTTTTTTCTCTCCTTTTTAAAAGACAAAGTGCTTTGTCTTTTTACAGTCAAAAATAGACATTAACTTGGATATCTTCGTATTTATCTTACTACTCTAATAATCACATATTCATGTGTGCTGAAACTTGAGCCCTGCTACATTCTGTCACTGTCCTGGGTTTGGCCAGAACAGGGTTAATTTTCACCGGACTCCAGGAAGGGGCACAGCCGGGGGGTGGGGGCTGAC